>Ga0114948_10001090_pt1 | contig 11472 bp, 8 predicted proteins | sample CR04metaG_FD_83877 | JGI IMG/M metagenome (GOLD analysis project Ga0114948, IMG submission 83877) | Deep subsurface microbial communities from Mariana Trench to uncover new lineages of life (NeLLi) - CR04 metaG | ecosystem: Environmental > Aquatic > Marine > Ocean trench > Sediment | place...
CGATCGCCACCCGCAGCCCGAGCACCTCCAGGTAGTTGGACGGCGTGTACTCGATCAACATGGGCACCAGTCCGTCTTCGCGCTGCAGGCTGGTCGAGCCCAGGTAGGTCGCCGTGACCCCGGAGAAAAGATCCTGGTACGCGGCGATATCGAGGTAGGCGGGATACGACGACGAATTGGGCTCGCCGTCATCGGAATCCTGGTAGATATCGACGAGCTCCCCGGGGCGACCGAACGGCAACGGGCGAAACAGCATGGCGTTGACGACGCTGAACGCCGCCGTGTTGGCACCGATGCCGATGGCGACGATGAGCACGGCGGTGGCGGTGAAGGCGGGGGCCTTGAACAGCTGGCGGGCGGAGTACTTGAGGTCGCGGATGAACGATTCCATCGGGTTTCCTCTTCGTGCGGGGCGATTCGGGGGTGGGGCGGTGCCGGCGCGGAGCTGGTCGCGGCCGAAGCGACCAACGAGCAGCAGGCGCCAGCATTCGAGGGCCATCACGACGGCGCGCAGCTCGAAACGGGTGCGTCGCCACAGACGACCGAGCGACGAAGATGGCGGAGGAGGCTGCGGGCCGCCGGCCCCGTCACTCGGCTCGAGGTAATCGGCGAGCAGCTCGTGATACGCGGCCTCGAAGACGCGGTCGCGCGACCAGCGCGGCAGCATGCGGCCGAGGAAGAGGGCGGCGCCGAAACGGACCATCGGTCAGGCCTTCTCCACCCGCGCCGCGTGTCCGGCGGAGCGGATCGTCTCGACGTAGAAGTCGCGCGTTGCCTCCCAGGCCGCGGCGCCCTGTTCGGTGATCGTGTAGAAGCGTTCCTTGATGATCTGGCCGTCGACGATCTTCTGGTCGTAGCGACCGGCGACGAGCTCGGCGTCCTCGAGGCGACTCATCAGCTGGTAGAAGACCGGCCCGCTGCGTCGCAGACCGAGACCCGCGAGTTGGCGCGATCGACCCCCATTCCGTCGGAGAACGCCGGCGCGAAGCCCGAGAGACGAATGCTTCGGCGGCCTTCCTGTTTACTCGCTGCCGGCGATCGTCTACGTTATTTTCGACAGCGTCGACACCGATTCTCCAGGAGAATAATCCGATGACCTCCTCCATCATTCGGCCGCGCCTGCTTTCGGGCCTCACGATCCTCGTTGTATTCGCGGCGGCGGCAGCGCTCGCCGCGCCGCAGCAAGCCGAGCTCGGCACCATCGACTTCCCGACCTCCGGGTCGCCTGCGGCCCAGGAGCACTTCATCCGCGGCGTTCTGCTCATGCACAGCTTCGAGTACGGACCCGCCGGCGAGGCCTTCCGCGAGGCCCAGAGCGCCGACCCCGGATTCGCCATGGCCTATTGGGGCGAGGCGATGTCGTACAACCACCCGATCTGGCAGCAGCAAGACCGCGACGCAGCACTCGCCGCCCTCAGCCGGTTGGCGCCAACGCCGCCGCAGCGCGCGGCGAAAGCCGGCAGCGACAAGGAACGCGATTGGCTCGCCGCCGTCGAGACGCTGTACGGCGAGGGCGACAAGGACGGCCGTGATTTCACCTACAGCGACGCCATGCGGCGGATGCACGAGAAGTATCCCGACGACAACGACGTCGCGACCTTTTACGCTTTGTCGCTGCTCGGCACATCGCACGACGGTCGTGACTTCGGAATCTACATGCGGTCGGCGGCCATCGCCGCGGAGGTCTTTCAGAAAAATCCGCACCACCCGGGGGCGGCGCATTATCTAATCCACTCGTTCGACGATCCGATCCACGCGCCGCTCGGCCTGCCGGCGGCACGCGCCTACTCGACCATCGCCCCGGCCGCGTCGCACGCCCAGCACATGACGTCACACATCTTCGTGGCGATGGGAATGTGGGACGACGTGGTCGCCGCCAACGAGGTCGCCCGCGAGGTGGATGACGCACAGCGGGCCGAGGACGGCATGGGGCCAAACGGCTGCGGCCACTACAACTCGTGGTTGCAGTACGGGTACCTCGAGCAGGGGCGTATCGAGGCTGCCGAGGTCGAGATGAACCTCTGCCACGAGGCGATGCTCGCCGACCCGGGTTCGAACTCCAGGTACTTTGCCAACATGCGGGCCCGCTTCGTCATCGACTCGCAGCGCTGGGGCGGCGCCGACCACTGGACCGCCGAAGTCCAGGGTCTCGGACCGCAGGCTGACTATAGCTTCACCAGCGGCCTCGCAGCGATCAAGCAGGGCGACGTCGATCTCGCCCGCCAGATTGTCGCGCGACTGAACCGTGCCGCCGGGCGCGACGATGCCCCGGCCTCCGCCGGCATCCTGGCGCTCGAACTCGAGGCGTTAGTAGCGCTCGCCGATGGGGCACGGGACGATGCCCTGGCCAAGCTCGAGGAGGCAACCGTTCTCGAAGAAAACACCCCCTTCGCGTTCGGCCCACCGGCGGTGGTCAAGCCGTCACACGAGCTGCTCGGCGAGGTGCTGCTCGAGCTCGAACGATTCGACGAAGCGGTCGTCGCGTTCGAGGGGGCGCTGGCCCGGGCGGCGGGCCGCACCGCGTCGCTGGTGGGGCTGGCGCACGCCGCCGACGGCGCCGGCGACACGACCAAAGCCGAAGAGGCTCGTGCCACGCTACACGCCATCTGGCGCCACGCCGACGACGGATATGTCGAGGAACACCAACAGCGCTGAATCGCGACCAGGCCGACCTCGACGTGCACTTCATGTTCGATCGAAAAGGGGCGCGGCTACCCCACCCTACTCCTGGCGTTCGCCCTTGAACGTGCCGGGACCAAGGAGGCCATACTCGCACGTACCTTCCATCGTATTGCCTTCGATCTTGCCCTCGTAGACCACCTCGCCGGCCTCACTATCGAAGGAAAAACGCACGCCCTCCTCGGTCACTTGCCCGGTAACGGCAATGTCCTCGCCCAAAGCCCCCGTGTATGTACCCGAGATCTTCCCGTCCTCGACGCTCAGCACGAACGTTGCATCGCCACCCCCGGCGTCGAGCTCGACCGCCAAGACCCAGGTCCCGCTGACCTGCTGTGCCAGCGACGGAGCCGCCAGCAACGTGATGACGATCAAGGAGCCGATCACCTGCCGAGTGCGGATGCTGTTCATGAGCTCATCTCCCCTGTCGTGTCGGATGCTGCGCATTTGGCTCGAATCCTTCTGCAGAAGGAACGATAACTAGCCTCGCGCTGCCCAACAAGCCGGGTGCCACAGGGTCCACTACAGCTCACCCGCCGCCGAGCCGGCCAACGGACAACCCCGCTAACCCCGATTCGACCTGTGAAGTGCCCTGCGGCGAGCAAACGTTTGACCAGATGATGGATCGGCTGGGTCAACTGGGTGAAGCGCTCACCGGCCCCTTGCCGACCCGCTCTACCGGCGCAGCACCTCCCCCGACATCGAACCGGTCATCTCGCCGTCACGGAGCGCCAGGCGCCCGTTCACCAGGACGTGGACCACACCCTCTGAGTACTGGTGCGGATCCGTGAAGGTGGCGCGGTCGGTGATGCGATCGAGGTCGAAGACGACGATGTCGGCATAGGCGCCGAAACGGAGCGCGCCGCGATCGCGGATGCGGAAAGAGGTCGCCGGCAGGCTGGTCATGCTGCGTATCGCCTGCTCGAGCGAGACCACGGCGTCGTCGAGGACATACTTGCGGATCTTGCGCGGAAAGGTGCCGTAGGCACGCGGGTGAGGCACCCCGGCGCCGAATTGCGGCAAGCCGCCGTCGGATGCAGTCATCGTCCAAGGCTGCACCATGAAGGCGTGCAGATCGTCGGTGTGCATGTTGAAAGAGATGATCCCGCCGCCACCACCGGAGGTGAGCAACTCGATGCCGACGTCGACCGGATCGACGCCCTGCTCGTCGGCAAGATCCTGCAGCGTTCGCCCCTCGATTCCCTCTCCACCGCCGGTGAACTGGATACGATCGGCGCCGCCGCGGCGCGCCAGGTTTTCGACCATCGCCTGGCGGATGCGGGCCCGCGTCTCGGGATCGGCAAAGCGCGCCGCCAAAGCGGCTGCACCGCCGGCCTGCGACCACCGCGGCAGCAGCGCGGAGCTCAGCCCGGTGCTCGAAGCCTCGTAGGGATACTGATCGGCATACATCTCGACGCCGTCGTCGCGGGCCTGCCGAATGTGCTCGATGACGGTGCGCGATTCGCCCCAGACGTTGGGTCCGAGCGCCTTGATGTGGGTGACAACGCCGGGAATGCCGGCCGCACGAGCCACCTCGATGACCTCGTCGACCGCCGCCACGACACCGATCGAATAGTCGGCCTCATCACGAATGTGGCTGGCGTAGACACCGCCGTACTCGGCGACGACCTCGGCCAGCGCGATCACCTCGGAGAGCTCCGCATAGCTGCCGGGTGCATAGAAAAGGCCGCTCGAAAGGCCGAAGGCGCCCGCGTCCATGCCGGCGCGCACGATGTCGCGCATTCGGTCCAGTTCTGCCGGGGTCGCCTGGCGGTCCTCCATCCCGACGACGGCGCCGCGCGTCGAACCATGACCCACCATCTGCGCCACGTTGACGCCGAGGCCGTGTTCGACAAGGGCGTAGCGCTGCTCCTGGATATCGGGGCTGCGGCCGTCGGGATTGGCAACGATCGTGGTGAGGCCCTGGGTGATCAGCGTCCTTCCGTCGCTGCGATCCGGCGTGGCGAGCCCGCCGGCGGCGTGCGAATGAACGTCGATGAACCCCGGCGCGACGTACAGGCCTGTCGCCTCCAAAACGACCGCGGCGCCGGCGCCCGAGAGATCGTCGATCGCCAGGATGCGATCGCCCCAGATCCCGACGTCGGCGATAAACCAGGGGTTTCCGCTGCCGTCGAGGATCCTGGCGCCGCGGATGATGACGTCGTAGTCCTGCTGCCCGAGTGCTCGCGGGGACGCGTACGCCCCCGAGGTGACCGCCGCCAGCAGAAGCACGACGGCCCCCATCACTCGAGCTTCCTTGCTCGTCATGTGGTCCTCGCAGTGAAAGCCAGTGGGTTTCCAAATCCGAGGCCACCTTAGCAGGGTGCTGAATCACTCCCGCGGGTGCCGCCCTCGAAGCCAGGTTGCGTGTCGAGGTATCCTCGGACTTCCCAGCAAACAAAGGAGATCCTCTTGCGCGACTCGTTCATGGCCCTCGGCGCGGACCCCGCCGAACACCGGCGATATCGGAGTGCCCCAGCCCGGACTTTTCAACGGGTGGCTACTACGCCGGCTCGATGGCGCGTGAAGAGCGCGTTGCGCCTGCTTGGGGTGCGACGCTGGCTGGTGGCTCTGGTGGCGATGCTACTGCTGGTTTCGACCTCGGCGGGTGCCGGGACCCAAGGACGGGACGCACTGGATCGCCGTTTTGAAGAGGCCTTCGTCGCCTGGGATTCGGGCGATTACATCGACGGGGTCGAGGGATTCCTGGAGGTTCTCGAAGCTCCCGGCGGCGACCGTTTCCTGGAGCGGATCGCGCTGATCAGCGGCGAGCTGTACGTCACCGAGGAGGTCGCCCCCGACGGCCGCAATATCCGTATCAGCCCGGACGGCCGGTTCGCCGCCTACGAGACCACGGCCGACGGCGCGACGGTCACCCGACTCGCCCGGGTCGACGGCACCGGCGATCCGGTCGACATCGACGGAAGCGGCCTCGTGTTCGGCCCCTATGGCCGCTACGCGTTTCTGGCGGTTGCCGAGACCAGCGCCCTGCTGACCGCCCGCAACGAGCTCGAGGCCGTCGACCCGGGCGACGCTCAAGCCGTGCGGCAAGCCCAGCAACAAGTGCGACAGGCGCGGCTGGATAGCACCTACGTCGAGGTCGTCGATCTCTCGGGGCGCCACGGGCCCCGCAGCATCAGGCTCGACGACGTCACCGAGGCGCGACTCGCCTTCAACAGCGACGGCACCGAGCTGTATGTGGTCGGCGCTCCCGGCGAAGCGACCGACGGCAACCTCATCTACGCCGTCTCGATGGAAGACGACACCCGCGACCCGCGCGACCTGGCCGGTGCCGAGGGGTTCAAGGACAATCCGATCGCGGTCGCCGGCGGCGACTACCTCGTCTACACGATCCCGCGCGCTTCGCCGATCCCCCGAGCCGGCGGCGGGCGTGGCGGGCGCGGCGGACGAGGTGGACGAGGGGTCGGCGGCGTGGCGGCGGTGGGTCGCTTCGCGGTGCTCGATCTGGGCTCGGGCACAAAGCGTGAGCTCGACGGAAGCAACCCGATCGTATCGGCGAACGGGTCGACCGTCGCCTTCAGCACGAGCGGCGACGGCGAGACCGTGCTGTCCGTTCTCGACCTCTCCGGATCCGCAGAGCCGCGCCCGGTGTTTCGCACGGCGCTGCCGATGGGATCCTACGAGATCTCGCCGAGCGGGGATCGGCTGGTCGTCCAGGTGAGGCTACGGGAGGACTGGGAGCTCTTTCTCATCGACACGCGAGCGGACGAAGAACCGGGATCGCCGACCCCCGCAGCTACCGAGGGCGAAGCTACCCGGCTGACCAACGAGATCCAGCACGATCTGGCGCCGCGCTTTCTCACCGACGACATTATTCTTGCCGTCATCGGCGAGGGTCGCCACCGTCGCTCGTATCTGTACGACGTCAACACGCTCGAGCGCACGCGCCTGTTCCACAACAACACGCTTCGTACGATCGCCCCCGAGTACGAGTGGCAGCAGAGTGCCGACGGCTCGAAGATACTGATCGTCTCCGAACGCGACGGCGACACCGTCTCGCCGGAGCGCGCCGTTTATGCCGTCGATCTGGACCGCAAGATCAGCAAGACGGAGCTCATCGCCCGGCTTGAGACCAGCCTCGCCGGGGAAATCATGCTGCGGGCCCACGGGCTGCGAATGTACGCGCCGATCGCCGCCGAAGTCCGGCAGGCCGTATCCGAGGTCTCGACGTCGCGGCTCTACAAGTATCAAAAAGACCTCTTCGACTTCGGCTCGAAGAACATCACCCAGCCCGGCAACGCCGCGGCACGTGACTACCTTTACGACACCTACGCGTCGTTCGGCTACGAAACGGCGTTGCAATGGTTCGAGACCCAACCGCGCGGCAACCGCCCGGCGATCCGCACCGCCAACGTGCTCGCCAAGCTCGAGGGCACCGAGAACCCCGAGCTGATCTATGTGGTCAGCAGCCACTTCGACTCGACCGCCCGCGGTCCCGGGGCCGACGACAACACCTCGGGCACGGTGATGCTGCTGGAGACCGCGCGGATCCTCTCCAGCCACCCGCTTCCCTACTCGGTCATCTTCGCGTCGTTCACCGGCGAGGAGTCCGGCCTGCTCGGGTCCCGTGAGTTCGTCCGTCAAGCGATCGAGAACGGCGACAAGGTCGTCGGCGCGCTGAACAACGACATGATGGGCTGGGCCAACGACCACCACATCGACAACACCATCCGCTACTCGAACCCCGGCATCCGCGACCTGCAGCACGCCGCCGCGTTCCTGTTCTCCGATCTGATTACCTACGACGCGCTCTACTACAAGAGCACCGACGCGGCCGCCTACTACGAAGCGTGGGGCGACATCGTCGGCGGGATCGGCTCCTACCCGGTGCTCGGCAATCCCCACTACCACCAGCCGCACGACGTGCTCGAGACCATGAACCACGAGCAGATCCGCGAGACCACCAAGACCAACATCGCCTCGATCATGCTGTTGGCCTCGAGTCCGGCGCGCGTCAATGGGTTGCACGTCGTCGCCCGCCGGGGGGGGGCGGTGGAGCTCGCCTGGGAGCCGAGCCCGGAGAACAGCGTCTTCGAGTACGTCATCCGCGTCGGCCCCGACGGCGGACCCTACGAGGAGTTCGTCATCGGCGGGCCGCGCGCGTTGCTGGATGACATTTCCGACGGCACTCTGATCTCCGTCAAGGCGGTGAGCGAACGCGGCTTGCGCGGCTGGGACTGGGCCCACGTGACGGTCGAACAGTAAGCGGCTCCGTGGGGACGGCCGAAAGACGCTGGACATCCCCTTCCGCGCTCGCCGCCAGTAGAGCGCTGAAGGACTCTCGAGGGAAGTTCTTCGGTACCCCGCTCTAGCCCGAAGGTCTCAACGCCCTTCGTCGCGAGGGCACGGAGAAGGGCCTGGATACAAGGCGCGCGCCGGCAGGCTCAGCCCTCGGTGCTCTCCGACGAAGGAGCGTGGTCGGCCGCTGCGGCGTTCTGCAACGTCGACTCCAGATCAGGCTCCGGTTCGAGAAGCTGAGGGTTCCGCCAGAGGTAGCCGGCGATACCGGCTGTGGCGCCCTCGAGCCCCAGCGCCAGCACCGTGTAGAAGCTCCAGCCATCGATCATCAGGCTGGCGATGCGGCCCAACGACAACGCCGCGAAAACGAGCGCCAACCCGCCGAGCAACGCCGCCGGCCGGGGAACCAGCATCGCGACGATGAACAGGATCCCGACAACCGCCACGGCGCCGCCGAAAACGGCACGCATCTCACCAAACGCCCCCGGCCCCGTCAGCTCGAAGCCGATCCACCCGGCAACCAGTTGGGGCTCGATTGCCGCGAGGATCCCGAAGCCGAAATTGATGAGACCGAGCGCTGCCAGAATCCCTCGAAACATCAGCGCCTCCCATGGGTTGTCTGCGCCGAATCCGAATGTACCCGGAGGCGCGACTCACTTCCAGCGTAAAGCCTCGACGGGATTCACTCGCGTGGCACGTAGTGCGGGGATGTAGTTGGCGAACAGGGCCACGGAGGCGAGTCCCAGAGCGACCGCCGCGTAGGTCACCGGGTCGATGGCACTGACGCCGAACAGCAGCGCCGCCATCGGGCGGGTCACGCCGGCCGCCGCAGTCAGCGACAGACTGTTTCAAACCCGGACGGAGTTGCGCGCGTCACAATCTGTGACGTCTTCCGCACGGGAATCGTTTGCTTTCGTCCCGCGCGTCCACGGCGCGCGACTTTCATCCGCGCGTCCACGGCGCGCCATCGATAGAGGATCTCGGCATGGACACGCTGATCCAGGACATACGCTTCGCTGCCCGAACCCTGCTCAAGCGCCCGGGGTTCACCATCGCCATCGTGCTGACGCTGGGCCTCGGCATCGCTGCCAACACCGCCATCTTCAGCGTCGTCAACGCCGTGTTGCTGAGCCCGTTCCCGTTCGACGAAGCGGAGCGCGTGGTGGCGCCGAATCCGATTTCGAGCCGCGGATTCGGGATCTCGCTGTCGATCCCCAACTACTACGATTGGAAAGAAAAGGCCGGGGCATGGGAGACCTTCGGCGCATATCGTGGCAGCAATGCGGTGCTCACCGGGCTCGATCGCCCCGACGTCGTCCGGGTGCAGCAAGTCCTCGGGGACTTCTTCGAGGTGCTCCGGATTCTCCCGGCCGAGGGGCGGCTGATCGCCGCCGACGAAACCGAGCCCGGCGCCGTACCGATCGCGGTGATCACGACGGCGTTCTGGCAAAACCGGCTGGGCGGCGATCCGGACGCCGTCGGCACCGCGATTACCCTCGACGATATTCCCTACACGATCGTCGGCGTCCTGCCGCGTGGGTTCGAGTTTCCTTCGCCCACCACCGAGGTCTACGTACCCTTGGGGTTGTTCTCCGAGGATCTCGCATGGACCAATCGCGGCAGTTCCTCCGGAACCGCGGCGATCGCTCGCCTCGCCGAAGGAGTTTCACTGGAGCAGGCGCAAGCGGACCTCGACCGGGTCATCGCCACGATCCACGCCGAGGACGATCCCGACGCCGCAACCGCCGAGTTGACGACGCTCATCGACCTCTACGTCGGCGATGTCCGCACGTCCATCTGGATTCTCATGGGGGCGGTCGGGCTCGTGTTGTTGATCGCCTGCGCCAACGTAGCCAACCTGCTGTTGGTGAGGGGCGAGGGTCGGCAGCGTGAGCTCGCGGTGCGTACCGCTCTGGGGGCGGGGCGCGGGCGGGTCGTGCGCCAACTGCTGACCGAAAGCCTGCTGCTCGGTCTCGCCGGCGGCGTCGCCGGCGTCGGGATCGGCACGTTGGCGATCGCCGGCATGGTGGCGGCGCTCCCGGACGGCATCCCGCAGGCAATGGCGAACAGCATCGAGATGGACACCAGCGTCCTCGGGTTCACTTTCGCCCTGTCGATCATCACCGGGTTGCTGTTCGGCGTTGTGCCGGCGCTTCGCAGCGTCCGCCCGGACATCGTCTCGACGCTCAAGGACGGCGGCCGCGGCAGCGCCGGCGCCGACCGGCGCCGTCTGCGCTCCGGCCTCGTCGTCGCCGAGATCGGCCTGTCGCTCATGCTCTTGGCAGGGGCCGGCCTCCTGGTGAAAAGCCTCGACGAGCTGCAACGTATCGACAAAGGCTTCGATGAGAACAACGTGCTGACGCTGCGCGTCCCGCTACCCGACAGCAAGTACGACACCGAGCCGAAATGGCGCGCTTTCTACACCGAGCTGACGACCCGCACCAAGGCTCTCCCCGGTGTCGAGTTCGCCTCGGTAAGCCAGATCTTCCCGCTATCCGGCAGCAGCTGGGAAACCAGCATCTCCCCGGAGGGCATCGACCCGACCGACAGCGCCAACCGCGACTCCGTTCTCTACTACATCGCCGATATCGACCACTTCGACGCCCTCGGCATCGGCATCGTTCGCGGCCGCAAGTTCGACGAGAGTGACGTGGTCGGTGCCCAACCCGTCGTCATCATCGACGAGACCATGGCCGAGACGTACTGGCCGGGCGAAGATCCGATCGGCAAGCGGATCACGATGGAATCGGAGCAGCCGGATCCGAACACCGACCCGGTCCCCGTTTACCGCACGGTTGTCGGGGTGGCCCGCCACGTGCGCCACTACGAGATCGAAGAGACCTCGCGGATCGAGGCATACCTACCGTTCCACCAGAGCGAGCGTTGGTGGGGGTTCGGCGGCTACCTGATGGTCAGAACCACCGGCGACCCGGCCGCTGTCCTGTCGCTGATCCGCAACGAGGTCGAGGCGCTCGACCCGGACCAGCCGCTCTCGCGTGTGCGCACGCTATCCGACGTCGTCGCGTCGCGGCTTTCGACCTATCGCGCGATGCGGGGTCTGCTGATCATCTTCAGCGCCCTGGCGTTGGCCCTCGCGGCGGTAGGTATCTATGGGGTGATGTCATTTTCGGTCGCCGAGCGATCCCGCGAGATCGGCATCCGCGTCGCCCTCGGGGCCGAGTCCCGTCAGGTGCTCGTCATGGTGTGCGGCCAAGGGGCCAAGCTCACAGCTGCTGGTCTGGTTGTCGGCGGCGCCGGCGCGCTGGCGGTCACGCGGTGGCTGCAGAGCGAGCTCTACGGCGTCGGGGCGGCCGAGCCGCTCGCACTCGTCGCGGTCGCGGCGATCGTCGCTACGGTGGCGCTGTCAGACACGTACCTTCCCGCACGGCGGGCAGCACGCGGCGATCCGGCCATGGTCCTGCGCGACGAGTAACAGCGGGCGCCTTGCCGCCGCGCGCCTCAACGCCCGCTGCTCGGGACACGTTATAATATCGGGGTCTTTACTGGTGCGCTCGCGCCGGCCGTTTTTCTTCGATC
>Ga0114948_10001091_pt1 | contig 11472 bp, 8 predicted proteins | sample CR04metaG_FD_83877 | JGI IMG/M metagenome (GOLD analysis project Ga0114948, IMG submission 83877) | Deep subsurface microbial communities from Mariana Trench to uncover new lineages of life (NeLLi) - CR04 metaG | ecosystem: Environmental > Aquatic > Marine > Ocean trench > Sediment | place...
GAGCCCAGTCCTGAGGCTCCTCCTGTAACCATTGCGCTTTTTCCCTTAATGAACATAATGATGCACAGTATGTCAGACAAGGTATCGAAAACTGAAGAGGAATGGAGAGAGCAGCTCTCACCGGAAGAGTTTGAAGTCTGTCGCAATAAGGGTACAGAAGCGCCCTTCTCTGGAAAATACTGGGATTGCAAAGAAGAGGGGATTTACCATTGCACCGGTTGCGGCAACGAGCTGTTTCATTCAGACACCAAATTTGATTCCGGCACAGGTTGGCCGAGTTTCTGGGCCCCCGTCTCAGAACAGGATGTGAGTACGGACATGGACGACAGTCTTTCCATGAGCAGAACCGAAGTCTTGTGCGGCAAATGTGAGGCTCACCTCGGTCACGTTTTCCCCGATGGACCTCAGCCGACCGGTCAGCGCTACTGTATCAACTCCGTCAGCCTCAAGCTGGACAAGGATTAGTCGCGCTCCTGTGACTTAGTGCTGTCGGAGCGCGCGAAGCGCGCCAGAAACTGACCTCCTGACCACAGCCGGCAGACCGACTGAAATCCGATATTCCAAATCCCAAACCACGACCGCACACGCGCGGAGCGCGACGCACGACAGCACAAAGTGACGAAGTCACTAACGCACAACCGCACGACTGCACGAAGTCACGAAGTGACAACTGCACGACCGCACAAATTACGGTACCATGAGGTTTCATGCCCACCATCGACACGCAACGGCTGAAGCGTCTACCGCCCTATCTTTTGGGACAACTCAATGAGATCAAACTTCGTCTGCGCCAGGAAGGAGCCGATGTCATCGATCTGGGCATGGGCAACCCCGATCAGCCCACTCCTCAGCACATCATCGACAAGCTGACCGAGGTGGTCCAGGACCGCAAAACCCATCGCTATTCTGCCTCCCGGGGTATCCCGGGTCTGCTGCGGGCGATCTGCCGCTTTTACAAGAACCGCTTTGATGTGGATCTGGACTGGCAGTCCGAGTGCATTGCCACCATCGGCAGCAAGGAAGGCTTGGCCCATCTCATGCTGGCCTTGCTGGATCCCGGCGATCTGGCGCTGGTACCCAACCCCACTTATCCGATTCACATCTACAGTGTGGTTATGGCGGGGGGGAACGTTGTCTCCATTCCTCTGCGCGAGGAAGAGGAGTTTGTTCCCGATCTGGAGTACATTACCCGTGAGATCTGGCCCAGACCCAAAGTCATTACCCTGAATTTCCCTCATAACCCCACCACCGCCACCGTCAGTCTCGACTTCTTCCAGGGGATCGTCCGTTTTGCCAAGGACAACAATATTATCGTCGTCCACGACATGGCCTATGCGGGAATCACCTTTGATGACTACAGGGCTCCCAGTTTCCTGCAGGTTCCGGGTGCCAAGGAAGTAGGAATCGAGTTTTATACTTTATCCAAATCGTACAACATGGCTGGCTGGCGAGTCGGATTCTGCGTCGGGAATCGAGACATCGTGGCGGCTCTGGCCAAGATCAAGAGTTACTACGATTACGGAATCTTTACTCCCATTCAGGTCGCCGCCATCGCCGCCCTGGACGGTCCCCAGGACTGCGTTGTCGAGCAGGCCAAGATCTACCAAAGCCGACGAGACGTGCTGTGCGACGGCCTCAACCGCATCGGCTGGTCCGTCAAGTCGCCGAAAGCTGGAATGTTTACCTGGGCGCCAATTCCTGAACCCTATCGAAAAATGGGCTCCATGGAATTTTCTAAACTGCTGATGCAGGAGGCCCACGTGGCCGTTGCGGCCGGGATCGCATTCGGTAACCTGGGAGAAGGGTATGTGCGAATCGCCATGGTGGAGAATGAGCACCGGCTGCGCCAGGCCGTTCGAAATATTCGCCGCTGCTTGGACAAACTCCAACCCAGCGATCCACAGCTGGAACAGCAACAGATGAGGGTGAAGAGTTAATCGCGGATTTTCAGGGAACAAACTCCTCTTCAGATGCCCCATGCCCCTTGTCTGTTGACCTGCAACCGGCTCTTTCGAGGTTTGCCAAGGCGGATTGAAAATGAGTAATATGGATCGAGTGAAAAGCAGGAGTCTGGAGGCTGAGAGCAGACACTATGTGGGCGAAGAGGATTCCCAACCTCTATAATTCCATGCCCGATCAATCGCGCCCTAGTAGCACGTGTTATGCATAATCCAGACTAGAGCATTCATCATCCGGAGCGGAGCTTATCCTCAAGCCGAAAGAGGAGAGAATTTATGACCTCAGAAAAGTTTGATTTTGCCCTCAGTATTGGTGGTGCGGCTGGACAGGGGATCGCAACGCCCGGCAATATTCTTGCCCGAATATTTGTTCGCCGTGGTTTGCACCTTTACGCCTACAACGCCTACCAATCGATTATCCGTGGCGGGCACATTTTTCTCACTGTGCGGGTCAGCGACCAGGAAATTCACAGCCACGGGGATAAACTGGACCTGCTGCTGTGCCTGAATCAGGACACCATGAATCGGCATCTGGGGTTGATGGGGCCGGGCAGCCGGGTGGTCTTTAACAGCGACACCATTCAACCGGGTAAAGCCCAAAAAGGCGCCCACCTGTGCCCGCTACCCGTTACCGAGTTGAGCGGCGGTGGTGGAAGGATGATTCAGAACACCGTTGCCCTGGGGACCTTCCTCTCTTTACTGGGGCTGGAGTTCCAGGTCCTTGAGGAGGCCCTGACCCTCCAATTCAAGCGAAAGGGCCAGGAACTGGTCGACCAGAACGTCGCTGCAGCCCGCGCTGGATTTGATCACGCACAGGAGAACTTCGAGCCTTTCGCCGTGCCCCTCCCCAGGCGCCCCAAAGCGCTGGCTGTCTGGACCGGTAATGAGGCTCTGGCGATGGGGGGAGCTGCCGCAGGGGTCAAATTTTACTGTGCCTATCCGATGAGTCCTGCCACCGGAGTACTCCATTGGATGTCCAAGAATGCCCGCGATCTGGGAATCATGGTTCGGCAGGTAGAGGACGAAATCGCTGTGGCCAATATGGCCGTGGGAGCAGCTCACGCCGGTTGCCGGACCCTGTGTGCCACCTCCGGCGGCGGGTTCGCCTTGATGACCGAGGCCATCGGCATGGCGGGAATGATGGAGGTTCCCGTGGTTTTTATCAACGTTCAGCGTGCCGGTCCCTCCACGGGTGTGCCCACCAAGACCGAGCAGGGGGATTTGTGGCAGGTGCTGGGCGCCAGCCAAGGAGACTTCCAGCGTTTCATCGTGGCCCCCAAAAATGCTCTGGATGCCTTTGATATCATGCCCGAGCTCTTTAACCTGACGGACAAATATCAGTGCCCCGGCATTGTCCTTTCCGATCTGCTGATCTCAGAAGGTACGTTTAGCATTGATCCCGACAAGATGAACCTGCATCCGGAGATCGATCGAGGAGAGTTGATTGATACTCCCTCCCAGGGCAACGGCTACATGCGCTACAAGAATACAGAAAGCGGCATCTCTCCGCGTGCCTTGCCCGGTCTGGAAGGTTACGTTCACCTGGTGGCCACGGACGAGCACGACGAAGACAGTATCTTGCTCAGCGACGAGTTCACCAACCCCCACAAGCGGCGGATGATGGTCGAGAAACGGGCCAGAAAATTCAAAGACATCGAGAAGGCCATTACAGCGCCGCAGCTGGAGGGTCCGGAGGATGCCCAGGTCACACTCATCGGATGGGGATCCACTTACGGTGTCATCAAAGAGGCGGTGGAGCAGTTGAACCTCCAGGGGATTACCGCCAATCAGCTAGCCATCAAATGGATCGTTCCCCTTCACGCAGAGGCTGTGGGTGAGATTGTGTCCCGTTCGAAGAAAACGATTATTGTCGAGAACAATCACTCCGGTCAGTTCTACCGCTATCTGCGCAGTGAAACCGGACTGAGCGTCGACGGACACATCCGTAAGTACGATGGCGAGCCGTTTATGCCCCACCACATTGTTGAAGGGGTGATGGAGCAGCTGGCCGGGACGGTCGATCATACCGTGCCGATACAGGAAATTATGGTCTAAGAATTCAGGAAATCATGGTCTAAGAAAGGTAATGATATGACGATTAGAGATACGACACAGGATATGCCGGACCAGCCGCCTGCTTCATTGCAGGCCAAGGATTTTAAGGGACCCGTTGAACCCGACTGGTGCCCGGGCTGTGGCGATTTTGGAGTCCTGAAGGGCCTTCAGAAAGCCTGTGCGGAGCTGGGCCTCCTGCCCCACCAGATTGTAACCGTGAGTGGGATCGGCTGTTCCTCCAATTTGCCCGGTTACATCAATTCTTATGGGATGCATACCCTTCATGGCCGACCCTTGGCCGTGGCCACCGGTGTGCAGTTGGCCAACCACGAACTCACCATTATTGCCACGGGTGGGGATGGGGACGGATACGGTATTGGTGGGAACCACTTTGTGCACACGGCCCGTCGCAATGTGGACCTGACCTATATCGTCATGAACAACCAGATCTATGGTCTGACCACGGGACAAATTTCTCCCACCAGCTCCAAGGGGATGAAGACCAAGAGTACACCCTTTGGCAGCGTGGAAATGCCGGTCAATCCGATCACCTCGGCCATCATGAACGGAGCGACCTTTGTGGCCCGTGGCTACAGCGGCGATGGCAAGCATCTGGTGGAGCTGATGAAAAAGGCGATCCGACATAAGGGGTTTTCTCTGATTGACATCTTTAGTCCCTGCGTGACCTTCAACCACGATAACGACTACAAGTTTTTCAAACCACGGGTTAAGAAACTCGAGGACGAGGGCCATGACACCAGCGATTGGAAAAGCGCCTGTGAGAAAGCCCTGATGTGGGGAGATACCATCTACACGGGACTGTTCCTGCAAAAGGAGCAACCGACTTTGGGCCAGCTGGAACCCGTGCTGGATGAAGGGGGTCCCTTGGCCTATCGATCCCTGGGCCTCAGCAAGGAGCAAGGTCAGAACATCATCAAAAGGATGATGTAGCGCAGAGCGCCCTTCGGGAGCGTTCGGGGACAGGCCCAGAATTCTGGCGGAAACCCCTGAATTCAAAGGAGAATTCTTGGGGCTGGCACTAAACTCCCACTCCGCTTCGCAGCGAGAACCTATACATACTCGTCTGTCGTGTGCGGTCTGCAGGCTGCTGCCAGTTGTCAGCACTCAGTCCTCTCTTCCGGTCTGTTGCCAGTCGCGTCTGCGACTCTTCTCTGGTCAGGCGGTCAGAGCGCGCTAGGCGCGCAGAGAATAGAAAATAGAAAATAGAAAAAAGAATTCGTTTTGAATTTTGAATGTGAGATTTGGGATTTGTTTGGGATTTTGAATTTCAGCCGGTCTGCCGGCTGCGGCTCAGCCTTCCCTAAAGCATCACCTTGAATCGGTTCGCATCGACTTGGAAATCCGGGAAGATGGGGTCTGTATTGGAACAGCCGAGGTGGCGAACCAGCACTTCCGAGAACACATCACGAAAATCGGTGGTTAAAGCGAGATCCCGTCCCTCATAAAGCTGCTCAGAGGCAAGACCCGGCCACTGCCCGTAGATCCTTCCACCCTTGACCGAGCCACCCAGGGCAAACATCACGTTGGCGTGGCCATGATCGGTGCCGGCGTTGCCGTTTTCCCGAACCGTACGTCCAAATTCCGACATGGTGAGAATCAGCACGTCTTCCATTCGATCTCCCAGATCTTGATAGAGGGCCGCCAGACCCTGACTGAACTCCCTCAGCCGGTTGCTGAGTTGACCGGTGATACCCCCCTCATTAACGTGATGATCCCACCCGCCGATATCCAGGAAGGCCACCTCTAATCCGATGTCGGCTTTGATCAACTGGGCGACCTGTCTGAGACTCTGGCTGAAACGACCTCGCGGATATTGGACCCCCGCGGCGGGACGGTACTGAGCCGGGTTGGCTTCCTTGAGGAGATCAATGGCTTGGAACATTTCCTGAGCCGTGCCCGATAGGAGAGAGTTGGTCTCTTGATCGTAAAGGGTTTCGTAGGTGGAACGAGCCTGTTGTTGGAGGGAACCCGCTCTCAGGTCAAAGGAATCGATGTTCCCCAATGCGATTGTCGGAGCCTCATCCTTAAGAGAACGAGGAAGCGTTGTTCCCATGGCAACGCTTCGAAAGGAGGTTGCCTCCGGGTCGGGATTGTGTTGCAGGTAACGATTCAACCATCCGTCAGAAGTGTTCTTGGCACCTGGAGCGGCCGACTCCATAAAGTCCTGAGCATCAAAATGTGAGCGCGTGGAGTGAGGGGAACCGGCGGCATGTATGATGGCAAGTTGCTGCCTTTTGTAGAGACCGTGAAGGGGTTTCAGGGCGGGGTGGAGTCCAAAAAATCCGTTCAGGTCGAGCGCAGATTCTCGCTTGGAGCTTGGAGCCGGAATGGCAATGGTCGGGCGACTTGAGTAGTACCCCTTCTCGCCAAAAGGCACTACGGTGTTGAGCCCGTCCACTCCTCCTCGCTGAAAGACGGTGATGAGAATCTTCTTGCGCTGGTCGTCTCCAGGAGCTGCCAGGACGGTACGAAAGACAAAACTGGGCACTGCTCCCATCCCCACAAGGGCTAGACCGCTGTTTTTGAGAAAGATCCTTCGGGTAATCATATTTACCTCGTTACCTCTTTTGGAATTGAGGTGAGCCCAGCATGAAGGCAGAGGCGATGACCTGCTTGGGAAAGCGAGCGGGTCGGAGATCGCCTCGCTGGTTCTCCTCTTCACCGACCTGACCCAGGAGTGAACGGGTTTGTTCGAGTTGCTGGGCGCTGGGTTCAGGCAATCGGAGCTGCTGAAACAGAGGCCAGGCCGATTCGAGATCTACCCGAATCTGAGGAATTCGATCGGAGGCTAGAGCCAGGGCGAAGTTGAGACGCTTCAACAGGGAGTTGGTATTGATCCAGGCAGAGGCCACATCCGGGTATCCGGTCGGCTCCTGGCACAGGTAAAGGGCCTCCCCCATTTCGGCCAGCATCCGCACCAGATGACGTGCCGGCTTCATCTCTGCCCCCGAAGCGCGCAAGGCGCTTGCCACCAATTCAAGGGGTTTTTTGATTTTGGCCTGATAGACTTTGGGGGAGAAAAAGTGAGGATGAGTAAAGAGGGTCCGCAAGACTTCTCGGAGGTCTCCACCCGTTTTCTCGAAGGTGAGACTTGCCGCATCCACCAGGTCTGGGGGAGGATCATCGGCGACGAAGCGCCGAACCAGTTTGGTGGAAATAAAGCGGGCGGTGGACGGATGGTTAGCCAACATCCTGAGGACCTGCTCTCCTTCTTCAATGCCGCCGGATCGAATCCGGTGTCCCAAAACCACTTTGTTCCCATCCTCGTGCAGAACGGGTCGAAATTGAAAAGAGCCACCCTGTCGGGGCGCCCTAATGGTCCAGCCTGTTAAGCACTTGGCGACCTGGATGACATCTTCCTGGCTATATCCTCCGTCGACCCCAAGAGTGTGGAGTTCCATGAGCTCCCGGGCATAGTTCTCATTGAGCCCCTTGGCACGTTGTAAGAGCCTCAAGAGTGCCCTCTCTGCCTGCTGCCCACCCGTGCCCTTGCGTCTTTGGGAGCGCAGTCGATTTCTTAGGGCGGATACTCGCTTCTCCATGACTTCAGCCGGTGCGGTGCTGATCCAGTTGTCCAGGTAGTAAAGCATGGCCGGACTCTTGGCGGTCGCCATCAAAAGATCTTCGAATTTTCCCAGGGCCAGCGGACGCACCACATTCTCCTCGAAATCTGTCGTGTATACCCGATCCAAACCCTTGGCCAGAAAAACATTGAAGTGGTTCATCCAGAAGTCGGACATCACCTCTTGAAGTTGGCGCTCACTGTACACGGCGCGCATGATTTTGGCTTCAGAAAACTCGAATCGAATCCTTTGCAAGCTGGCTCGCATCTGTCGGCGAGCCTCTTGCATCTCCCTCGTTGTTTCAGGGACGGATTCACCCTCCATCTGTGGGCTGTTCCGCGCACCTTCGTCTGGTCTTTCCGCCTGGAGCTTTTGCCTTTTGTTTCTCAGCCGATTGGGAGCGGGATAAAATTCAGCCAATTCTTTAGGGGTCATTTTCAGTGTCTTGAAGCTGGAGAGTCTTTCCTCCATCACAGGATCGGGAATCTCCTGGGGCTGGAGTTGCTGTTCGATATAGGCTTCCAGTCCCATGGCTGCCACTTTCTCGATGTCTCCCGGTCGGGGCCCGAAGCCCAGGCGGTTGAGTACGTGAACGATCTTTTCCTCTTCCGTCAGGGTTTTGGACTCATCACCAGCCCGCGAATAGGTGGCCGACCCGGGAATGATCAACAAAAGACAAAGCAAGAAAGTTCCCATGGTTTGCCTTGTTTTTCCTGAAGCCGAAATCCGCATGACGATCTCCGAACTCGAAAACTCTTCCTTATATTCTGCCCCTGTCAGTACGTACCCTGCTCGAAAATGTTTCTGACGGGACGCTTCCCTGGTACCCTTCAGATGTGTCCATTCTCCCCCACAGGTTATACTGATCGAGCCATGTTAAGAGGTCAGTGCCTCGCTTCATAAATACGAGGACGTTTGCGGCGAGCGCGACGGCGTTGAGTTCGCGAAGCGACGACGCGATGACTAAAGCAATCTTCCTGGATGTTGGCGGGACCCTGCTGGAGATGGGAGACCCGGAGTCGGCCTATGCGGATATTCTGGACCAATATGGCTATCCCTCCACAAGAGAGCAGATTGGTGCCTGGATCAGAAAGGCACAAGAGGAGACCGGTCCTGTGGTCTCCAGCGGATCTGGTCCAGGGTTTAAAGTCTCCGCCCGTAAGGAGCAAGCACGGCGTGAGAACCTGATTGCGGTTTTTCTCCGCCAAGCGGGGGTGAGGAAGCACTTCGACAGCTGCCAGAAGGGGATCTGGGACTCGTGGGTGAGTGCACCCGTTTTCCGCCTTTTCCCGGAGACCATTCCTATGTTGCAAGGGCTGAAGGAATCTGGGTTTCTGGTGGGGGCGGTTTCCAACTGGGAACCCAGACTCCAGGAGTTGTGTGAGAACCTGGGAATTGCCCATTATTTTGATTTCATGGTGGTTTCCGAGGTTCAGGGATACGCCAAGCCGGGGACGCGACTGTTCGAGCTGGCATTGGAGAGAGCCACAACCCGGCCGGAAGAAGTGATCCACGTGGGGAATGATCCCGTGGAAGACATCGAGCCTGCGGAGTCCCTGGGCATTCGAGCAGTGCTGATTCAGCGTGATGGTTCCGATGAGATCCATCACTCGCCGCGGATCTCTTCGCTCAAGGAAGTCCTGCCTCTTGCCAGGGCCTTTGGCTGGTTGCGCGGACGAATCGTAAGCGGAAAGGGTGAGGCAGCTGCCTTCACCCGGCTCCCATGGGTTCGGAAACAAGTGGCCGATGGGTTTCACTTTGAGCCCTACCCCGGTACACTCAATATTCGGCTGGAGAGGGCCCAAGACAAAACCATGTGGAAGGAACTCTGCAGTCATCCCGGCAAGACTCTGGAGCCGGAGACGGGTTACTGTGCGGCACGTTGTTACTCAGTCAGCGTGGAGGGCCAGATTGCGGGTGCCATTGTACTGCCTGAGGTCCCCTCCGATACCACGGATGTCGTTGAATTGTTGGCCCCTGTGAACCTGCGGGAGGCTTTGAAGCTTGGCGACGGTGCGGCCGTCACGATCGCCCTTTCCCCACGGCAACGTGAGGGGTAAGATCAAGGACAGCTTTGAGATGGACAAGAGGGAACAAGCATTGAAAATTCACCGTTTTCGAAAGCGAATTGTTCACGAGCACGGCGCGACCAATGCAGGGTGCCTTATCGTTATTCTGGCGATCATGATTCTCGCCTATGGGGGTTACAAATTTGGTCCTCCCTCTATAGACGATTACCAGTTTCGAAATGCAGCGCTTCGAATTGCCGGTTATGCCGCGGCCGGGGTACTTGCTGAGACCAAATATGGGACCGGCAGAGGGCGAGAGGAGATTGAGCAAATCAGGGAGGCCGTCCTCTTGGAGGCCATAGATCTGCGAATAGCCTTGAGCAGGGACAATATCCTCGTGGAGAAGGAAGGTGGTTTTGTCTTTATTACCGTGAAATACATGGTCCCCATCAGCCTGCCCTGGGGGGAGTTCAACTGGAATTTCGCATACACCGTAAATAACTGAAACCCCTCGGGATGAAAATTCATGAATTGGAAACACCCGCCCTGATCGTTGATCTGGACAGGATGGAAGGCAACCTGCAACGGATGGCCGATTATTGCCATGAGCACGGCCTGAATCTTCGACCTCACACCAAAACCCATAAAATCCCTCAGCTCGCCCAAAAGCAAATGGACCTCGGAGCCCGTGGAATTACGGTGGCCAAGGTGGGTGAAGCAGAGGTCATGAGTGAAGAAGGCCTTGACGATCTCTTGCTGGCCTATCCTCTCTTTGGAGATGCCAAAGCTCTTCGCTTGGGTGCAGTGCTGGAAAGAGCCCGCATCACCGTCTCTCTCGATTCGGAGGAATCTCTCAGTTGGGTTGCCCGGGCCGCTGATGGCAAATCGATCGATGTGTTGGTGGAGATCGATGTAGGTATGAGGCGCTGTGGCTTGAAGCCGGGACCTGCTGCAGTTCAGCTGGCGCGGTTGATCGATTCTACGGCAGGACTCCGCTTTGAGGGGCTCATGTTTTACCCGGGGCATATTTACCCCGATTGGGAAGACAGCAGTCGAAAATTGGACCAGCTCAACTCGGATCTCCAGCGACAGGTGGAGTTCTTTGAGAAACAGAAAGTCCCGGTTCACCGGGTAAGTGGTGGAAGCACCCCGTCGGCGTTTTACTCTCACCATATCCCCGCTCTAACCGAAATCCGTCCCGGCACCTATATTTTTAACGACCGTCATTCCCTGGAATGGAAGACCTGTAGCGAGGACCATTGTGCGGCCTCCGTTGTGACGACGGTGGTGAGTCGGGCTGTCACCGGACAGGCCATCATCGATGGGGGTTCAAAGACCTTCTCCAGTGACCCGCTCAGAGTGGGAAAAAAAGGAGGCTTCGGTTTGGTGAAAGGCTTCCCGGAGGTCCAGTTTGTGAAGATGAATGAAGAACATGGCTATTTGAAGGTTCCTGATGAGGCCAAGCTGGAGGTCGGCCAGACGGTGCAAGTCATTCCCAATCATATCTGCGCTACGGTCAACATGCACGATGTCATTTTCGGCTGTCGGGGCGAAGAAGTTGTAGAATCGTGGATTGTTAAGGCCCGTGGAAAGATCCGTTAATGTGCAATATGGGGAAATATGAAATATGGGGACATCCGCAGTTTTCCCGGTTGCTATTTGTCCATTTATTGGAGACCATTAGTTCGATGTTTCGGGCCTTTACCATTTCACTTTTAAGGAGAAAAAGATGCGCGTAGCCGTTGGGGCCGATCATGCAGGTTTTCCCCTGAAGGACCAAGTCATCGAATTACTGGAAAAAGAGGGACATGCCGTTTTGGATCTTGGCACTCACAACACAGATCCTGTGGACTATCCGGACTATGC
>Ga0114948_10001092_pt1 | contig 11466 bp, 8 predicted proteins | sample CR04metaG_FD_83877 | JGI IMG/M metagenome (GOLD analysis project Ga0114948, IMG submission 83877) | Deep subsurface microbial communities from Mariana Trench to uncover new lineages of life (NeLLi) - CR04 metaG | ecosystem: Environmental > Aquatic > Marine > Ocean trench > Sediment | place...
GGCTGGACCCGCTCCCCCTCGGAGGGCAACGGAGGAACAGTGGTGACCACGAAGCGCACGAAGGAGATTCTTTCCTGGTACAGGTCCGACAACCCCGGCACGCTGGCCAACCTGGCCCACCTGCTCGGGCACGGCCGGCTGGGCAGGACCGGCAAGCTGGTGATCCTGCCGGTCGATCAGGGCTTCGAGCACGGCCCCGCCCGCAGCTTCGCCCCCAACCCGCCCTCCTACGACCCCCGCTATCATTTCGAGCTCGCGATCGAGGCGGGCTGCAATGCCTACGCCGCGCCGCTCGGGTTTCTGGAGGCGGGCGCCGCTGAGTTCGCTGGCGACATCCCCCTGATCCTCAAGCTCAATAACTCGGACTCGCTCTACTCCGGCGATGACCCGTGTCCCGCCATGACGGGTAGCGTGGGCGACGCGCTGCGGCTCGGCTGCTCAGCCATCGGCTTCACGATCTACCCTGGCTCGGCCCTGCGCAACGAGATGTACCAGCAGCTCCGCGAGCTGGCCGAGGACGCCAAGGCCGCGGGCCTGGCGATTGTGATCTGGTCCTACCCGCGCGGCGCCGCGCTCTCCAAGGAGGGCGAGACCGCGATCGACGTGGTGGCCTACGGCGCGCAGATCGCGGCCCAGCTCGGGGCGCACCTGATCAAGGTCAAGCTGCCTTCGGCGTACCTCGAGCAGGATGCCGCGCGCAAGGTCTACGAGAAGCAGGGGATCCCCATCGATACATTGGCCGACCGCGTCCGACACGTGGTGCAGAGCGCCTTCAACGGCCGTCGCATCGTGATCTTCTCGGGCGGTCCGGCCAAGGATCGCAAGGGGATCATCGAGGAGGCCCAGGCCATTGCCGAGGGCGGCGGCTTTGGTTCCATCATCGGACGCAACTCCTTTCAGCGGGCCAAGACCGAGGCCATCGAGCTGCTGCACGAGGTGATGGAGATCTACGCGCGCTCCTAACACCCGCATCCGAGCGCGCTGGGTTCCTCCCCTGGACCATGACTCGCGTTCTGATCGGGCTGGTCGTCTCCCTCGGACTGAGTCTGCCCTCCGTCGCCCCCGGCGCGACGCTGCGCCAGTACTTCAGGCATCTCTCCAGCGACGATGAGAAGGTGCGCTTCGGCGCGGCGCTGACACTCGCCTACGCGAAGCAACCCAACCTGGCCTCCACCCTTGCCGCGAGACGTCGCCCCACATCGACGCGCTTGCGGCCCGTGGGGCGCTCTTCCGCAACGCGATCAGCCCTTCGTCCTGGACGCTGCCGGCACACATGTCCCTGTTCACATCGCTCTATCCGTCCTATCACAAGCTCGACCATGGAGGACGTCTGGGGAGTGTAAGACTCGACGAGTCCGAGGTGACGCTGGCGGAGATCTTGAAGGGGGCCGGCTACGCGACGGCCGGCTTCGTGGCACACCCCTTCTTGTCGGGGGAGTGGGGCTTCGATCTGTATCGCCGTTTCTCGACGCGCGCGGACTTGCAGGCGGACCGCGCCCAGCTCTGGCTGGAGTGGCACCGCTTTCCACGTCAGCCGGGGGCTCGTCCCTCCCTCCTTCTTCCTGTTGGCGCACTACTTCGACCCGCAAGGAAAGTCCAAGAGCAGGAGGTTCATGAACGACGTGCGTCCCGGAGACCCTGGCTATCGACTCGCGTTCTATGACAGTGCGATCCATTTCGTGGACGCCCAGCTGAAGAGGGTCTTTGACGCGCTGCAAGACGCGGGCTGGGCGGAGTCCACGCTCGTGATCCTCGTCTCCGATCATGGTGAGGAGCTAGGGGAGCACGGCGCTTTCGGTCACAAGAGCACGCTCTATCGAGAGTCGCTGATGGTTCCGCTCGTCCTCCGCTACCCGCGAGTGATCGAGGCCGACCAGACTGTCGAGGTGCCGGCCTCTCTGCTGGACATCTTCTCGACCGTACTCGACCTGGTCGGGCTCGAGCCGCCCGCTGGGCTCCAGGGGACCAGTCTGCTGCCCTAGATCAGGCAGAAAGGGCGTCCCTCGAAAAGTCCTGCCGGACATGGGCGACCCCTCTTTGCTGAGCTGCATCCTGTGGAGTTCGACGCGGGCTACGATTTCTTCAGCAAGTCCATCCAGGTAGGCCAACACAAGCTTATCCGGAGCTACTTCAAGGACGGCCGCGTGAGGAGCGAGCTCTACGACCTGTCAGAGGATCCCGAGGAAAAGCTCAATCTATACGACGCGCGTAAAGCGGAGCGAGCGGTACGCGAGCTGGAGGCGAGCCTTCTGGCCTTCATTTTGGAGGGCGCCTCGTACAGGCCCGGAGCCGAATCCGAGAATGAGTTCAGCATCGACGATAGAACGCGGGAGCAGCTGCGTGCGCAAGGCTACATAGATTAGGTGGCGTCGGGCTGATATCATACCGCGCATGCACGAGCTACTCGACCTCAGTCTGATCGAGCTGACCGACGCCCTGCGGGCCAAGAAGGCATCGGCCGTGGAGCTGATGGAAGCCGTTCTCGCGCGCATCGATGAGACCAACCCGGACCTGAACGCCGTTGTGGCCATGCACGACCGTGAGAAGCTCTTGTCCGAAGCCCGTGCGGCGCAGGAGCGGATCGCGAGGGGTGAGGCGCGGGTGCTCGAGGGCGTCCCCCTGGGCGTCAAGGACCTGCAGGACGCCGAGGGTCTGGTCACCTCTCAGGGTTCGCTGCCGTTCAAGGACCACGTCGCCGATCGCGATTGCACACAGGTCGGGCGGCTGCGGGCGGCGGGCGCGATCGTCGTGGGTAAGACGAACTCGCCCGAGTTCGGATACGCCGCGATCACAAAGAACCTCGTCTACGGTGTGACCCGCAACCCCTGGGATCTCGAGCTCACCCCGGGCGGCTCGAGCGGAGGCTCGTCGGCGGCCCTGGTCTCGGGCACGCTGCCGCTGGTGACGTCCAGCGATGGTGGGGGCTCGATCCGTATACCGGCCAGCTTCACCGGTGCCTTTGGTCTCAAACCCTCGCACGGACGCGTGCCCAAGGGTCCCATGGAGCGCTGGGTCTACGAGGACACTTCATGCTTCGGCCCGTTGACCAAGACCGTCGAGGACGGGGCGCTCTTCCTGGACCAGGTCGTGGGGCCGTCCCCGTACGATCCGAAGAGCCTCCCGCATCCCGGCTTGTCCTACCTGGACGCGGTGCGCCGGGGACCGCCCGGGAACCTGCGCATCGCTTACTCGCCGGACCTTGGCTACTCCGTGGTGCAGTCCGATGTCGCCGAGGTGGTCTATGACGCGGCGCGGGTCTTCGAGAAGCTGGGGCACCGGGTGGAGGAGATTCAGGGGGGGCCGCCACTCCTGGGACGGGAGTGGGGCTTGATGGGCGCGTTCGAGAAGGCCGCTGAGCTGCACCATCTTCTGCCTGAGCACGAGCACGAGTTCGGCCGCATGTTCCTACGTGGAATCAAGACCGGCTGGAATATGACGCCCGAGATCTTCGACCAGGGGCAACGTTCGCGTATGCAACTCAACAACTGGTGCGCGCAGATCTTCGACGAGTATGACCTGCTGATCACGCCCACCCTGCCGTTCGATCCGCCACCCGCACGAGGTCCCTACCCGAAAGAGACGGAGGGCCGGCCGCAGCTGGCATGGGGCGTTGCCTCGTTCACGATTCCCTTCAACCTCTCGTGGCACCCGGCCGGCACGGTGCGCGCCGGTCTCTCCCGCGCGGGGCTTCCCATCGGCATGCAGATCGTTGCAGCGCGACATCGTGACGAACTCGTGTTGCAGGCGGCGCGCGCCTTCGAACGCGAGCGCCCCTGGCACCCGCACTGGCCCACAAGCTGGTAATTCGCAATGCGGATCGCGGTTGCCGCCGACCATGCGGGCTTCGAGTTCAAAACTCGCCTGATCGAGGAGCTACGTACCCTCGGGCACATGGTGGCTGATGAGGGAACCGACTCGCCGGAGTCGTGTGATTATCCGGACTACGCCATTCCCGCGGCGCGGAGTGTGTCCGAGGGCAAGAGCGACCGCGCCATCCTGGTCTGCAGCAACGGCATCGGGATGGGCATGGTCGCAAATCGGATTCCCGGAGTGCGTGCTGCCGTGGTCTACAGCGAGCGTACGGCCGAAATGACCCGCGGACATAATAATTCGAACGTGCTCTGTCTGGGCGCGCAGCAGTTTCCCGAAGAAGATCTGCTCAAGTTTGTGCGTATATGGCTGGACACGGACTTCGAAGGCGGGCGTCACGCCCGACGCATGAAGAAGGTGAGGTCGCTGGAGTGAGCGAGAGCGTAGACGACGGGCGGAACTATACGCATTGGGATGCGAACCAGGCGGAAGCCACCGGCAAGTGGGCGGAGAACCGTCGGCTGGCGGCGGCCATGCGCCGGGTCATCGAACATCTGGTGAGGAGCGATGCAAGCGAGGAGGAGCTGCGCACGGCGGCGGACGGGCTGGAGCGCTATGCAGAGCGCTTGGAGAGGCATCCGCGCCGCAACCGTCCGGCCGGCTTCGCAGAGAGCGCGAACGCGGGTGACGTGGGAGCGTTCTTCGACTTCAGCCCGCAGATCGGGCTCTGCAACCCCCTGGCCCCGCCCATTGAGCTATGGGCGAAGGAGGATCAGGTCTACGGAAACGTGAACTTCGGCTCGGCCTACGAGGGCCCACCGGGCTGCGTACACGGTGGGGCGATCGCCGCAGCGTTCGATGAGGTGCTGGGCTTCGCCCAATCGATCACGGGTCGTCCTGGCATGACCGGAACGCTCGTCGTCAAGTACCGCCAGCCCACGCCGCTGCGCACCGATCTGCGTTTCGAGGCGCGCGTGGCGCGTAGCACTGGGCGCAAGAACTTCGTCGAGGGTCGTCTCTGCGCCGGCGAGCTGCTCTGTGCGGAGGCGGAGGGGATCTTCGTCTCCATCGGCCGCGAACGCTTTCAGCAGCTGGCCGAGGCCCAAGCTCGCCGCGAGCAAGTATCAGGCTAGTCCCGGCTACGAACCTAGCAGGACGGCTGCCCCCGGGGGCCGTTGCGGTCAAAGCTGAGACTACTTCAGCTCGCGTTTGAGGATCTTCCCCGTCGGTCCTTTGGGCAGGCCGTCGCTGAACTCGATGATGCGTGGGTACTTGTAGGCTGCGAGACGCTCCTTGGTGTACGCGGTGAGCTCGTCGGCGCTCAGGCTCTGGCCGGGAGCGAGCACGACCACGGCCTTGATCTCCTCGCCGTGACTCGGATGGGGAACCCCGAATACGGCCGCCTCGACGATGGCCGGATGTGCGTACAGGATCTCCTCCACCTCGCGCGGGTACACGTTGAATCCGCCGCGGATGATCATGTCCTTCTTGCGATCCACGATCCAGTAGCAGCCGTCCTCGTCCCGTACGCCGATATCGCCGCTGTGAAACCAGCCGCCGCGCAGAGCGTCCTTTGTGGCCTCGGGCCGCTTGAGATAGCCCTTCATGATGTTGTGCCCGCGAATGCAAATCTCGCCTCTCTCACCTTCGGGTAGGGGTTGGTCCTTGTCGTCGAGGATCGTCAGCTCCACGCCCCACACGGGGTAGCCGATCGAGCCCGGCTTACGGGGCTTGTCGAGCTGATTGAAGCTGGCCACGGGGGAAGTCTCCGAGAGGCCGTAGCCCTCCAGGATCTGCACGCCGTACTTCTCCTCGAAGGCACGCATGACCTCGACCGGCATGGGCGCGCCGCCGGTCATGCAGATGCGCAGCGAGGAGAGGTCGAAGGCGTCCGCCCCGGGATGGTTGAGCAGCGCGAAGTACATGGTGGGTACGCCCGCAAAGATCGTGACTTTGTCCCGCTGCAGGATGGTGAGGGCATCCTCGGGCGTGAAACGCGGCAGCAGCGTGAAGCCCGCGCCCTCGGAGATCATGGCGTTCTGGATGCAGGTCTGGCCGAAGGAGTGAAAGAGCGGAAGCGTTGCGATGGCGACGTCGTCGCTCTGGATCGGTAAGAGGCGGGGAACGACCGCGGCGCAGTTCAGTAGCAGGTTTGAGTGCGTCAGCTCCGCGCCCTTGGGCTTGCCTGTCGTGCCCGAGGTGTACAGGATCACGGCGGTGTCGTCCGGCCGTGTGGGGTGGATGGCCTCGAGCGGCGCGGCCTCCGCCAGCTCCACCAGGCTGGGTGCGCCCGGCACCTCGCCCCCGGCCCAGACCAGCGGGACGCCGGCCCCCTCAGCGCCCTTGGTGGCGGGGTTGCTGAAGAGGGGATGTGCGATCAGGAGCTTGGCTTCGGAATCCTGCACGTGGTAGGTCACCTCGGGCGCGGAGAGCAGCACGTTCAACGGGACCACGGTGCAGCCTGCGTACAGAATCCCGAAGTAGGACTGCGTGAACTCGGGAACATTCGGCACGAGCAAGGCCACCTTGTCGCCGGGTCCGAGCCCGCGCTCGATCAGGCTGCTGGCGATGCCTCGCGCGGCGCGGTCCACCTCCGCGTAGCTCCAGCTCTGCTCGTTCAAACGGATCAGGGGATGGCCGGGCCGCTCGCGGGCCGAGCTCGCGAGGATCGTTCCTAGGTTCAGCGCCATGCTTTGACTCCCTCCGTTGTGAGTCCGCGTTAGCGGAACTCGGAGAATAGTTTGGCGAGCACCTCCATCGACGCAAGCCAGTGATCGAGCTCGGGCTGGCTGGGAGAGGCCAGGAGATGCTGCAGCCCCATTTTCTGGAAGAGTTCCAGACGCCGGCGCAGATCGTCCTTCTCGTCGGAAAGTCCGTCCCACGCCACGCGCATGGAGAGGATGAAGTCCTCCTCCGGACGCTCGGCCCGCAGGCGACTCAGAATGGGCTGAGTCTCCTCGGGGCTCATGAAGGTGCCATGCCAGCCGTCGCCTGCGCGCACAGCGCGGCGTAAGGCTGCGTCCGACGCGCCGCCAATCCAGATGGGAATGCGGCGGCCCGGCTGGGGCCGGACACGCAGGTTGTTCAGCCGCACCCGAGGTCCCTCGAAGTTGACGGGGTCCTGCTCCCAGCAGGCGCGAAGCACGTCGAGGGCCTCATCGGTGCGGGAGCCGCGCTCGGAGAAAGGCACGCCCAGCGCCTCGAACTCGGCCTCCAGCCAGCCGGCAGCCGCACCCGCGATGAGCCTCCCCCCGCTGAGGCGGTCGAGCGTGGCGAGCTCCTTGGCCAGGTGCAGTGGATGGCGGTAGGGAAGCACGAGCACCGAGGTTCCGATTCCCACCCGCTGGGTGATCGCGGCCGCCCAGGTGAGCGTGATGATCGGCTCGTAGAAATGCGACGGCACATAAGCGCCCTGCGCCGGCGCGGCGAGGTGGTCGCTCGCCCAGACGTCGTCGAATCCAAGCTCCTCGGCCCGGACCGCGGCACGCTGGATCGCTTCGGGGCCGGCAATACGACCGAATTGGGGCAGGTGGATCCCGAACTTCACGGTCGTAGCCTACACGGAGCCGTGGGGCGGGCTCAAGCGGGCCCCACCGGACAGGACACTAGCCTCGCTGCCGCAGCTCGAACTCGCGCAGGCCGCAGTAGAGCACCGGCACGACCGAGAGCGTGACCAGAGCGAAGAGCATCCCGCCAAAGATGGGGACCGCCATCGGAATCATGATGTCCGCCCCGCGCCCGGAGGAGGTCAACACGGGGAGCAAGGCGAGCACGGTTGTCGCGGTGGTGATCAGCGCCGGGCGGATCCGACGCTCGCCCGCGATGACCACACTGCGACGGATCTGTGCGACATCGTCCGGTCGCTGTTCGTTGAAAGTCTGCTCCAGGTAGGTGGCGATGAGAACGCCGTTGTCGCTCGCGATCCCGAACAACGCAATGAAGCCCACCCAGACGGCGACGCTCAAGTTGATCGGATGCATCTGGAAGACGTCGCGCAGGTTGGCGCCGAAGAAGCCGACGTCCAGGAACCAGGGAGCGGCATAGAGCCAGAGCAGGATAAAGCCGCCGGCCCACGCGACTAGAATGCCCGAGAAGACCATGAGAGTTACGGGTAGAGAGTTGAACTGGAAATAGAGGATCAGAACGATGATGAGCAGCGCGATGGGCAAGACCACGCGCAGCCGCTCGACGCTGCGGATCTGATTCTCGTATGTGCCCGCGAACGAATAGCTTACCCCCTGTGGGAGGTTGAGCTCTCCGGAGGCGAGTTGACTCTCGAGTGCCCGGCGTGCGTCTTCCACGACGTTGACCTCGGCCTGGCCGGGCTGCATGTCGAAGGTCACATAGCTCACGAGAACTGTATCCTCGCTCTTGATCACCTGAGGCCCCCGCACGTACTCGATATCGACAAGCTGCGTGAGCGGCACCTGTGGGCCGCTCGGGGTAGGGACGAGGATCTCGCCCAGGCTTTCGAGCCGGTCTCGCAGCTCGCGCGGATATCGAACGCGTACCGGATAGCGCTCGCGGCCCTCGACCGTGGTCGTCAGAGGTCGGCCTCCGATCGCGACCTCGATCACGTCCTGGACGTCGCGCACGTGAAGGCCGTAGCGACCGATCGCCTTGCGATCGATGCGGAGCTCGATGTAGGGTTTGCCCACGGTGCGATCGGCGATCACCGTGGAGGCCTTGATCGACGGTATCGACTTTAGCACACGCTCCACCTCGACCCCCGCGCGCTCCAGCGAGCTGAGGTCGGGCCCCTTGAGCTTGAGTCCCATGGGAGCACGCATCCCCGTCTGCAGCATCACCAGGCGCGTCGCGATGGGCTGAAGCTTGGGAGCCGAGGTGGTGCCTAGCAGGCGGGCAGCGCTCAGAATCTCGTTCCAGATGTCGTCCGAATTTCGAATGTGCGAGCGCCACTGTCGAACGCGCTTGCCAGAGTCGTTGGTTCCGTACTCCGGCTTGTACTGCACCACGATCTCCATCATGGAGATGGGCGCGGGGTCGAGAGCACTCTCCACACGGCCCAGCTTGCCGACGACCATATCGATCTCGGGAATCGACTCGATCGCCATATCAAGCTTCGAGAGCACGTCGAGTGCCTCTCCGATCGAAGCGTGAGCCATCGTGCTGGGCATGTAGAGGAAGCTGCCCTCGTCGAGAGGTGGCATGAACTCGCGACCGAGGCCGGGGAAGCTGCGGGCGATGGCGCGCCCCGGGGCGCTCTTCTCCAAGACGTCGGGGAGCCAGCCGAAGACGCGTGGGAACCCCAACCAGATGAGCAGCCCGACAAATAAGATCCCTGTCGGGATGCTGAGGAAGGCGCCCTTGTGGTCCAGAGACCAGCGCAGGAGTCGGGGGTAGGTGCGCTGAAAGACGAGGACTCCCCAGAGCAGTCCGCCAACCAGGAGCAATACGAAGAGGACATTGCGCAGCACACCGGTCCCGGCACCGAGGGGCGACCACTCGAACACCAGCAGCGCGCCCACTGCCAGAACCGCGAGTACCGTTGCGATCGGCGCGTCGATGTGCCGCAGACGAGCGGGCAGCCAACGCGCGAGGAACGGAAGCTCGCCCCAGCTGCGTGGGGATCGAGAAGGCTTCCAGCGGCCAAAAACCAGGTGCGCCGCGGTCGGGATCAGCGCGAGCGCGATTACGACGGCCGCCAGCAGGGCGAAGGTCTTGGTGAAGGCGAGCGGCCGGAAGAGTTTGCCCTCCGCAGCCTGCAGCGTGAAGACAGGCAGGAAGCTCACGACGGTGGTGGCGACGGCGGTGACTACCGCGCCCCCCACCTCGCAGGTGGCACGGTAGATCACGCCGAGCCGATCCTCGCTCGATTCCGACTCGCGTAAGTGGCGTACGATGTTCTCGCACACGATCACGCCCATGTCGACCATGGTTCCGATCGCAATGGCGATGCCCGAAAGAGCCATGATGTTGGCGTCGACCGAGAAGAGCTTCATGCCGATGAAGGCCATGAGCACCGCGAGGGGGAGTGTCGCCGCGATCAGGCCTGAGCTGCGCACGTTTCGAACCAAGACCAGGACCACCAGTACGGCCACCAGGATTTCGAGTCGGAGCGCTTCCTCCAGTGTGCCCAGCGTCTCGTGAATGAGGCCCGTCCGGTCGTAGAACGGGATGATCCTGACGCGGGAGCGCGTCCCATCCGCGAGCACCTTTTCCGGCAGAGCGGGCGAGATCTCCGCGATCTTCTCCTTCAGGCGCCCGATCACTTCCAGAGGATTGGCGCCATAGCGCACGACGACGACACCTCCCACCGCCTCCGCGCCGCCCTTGTCGAGCGCCCCGCGGCGGAGGGCTGGACCGATGCCTACGTGTGCGATGTCCCGAATACGGACGGGTACGTCGTTGTGCAACGCGACCGCCGTCTCCTCGATGTCCTCCACCGAGCGCAGGAAGCCCACGCCCCGAATCGCGTACTCGACTCGATTGACCTCGATGCTGCGCGCGCCCACGTCGGCGTTCGAACGCTGCACGGCGCGGATGACCTGCGCCAGGGATACGCCGTAGGCGTGCATCGCGTCCGGGTCCGCATCGATCTGATACTCGCGCACGAAGCCGCCCACCGAGGCCACCTCGCTCACCCCCTCGACGCTCTGAAGCGCGTAACGAACCTGCCAGTCCTGGATGCTGCGCAGCTCCTCCAGGTCCCAGCCTCCGGTCGGATCGCCCTGCGGGTCGCGGCCCTCGAGCGTGTACCAGAACACCTGGCCCAGCGGGGTTGCGTCGGGGCCCAGCGCCGGATTCACCCCCTCGGGCAGGGTTTGCGAGGGCAGGCTCGAGAGCTTCTCGAGAATGCGGGAGCGGGACCAGTAGAACTCCACGCTCTCATCGAAGATCACGTAGATCGAGGAGAAGCCGAACATGGAGAAGCTGCGCACGCTCTTCACACCCGGGAGCCCCAGCAGGGCTACGGTGAGGGGGTAGGTGATCTGGTCCTCCACGTCCTGCGGGCTCCGGCCCGGCCAGTCGGTGAAGACAATCTGCTGGTTCTCGCCGATGTCGGGGATCGCATCGACGGGGACCGGATCGCGCGGCAGACCGGGTATCTCCCAATCGAACGGGGCCACCATCACCCCCCACAAGAGAAACGCCCCGAGCAGCAGAATGGGAACGAGCCTCCGCTTGAGAAAGAAGAGGACCAAGCGATCGATCCACGAGCTCCCGTGGTTCTGCGCCCCCTCCGGCATCAGTGGTTGGGCTCCGGCAGCGACATCTCTCCATGCGGCTGCCCGCCACCTCCCGGGGCGCCCCCCTCGGGCAGCATCATGCTCGGCCGGCCCTGGATCTGGAGCGCGCTATCGATCTTGAAGGCACCTCGTGTCACCACCCGTTCGCCCTCGTGCAAGCCGGACTCGACCACGTAGAAGTCTCCCGCGCGCGGGCCGAGCACCACCTCGCGTCCCTCGAAGGTGGGTCGCTTCGTGTCGGGCGAGCGCACATAGACGATGGCGCGGCGTCCGGTGAGCAGCGGCGCCGACGCGGGGATCACGAGCGGCGGCTCTGCGCCTGGCGCGCGTACTTTCGCAAGCACGCTTGCATGCACGAACATCTCCGGCTTGAGCAGCCCATCGGGATTCGGGGCCTCCACACGGACCTTGGCGGTTCGCGTGCGTGGGTCCAGCACGGGGTCGA
>Ga0114948_10001094_pt1 | contig 11464 bp, 10 predicted proteins | sample CR04metaG_FD_83877 | JGI IMG/M metagenome (GOLD analysis project Ga0114948, IMG submission 83877) | Deep subsurface microbial communities from Mariana Trench to uncover new lineages of life (NeLLi) - CR04 metaG | ecosystem: Environmental > Aquatic > Marine > Ocean trench > Sediment | place...
AATTACCCTCGGCTAGTGCCAGCAGCCCAATTTCATGGGAGTTATACAGGCCGGTGACCAGCGTGCGGCCCTTGGATCCGTTTGACCAGGATTATAACATGAGCGCTCCCAATGGAGATGAGATGTACGTTAGGGGAGTAGTATTGCCCCCATCGAAAAAGAAATGGGACCACCCCCTGGACCCAAGAATAGGCATGTCTTTTGGGTATTTAATACCTGACCCTGATGTGGGTGAACGATTTGTTACCTCCAGACTAAGTCTATTAATTGAAACTCCGGTACGTGGAAACTTTCACTTTCTAAGCGGTTTGTCGTTTCAGGAGGTTACTTATAAACTGGACGATGTTGACGACAATAATTTTGAAAGGACAACTTTACTAAAGTATCCGGGCTTTGGTTCATTTAGTACCTCACCGGATGAAATTAAGGTTGAAAATAAAATGTTGCAAATACCACTTTATTTCAGGTATTACAAACCTTTGAATAGAAATTGGTCGGTATTTGCTGGAGGAGGCCCTACCGTGGATATATTGCTGAATCAGACTTTCACCTACAGTTTCCTGGTAATCCGCAATGAACAGTTGGTCAAATTCGATGAGATAAAAGAATCGAATGACCTAAAGATCAGCCTGGGCAGTATCTCAGGAAACATCGGAGTTGAACACTACTTTAGTCGCCGTTTATCTGCACAAATGGAGTTGAACTACCAATACGGATTAGGAAAAATTGGCCTCGAAGGCCGTTCATTCAATTCGTTAGCGGTTAGTGGAGGCCTGTTTTATAAGTTGAATAGTAATCGGAGACGCTAAAGCTTCCTCAAACCTTGCCCTTTAAGTGTTTCTTAAATCTGGTTTAATTATCCCCTCTGTTTTTGATTGTTTCCCGCTAATGCACTTTCTTGGATAAGATATTTTTTAGCATTATCTTATGACAAACATGCATTAAAAAGTGGGTAAAAAGAAGCAGTCACCCCCCAGAAACAAATACCTCGCCGAGGTAGCGTGGGAAGTATGTAATCAGGTTGGAGGTATTTACACAGTAATTAGAACCAAAGCCGCCAGTATAGTAGAAAAGTATGGTGATAACTATTGTGCTATTGGGCCATATGTTCATCGTGACGTTAAGGCCGAGTTCGAACCATTAGATGATTTAAAGGGACCATTTGGAAAGGCGGTTGCCAAGATGCGTGAATTGGGAATAGAAGTCCACTATGGCACTTGGCTGGTGGCAGGCAGGCCAAAGGCGGTGTTGTTGGATCCTAAGGAGGCTATGGATAACCTGGAAGAGATCAAATATTTCATATGGGAGAATCATAGCATAGGTATTCCAGAAAAAGATGAATTGATAGATGGGGTGGTGGCATTTGGTCATTTGGTTAAGATCTATCTTAAGCTTTTGGCTGAGCAAATATCCTCAAAGGATGAATTGGTAGGGCATTTTCACGAGTGGATGGGTGGGTCATGTATCCCTGACTTAAGAAAAGAGAAGGTAAAAATGAAAATTATTTTTACCACTCATGCTACCATCCTTGGACGATATCTTGCAATGAACAATCCAACTTTTTATAATCACCTTCCGTTTTTCGAATGGGAAGATGAAGCTAAGCGATTTGGGATTGAGACATTGGTCAGGTTCGAACGGGCGGCTGCCCAACAATGTGACATTTTCACTACCGTAAGTGATGTAACCGCCCGTGAATGCGAATTTTTATTGGGCAGAAAACCGGACATTATATTGCCGAATGGGATAAATATCAAGAAATTCGACGTCCAGCACGAAGTTCAGAATATACATCAGGAGTATAAAGATGAGATCCATCAGTTTGTGATGGGGCATTTTTTCCAAAGCTACAGCTTCAATTTGGATAAAACACTTTACTTTTTTACTTCCGGACGATATGAATATGTCAATAAAGGTTTTGACCTTACCCTGCAGGCGCTGGACATCCTGAATGGAAGGATGAAAAAAGCCAATTCAGAAATGACCGTGGTTATGTTTTTAATCACTAACAAAGAGGTCCATTCCATCAATGCCGATACCTTGCAAACTCGTGGAGTAATGGAGGAGATCCGGCAAACTTGTGACGTGATTATCAAGCAGGTTCGCGACCAATTATTCCATTCCACCGCCGCCAATGCACAATACTTCCTTCCGAATCTAAACGATATGGTTGACGATTATTGGAAGTTACGTTTAAGAAGGACCGTTCAAAGCTGGAAAACTGATAACCTACCACCTTTAGTAACCCATGATTTGGTAGATGCTCAAAACGATGATATTTTAAAATTCCTGGATCAATCAGAATTAAAAAACCGGCAGGAGGATCGGGTGAAAATTGTCTATCATCCTCAATTCATCAGCCCTACCAATCCATTGTTCGGAATTGAATATTCACAATTTATAAGAGGATGTCATTTGGGTATATTTCCCAGTTATTACGAGCCTTGGGGGTATACACCAATGGAGTGTATTGCCAGTGGTGTGCCGGCCATTACCTGTGATTTATCTGGGTTTGGTGACCATGTGGCCAAGAAAATTCCAAACCACGAAAATTCCGGGGTCTATGTGGTAAGGAGAAGCAAGCAGACCGATGTAGTTTCTGCTGAGCAGTTGGCAGATTTTTTTCTTTCCTTTATTCACTCCAGCAGACGAAGTCGCATCACCATGCGCAATGAAGTGGAACGGTGTGCGGAAAATTTTGACTGGAAATACTTAATATCTCATTATTTAAAAGCTTACAGCATGGCCAGTGAAAAAGTCACCAAAGTGGTCTGATTCCCAACTAAACTTCAGGGATAATTATGTGGATACAATTTTTGGGTACTGGCGATGCTTTTTGCAGCGGAGGTAGATTTCAAACGTGTTTTCTGGTTAAAGTACCGGATTATTGTTTTCTGATTGATTGCGGGGCCACCTCGTTGTTGGCCATGAAAAGCCGCAACATCGACACAAATCTTATTGACGGGATAATAATTAGTCATTTTCATGGAGACCATTTCGGTGGCTTGCCTTACTTTTTACTGGACGCCAACTTCAGCGGCAAAAGAACGCGACCCTTGAACATCGCCGGTCCGCCCGGTGTAGCCGCCAGGGTGGGGGAGTTGTTGGCTGTTTCATATCCAATGGTTGATATTGACCACCTGACATTTGCAGTGGAGTTTATTGAATTCCGGGAAAACCAAAATATTGCCATGGGCCCTTTACAGCTTGAAACCTTTCCGGTGGTGCATGTCCCGGCATCCCTGCCTCATGGGATCAGGGTAAACTACCATAACACTACTTTGGCATTCAGCGGTGATACCGGTTGGACTGATAATCTTTACAAGATTGCTAATGCCGCTGATCTGTTTATATGTGAGTGCAACTTTTTTTCAACAGTGTCGCCCGCTCATTTGAATTACCAGAAAATCAACGCTGAAAGAGATAACCTAAATTGCAAACGCATCATTCTTAACCACCTGGGAGCAGAAATGCTTGACAATATGGATGCGTGCAAGCTTGAGTGTAGCCATGACGGGATGATTGTTGAAATATGATGATTAATTTGAGCGTTGTATGGACCAGATTGAGATTGTTGAATATCAAAAGAAATATAAAAAGTATTTCAAATCCCTCAATTATGCATGAACTTAGAGCACCATGACCAATAGAAACAAAGGTATATTGTATGCCCTATCTGCTGCATTAATGTGGGGGTTTTTAGCCATAAGCTTGAAGGTTACATTGAATCATGTACCTCCACTGACCATTGTATGGATGCGATTTACAGTGGCCTTCTTGGTTTTGTGGGCTGTGCTTTTCCTTAAAGAAAGATCGGCGCTACAAGTTCTGAAAAAACCACCTCCGTTGGCCATATTGGCAGCGGTAGCGCTGACTTTCAATTATATTGGGTATATCAAGGGGTTGGATTTAACTTCTCCCAGCAATGCCCAGGTAATAATTCAATTGGCGCCATTGCTATTGGTGGTGGTAGGATTAATTATTTACAAGGAGAAGGTCAGTGCCCATCAAATAATGGGATTTTTAATAGCTCTGCTTGGTTTTGGAGTATTTTATCAGGACCAGATTGGTCAGCTTTTAGGCTCGCCTGATAATTATAATGCAGGGGTTACCTGGGTAGTAGGGGCAGCGTTGGCTTGGGTACTATTTGCTAGTTTACAAAAAGGATTGGTACAAAAATTTCATGCTCAGGGATTAAATCTATTGATATACTTGATTCCGGTGGTACTGCTAATCCCATGGGTGGATTTCGAGGTAGTTGTTTCCCTAAGCCTGCCATTATGGGCCTTGATGATCTTTCTGGGACTTAATACACTGTTGGCTTATGGGGCCATAGCGGAAGCCTTTAGATTTCTTCCGGCCAATAAAGTTGGAATAATTGTTACCATTAATCCTATCATTACCATTGTGACCATGGGGTTATTAACCAGCATTGGAGTTAGTTGGATTGAACCGCAACGTATTTCATTGTATGGATTTTTGGGTGCGATATTGATTTTGGCTGGTGTAATCACTGCTATTATATTACAAAGGAAACCTAGTCCGGGCAATTTAGTAACCCGAAGGTGGAGATTAGGACTAAAAAGATAGAGTTATGAAATTATCAAAAGTGGAACATTCCATTGAACCAGATCTGCTTCGTACGATATTATCCGATGCATTGTTGGGGAAAAGAGCTCATTTATCTACTGAGCGGGCGTTTGAGGGTCTAACCTGGAGGCAAACCGGTTTGGTAGTATCTAATTCTCCTCATACTATCTGGCAGTTGTTGAAGCATTTAAATTACTGGCAGGACCGGTTTATCAGCAGGATTGAAGGCATGAAAGTATTACCCGCTAAAACCAGTGATGATGGTTGGAAATTTGATCCGGCACCACCGGATGAAGGAACTTACAATCGGGAACTGGGAAAACTGCTTATCGGTATTAATTACATGACCCAAACCATATTGCCTCAGCTTAATTGTCTAAAAGGCCCCATGGGCGATTACCCTAATGGTTTTGCGGTTATTCAATCAATGGCTTCCCATATAAGTTATCACTTGAGTGAAGTGATTTTGTTGCGTAGAATGTTAGGTATTTGGCCTCCGCCCTCAGGAGGATTCACCTGGTAGGACATTGGTATAGTAAACATCCCAGATTATTAACGCTAATGCGACCCATTGACTTGGCGTATTTTATTGCTGAGCATGATGAACACCATCTTGCCAGAATTACAGAAATACATAGCCAATTAATTAAATCACAATCCAATGAATAAATTATCCAACCAGGATCATTTATGGGATATTCTGGAAAATAAAATAGTTGAAAATGCCACTTTTATTCGGGGCCCAATTTCTATGCTTATGTATTGTCCCCTGGGAATCAGGTAGGGTTGGCGGGAGAGATGGTCACCGTTCTCAAATGAGGCATATTAGATAAACTGATAGATACGGTGGTGGGACTGGTATGAGATTTGAGATCTTAGATCTAAGACCTCAGATCTAAGACAATCAGGTATTTTTCAAAACGTGCTGCACCGCCTCTTCTTTTAGTTGTGTGCAAAAGGTGACCGGTGTCATCATATATTGTTAGTACAATGTCTGGGCCACCTTCGGTGAATGATTCCAGGACATTTTTCACAAATTGCTCCTGACGATATAAAATGGTAAAGCTTCCTTCACTGGCGGTCTCACCTTGTCCTAAAAAATCGTCTTCCGAAAGAAGGTCGATATCATAGGCTTTTACAATTAACCCTGCCATTGGTTTACCTTGATTGTCGGTAATGGTTCCTGCGATTAGATAAGCGTGCGACATGGCGTATATTGGTATTTACTGGGAAAACACCAAAGATAATATTTTATTTAACTTAAGTTATAAAAATCTTAAGATGCCCCTATGAGGCTGAACTTCAAATTCTCTTCAAAAATCATCCTTATCTTTACCATATGAAAGTGTTAGTGGTTGAGGATCATGCCGAGGTGGCTGAGAATGTGCATATCTACCTTGAAAAGGAAGGATATGTATGCGAGGTCTCTTACTCATTCGAGCAAGCTATGACCAAACTGGGCGGATTTAAGTATGATTTGATGATTCTGGACCTGATGTTGCCTGATGGAAATGGCTTGGAATTATTGCGATGGGCTAAACAAACCCATCCTGACATGGGTGTATTGATCTTGTCGGCAAAGAATTCCCTTCACGATAAAGTAAAAGGACTGGAACTGGGGGCGGATGATTACCTGCCCAAACCTTTTCATTTAGCTGAATTAAATGCCAGGCTAAAGGCTATTTATAGACGGAGACAATTGCAAGGCAGTAGGACTATCACCTGTCAGGATATACATATAGATACTGAGACCATGGAAGTAAGGGCTTCAGACAACATGTTAGACCTTACACGCAAGGAATACGAGCTATTGTTATACTTTGTAGTGAATAAAAATCGCGTGTTAACCAAACAAAGTATTGCCGAACATTTATGGGGAGACTATATCGATACCCTGGATTCATTTGATTTTGTATACCAGCATATCAAGAACCTGAGAAAGAAGCTGTCACAAGCTGGAGCTAAAGACTCCATACAAACCATGTACGGCTCGGGTTACAAATTTTCAGTTTACCAATGAGGCTCATACTAAAATTTACTTTGTTGTTCCTCCTGATATCAGTAGGTGTCTTCTTTCTGGGAGGAATGATCACCTATCAGGTATTTAAAAAAGAGATCGACCTGGAACAGGAACGTTTCTTAAAGGAACGCCTTCAATATATTACCCGAATGATTGAAAGACGTCAGCCGACCGAAGATATTATATGGGATAAAATTCAAATATATCCATTAGGAAACCTAGCAAAAGGAACTGAAATCCAGTACTCAGATACCGTGGTAATGCACAGTACTCTGGAACGGCTTGAACCTCATATCAAGTTAGATGTTACCCTCGAGATAAAAGGTAAATTCTACCGTATTTCCATGTATGATATTATGGTGGAAGAGGATGATATTGTGGAAAGCGTCAGGGAATCTATGATCTGGTTTTACTTGCTGCTTACGGTAATTATGTTTATGGTGGGTGGTGTGGCCAGTATGTATCTTTTTAAGCCATTTAACGGTACCCTGGAAAGAATTAAGAGTTTTCGTATTGATCAGCAGCATCCCATTCAGCTCAAAAAATCAGGTACCGTTGAATTCAATAAACTCAATACTTTCCTGGAGGAAATGACCGGTAAAATTCAAAAAGATTACCAATCCTTACGGGAATTTACTGAAAATGCTTCTCATGAGATGCAAACTCCATTGACCAATGCCATTGGTAAGTTGGAACTACTGCTTTCTTCAGGGAATTTATCGGAAGAGGATACTTCCAAAGTTATAGACACGCTTGGTTCATTAAAGCATCTTTCCAAAATGGGCCAATCACTAAACCTTCTTACTAAGATTGATAATCGGGAATTCGAAAATATTGAGTCTGTCAATTTCTCCGGAGAGCTGAGTGCTGCAATTGACAATTTCAAAGAACTGATGGATTTAAAGTCCATTTCGTTGCAGTGTGAAAATAAGCAGGATGTGATGGTATCAATGGACGCCACCTTGACCACTATATTGATCAATAATCTGTTGAGTAATTCCATTCGTCATAACCAGGAGCATGGGTTCATAAAAACTTTTCTGGATGATTCCCGTTTGGTGATATGTAACTCGGGACCGTCATTGGCGGTCGCACCTGAGACACTCTTTGAACGGTTTAGAAAAGATCGACAAAAGGGTGATGGGCTTGGATTGGGGTTAGCCATAGTTAAAAGGATTTGCGATGCCAGTGGGTTTTCTGTGAATTATACCTGTGAAAAGGAAGAACATCGATTGGAAATAGCGTTTAAAGCTTAAAACTTCAAATTTCCTTCAGAATTGATACCAATTTGCTTCAAAGGGATGACCGAATTTAGAGTAAAATTAAATTAATGATGAAATCGTTTCTAGTAACTGTATTGGTGGTTTTGGGTACTGTGATGTTGGCGCAACAACCGGATTGGAAAAAGAGACAAGGAGCTAGGGGTTTCGGAGATGGGCAGTCTCCATTTAAAGTAACCGGACAGGTGATGGATGCTCAAAGTGGTGAGCCAATGGAATATGTAACTACCGCTCTCTTGAGTCAAAGGGATAGTACCATAGTAGGAGGGGCGGTGACCGGTGTTGACGGCAAATTTGAAATTACCACCAGGCCAGGCAGGTTTATCCTGCAAATCCAATACATTTCTTATAAGACCAGGTTTATAAGCGGTATTCAATTAAACCGGGAACAAATGACCCGGGATATTGGAACCATCAAGCTGGAGCCAGACACTGAAATTCTGGATGAGGTGGTGGTGCAAGGAGAAAAAAGTACTATGACCATGACCCTGGATAAAAGGGTTTTCTATGTAGGAAAGGACCTTACCAATGCAGGCAGGAGCGCAGCGGATCTTCTGGACAACATACCATCAGTTTCCGTAGATGTAGAAGGTAATGTCAGCCTCAGAGGGAGTCAGAATGTGCGAATCCTGGTGGACGGTAAACCTTCGGGATTGATAGGCATAAGCACCGCCGACGGGTTACGGCAACTTCAAAGTAATATGATCGAGCGGGTAGAGGTGGTCACCAACCCCTCAGCAAAATACGATGCAGAGGGATCGGCGGGAATCATCAATATTATTCTTAAGAAAGAGAAAAAGGAAGGCGTAAATGGAACATTTAATGCTACCGTAGGTCACCCGAAAAATTACGGGGGTAGTTTTAATCTGAATTACAGAAAAAAATGGATGAACCTGTTTGCTAGTTATGGAGTAAATTACCGAGAGAGTCCTGGTGGAGGCAAGACTTTTCAGACATTTTTTCCTGGTGACACCTTGTATTTCACCGACAGAGACCGCCAACATGTCCGTGGCGGCTTGTCAAATAACCTGAGATTTGGCTCTGATTTTTTCCTTAATTCAAAGAATACCATAACTGTTGCCGCACTATATAGGGTCTCAGATGAGGACAATCGGTCTGACTTGCTATACCAGGATTATGATGAAAATATGAATCTGTTATACATAACAGATCGGCATGACAATGAACAGGAAATCGATAAGAATTCAGAGTATTCTATAAATTATACCAGAACCTTCTCAAAGAAGGGTCAGAAGTTCTCGGCTGATGTTCAGTATCGGGACAATAATGAAACGGAAAAATCAGACATTAATGAAATCACTCATAGCGTTGAAGACGGCTCTCAAGACCCGGAACTATTTCAGCGGTCACTTAACGATGAATTTGATCGAGGTTGGTTAATACAGGCAGACTACGAACACCCATTCGGAAAAGATGCTAAATTGGAGTTAGGTGTACGCAATAGTATCAGACGAATTGGGAACGATTATTTAGTAGAAGAGCAAAACGAAAATGGTGATTGGGAGAACCTGGAAGGCTTCAGCAATAATTTCAATTACGACGAGAATATTTACGCTTCCTATGCCATGTTCGGTAATAAGGTGAACAAGTTTTCATACCAATTGGGTGTGCGTATGGAGATCACCGATATTCGAACAGAATTAGCACAAACCGCCGAGGTAAACAATAAAAATTACACGGATTTATTTCCGTCGATACACCTTACCTACGGACTAAAGAAGGAGAAGTCGCTTCAAGGTAGCTATAGTCGCAGGATTCGCAGACCCCGGTTCTACTTCCTAAATCCATTCTCATCGTTCAGTGATGCCCGCAACATTCGTTCAGGAAACCCTAATCTCGACCCAACCTATACAGATTCCTACGAATTCGGTGTATTACAAAATTGGGAGAAATCATCGTTCTACTACGCGGTTTATTATCGTTACTCAACCGATGTAGTGACCAGAATCACCACCGTGGTAGATGGAATTACCTACTCCAGACCTGAAAATGTTGGAACCAAGGATGATATCGGATTAGAGATTACTTATTCCAATGAATTTAATTCCTGGTTAAGAGTAAATGGTACAGCCAATATTTATCATTCAGCTTATGATGCCTTTGCTAACGGAGAGGATCTTTCCACTAAAACTACCACTTTCTTTACCCGGGTGATGGCTCAGATAAAGATTAAGAAAGAGTGGGATTTTCAAACTACTCTCAATTATCGTGCACCGCGGGAAGTACCACAGGGTAAACGCAAATCGTATTTCGTAGTTGACATGGGCTTAAGCAGGGATGTGATGAAAGGCAAAGGAACTTTCACTTTAAGCATAAGAGATCTCTTTAATACCCGAAAATGGCGATACGAGACCATCACCAGTACCTACACCTCCGTTGGTTATTTTCAGTGGCGCAGCCGTTCAGCAGTACTTTCATTTAATTACAGGTTAAATCAGAAAAAACGAAGACGAAGGGGTGGCGGCAATAGAGGAGATTTTGACGGTGGTGAGGGTGAATTCTAAGTAAAATTACAATTCTGCCCGGAGCTGATCCGGGGGCCTTCAATATAAAAGCAGCATATTCGAAATGTTTGCAACCTTTAATTTATTGTGCAGCTTTCCGAAACTTTTAGCAACAGAAGACTATATCGTCCTAGTTGTAGGCTCCTACCACCAGAAAACAGAGATTTCTAGAGTAAAGAGTGGGAATTCTAACAATAATTTAACTACATTAAAAGGAATCACCATTAGCTCTAGTAACAGGCTAACTTGCTATTAAATAGCCCATAGGTGGTTATAACCAAATAATCCAATTCTAATTATGAACTCAAAATTAAACACCTACGTATTTTTCGGACTATTGCTAGTCTTATTTTCAACTTGTGGAGATGATGATGAAGCACCACCACCAACACTAAGTAGTGCAAAGGCCATTACTAGCTTTATGGTCGATGGCATAGCGGGGACCATTGATGAAGGTGCAAAGACTATTTCAGCGGAAGTGCCCAATGGAACGGATTTAACTTCTTTATCCCCTACTATAGTTATTTCTGATAAAGCAACTATTAGTCCTGCTTCTGGAGCTTCTCAGGATTTTAGTAATCCTGTAACCTATACTGTAACTGCAGAAGATGGAACTTCTGTTGGTTACACCGTAACAATTACCATGGAACTATGTGCAAGTCCCGATAATATATATGCATTTACCTATGACGGAAAGAATTATGAAGTAGTTAGGGAACATAGAACTTGGGAGAAGGCCGCTGTCTGTGCTGTTGAACGGGGTGGATATTTAGCGGAGATCAATAGTGAGGAAGAAAATACCGCGATTTTTAATGAGGTACTCAACAATGCCTCCATTGATCTTAGTATGACAGTAGCACTTGATGGTGGCAATGCTTCATACGTGTGGATTGGTGGCAATGATATTGAAACTGAAGGTACCTGGGTTTGGGATGGCAACAATGACGGCACTTCCACTCAATTTTGGATGGGAGACTTCACCGGAGCTCCTGTTGACGGACTTTATAATAATTGGGGAGATGAGCCCGATGATTTTGGAGATATTTTAG
>Ga0114948_10001096_pt1 | contig 11463 bp, 10 predicted proteins | sample CR04metaG_FD_83877 | JGI IMG/M metagenome (GOLD analysis project Ga0114948, IMG submission 83877) | Deep subsurface microbial communities from Mariana Trench to uncover new lineages of life (NeLLi) - CR04 metaG | ecosystem: Environmental > Aquatic > Marine > Ocean trench > Sediment | place...
TAAATCCACTCGTCGTCGACGATATTGCCCTCACAACGGTAACCGAGGCCGCGATGCGCCTGCTCAGGGCCAAAGGAGGTATCGAGGTGGCCATTGAACAGCAATGTCTTGCCGCCGCCTGACCCTTCCCAAAGGCCAATGGCGTTATAGCGCTCGTCCCCGATCGGCTGCAGCGTCGTACGAAAACCGGATTCGCGCAGTACCTTGTGAAATTCCCGCGCCATATCGCCCTCAAAGCCTGTCGGGCTTGGCACATTGACCAATTGAACAACGAGGTCAACAAGACGATCGCGGTCAATGTGTTCAAGCGCTTTTTTTAGCAGTACCTGATCTACGTTATTCGTCATGTCAGTCACCTGCAATGATATGGGTGGTCAGGGTACCAAGTTCCGCGACGCTCGCGTCGACCCGGTCACCCGGTTTCAGCCACGCGGGATGCTTCATTCCGGCCGCCACGCCTGGCGGGCTTCCGCTGGTGAGAATATCGCCGGGTTCCAATGTTGTGTTGGACCACCATGAAACCAGTTCAGCGGTCTTGTAATGCATAAATCTGGTGTTTGAATCCTGGCGAATTTCGCCGTTGACACGTAGTTTCATATCCAGGTTGTGCGGATCGGAAAGCTCATCGGTGGTCACCAGGTGCGGCCCGAATGGACAGGATCCATCAAAGCTTTTACCCAGTAGTATGACCATGTTGGAATGTTCGCGCGCCTGGATATCGCGGGCTGAGAGATCATTGAATATCGTGTAGCCGGCAACATGAACAAAGGCATCCTCCAAGGCTACCCGGAATGCTTTTTTACCGATGATAATGGCAATTTCAACCTCGTAATCCAGTTGCCTGGTGAAATGCGGTATGGCGACATTCGCGCCGCAGGCGGACACCGATGACGGTGCCTCCAGGAAGCCGGTGGGGTGTTCAAAGTGAAAGTCAGCCCAATTATGGGACTGCCACTGGGGATCCTCCCAGGTGGTCAATTCCTCCAGGTGGCTGTCGAAATTACACGAGGTGTGGATGATTTTACCGGGACGCGGCACTGGTGCGCCCAGCACAATACTGTCAGGTGTATAAACATGCGGCTGACCCGGGGCGATACAGCCAGGATCGCGCAACAGTGTGCGGGCTTGGGCAAAGCCTTCGTCACCTAATTGCAAAAAGCCAATCATAGTGTCAGGCAATACCCCATTGGAAAGGCCGTGCAGATCAACATAGTGCTCATCGACATAAGCCCCGATGGTCGGCTTGGCGCCGGTGTTGGTCGAAAAAGTCGCCAGTCTCATGCTATCGCTCTCCCTCGTTCAGTCTGGGTAATACCGCTTCGCCATACAATCGTATCGTTTCAAGATTGTCTTCTTCGCTCGCACCGACCACTTCAAGTAGCGGCATATTCAAGCCTGCGTCCACAAGTTCCCGGGTAATCACCAGACATTCGTCGGGGGTCCCGGAAATTACTGTGAAAGCACGCTGTATTTCATCGCTCACCAGGTGGGTGACATTGTCCTCTGTACCGGCAGCGATCGCTGCGCGGAACGGTGCCCAGGTTTCATCGGCTAAACCGGAGCTACTCAGAATTACAGCGTTCTTGATATTGCGTAGCTTGTTGATGATATAGGTCCCTACGTAACTGCGGGTTGCATCCTTTGCCTTGGCGCCATCTTCTGAGCAGGCGGTGAGGATTACGCCTCCAACCGGGAAATCAGCCGGCAACTCGCGGCCCACCGCTGCTGCTCCGGCCCAGCATTTTTCTCTTGCATAGCGAGTGAATCCTGGAGATGTCAGCCCTGGCAACAACACACCATCGGCAATCTTGCCCGCCAGTCTTTGCATATACGGCCCCGTGGCGCCAATATAGATCGGGATATCCGTACGCAACCCCCTGGCCTGGCGGTCAACAGCGGGCATATCGCATCTGAACAACTCGCCGTCATAGCTTAATGGCTCTCCGGATGCCACCCCACGAATCATTTCTATTGCTTCGGCGTGGGTTTTAACCGCGGTAAATTTCTCCATGTCCAAATCAAGGTATTCGGTGCCGACCTTGCCTGCGCCCAGTCCCATGATGAAGCGCTCGCCGGAGAGTTCATCCATGGCATTGGACTCCGATGCCAAGACCGTTGGATGGCGCATGTAGGGCGAGGTAATCCCCAGACCAATTGGAATATCCCGGGTCACCATTGCCGCCGCCGCCAGCGTGGTGAAACAGCCGCGTGACTCGTGGCCATATTTGCGGAACCAATGATAGGCTTCGGCGATCCAGAAACCGCCGGTGCAGCCGGATTCTTCAGTTTGCCTGGCATATGCCTGAATGGCCCAGAGGGGTTCGTAGGATTTGAATATGACACCTACTTTAGCTTGTGTTCCACTCATCGGTTTTTACCTACATGTTGGTTCTTAGTATCAAAAACCGGACTCACCGCCGCGGTAGTAGGTACACGGAACGCCGGAAAGCGATTCACCGCCGTCTTTTCCGACCCGGAATGTCTCCTGGAAATACAAACATGTTTTACGATCGTCAGTCATGACATGGGGGTGCAGCGAACACACCATGTTTTCCGGTAACTCAAATTCTGTGCCTTCTCCGATCCTGGGAAACTCGATCATGGTCATTCCAATCGAATGACCTGAAACATGGCCCAGTCTCCAGCCCTTGTTGTTGAAAGGCCGGATACATTTTCTATGCACGTCATGGGCACTGGCACCGGCCTTGAGATGCTCTTTTACCAACGCGTGAAATTCCGTGTATGCATCCATCAGTCGCTGTGTTTCCGCACTGATACCCCCTGGGGCGATCAGGCGTGAAAACTCCGACCAGTGACCGCCAACGCCGGTCACTTCCAGCCCGTAAAGTAAACCATCGCTATCACGGACTTTACGAAATGGGTCAGGAAAAACCATCTGCGGCAACAACGAACCGTTCGCCCCGATCAAAACCATGTTCATGGTATTGCGGGCGGTTCCCATCGAGGCGAAAGTCTGCTCGGCGACAGCCATCAATTCCGCTTCTGTCTTACCGGCTCTATAGGCCTGGATCACTGCCAGCACACCGGCTTTATTAACGTCCATGGAATGGCGCACCGAAGCCATTTCCTCTAAGCTTTTCTGCGCCCTCGAATAATCAAAGGCCTCATCAAAATCAACAATATCCAGGCTGGCGTTGGCCAGAGCCTGGTAATCGCGAACCGGCATAATAAAATTCAGGCCGTACACGCCAACGCGTTTGTAGCCCCGAGCCTTGCATTCATTCGCCATCCACTCGCCACAGTTCACGGTTTTCACCTGTTGTTTGATAAAAGTCCGGCTGTGATCGCCCACCCAGGTCGCTTCCTTCGGAAAAACCGCAACCGCTTCCCCTTCCATCGGCACCAGCACATACGCATAGCGGTGCAGAATGTGAAAACCGCACATGTACCGGACAGCGCCTTCAAAGCCGGTATATTCGCTACCGCTTACAATCAGCGCATCGAGACCTGCCTGGGCCATCGCCTGGCGCGTATTGTGGTAACGGCGGTCAATTTCCTGCTGGCTGGGTTGAAATTTATCTTTTATTGACATCAGATCTCTCTTTTACTCATCATCGCGGGTCCACGAATGTTCCAGGCCTTTGATCAGCGCCCAGATCACCTCGTTCAGCGGTGTGGGAACACCCTGTTCCTGGCCGAATTTCACTATACCGCCGTTTAACGCCGCCACTTCAGTAGCGCGTTTCGCCAGCGCATCCTGGAGCATGCTGGCCTTATGCAGATATGCCACTTCGCAGGCGTGATCCACGAGTTCATCCGGGTCACTATCAAGCGTGATGCCCAGCGCTGCGGCAACCGCTACGCCCTCGGCTACCAGACTTGAAATGGCTTTTCTGAGCATCGGCTGATCGCAGGCTACACCATGCGGCAAGCCGGTGAGCGCACCAATTGGATTGGTGGCCGCGTTGAATATCAGCTTGGTCCACTGGGCGCCACGAGCATCGGCCATGGCTAGCGTTTCCATACCTGATTCCGTCATGAGACTGGCCAGGGTTTCAATTTCCGCCCATGAAGCAGGCTTTGGTTCAAATGGGCCGACCCAGGTCTTGCCGCCCGTATCCTGTTCCACATGACCGGGTTCTACCATATGACCGGCCGGAAAAGTCGTGCCCCGGATCACACGGGGAACATACTCGGCTATGATTTCTTCGTTGCCTACACCGTTTTGAACGGTGCACACTGCGCCTTCTTTGAAAATCTCCGCACTGCTTTCAATAGCCGACCTGGTATGCATGGATTTTGTTGCGACAATGCCGAATTCACAGGGCGGTATGTCCCCGGGATTCGAGCTTGCCCGTGGATAGGACAGGACGTTGCTCTCACCGGACAACTGCAATCCACTGGCATTGATGGCATCCACGTGCCGGCCATCCAGATCATAGGCCCAGACTTCAAGGTCTTTGAGTTTTGCCAGGTGGGCGGCAAACAGGCTACCTATTGCGCCACAGCCGACGATACAAATTCTCATTCTGCACTGCCCTCGCCCCGCCTCTCGTCCCGCTTCTGGTAATCCTGTTCCCAGGCTTGCTCAATACCCTTGACCAGGCCATACATGAGATCGTGAATCGGGGCAGCAATACCCAGTTTATTCGCCTCTGACACGATTGCTCCGGTCAACCAGTCCACTTCGGTTGGGCGTTTTGCCCGCACGTCATCCAGCATCGAGAAAATGTGTGCGTAATCGTCCTCGCCGGTCTTACCTCGATTCACTGCATTGAGGTTCATTTGCCAAGGGTCTTCGTATAATTCAATGCCCTGGGCTCTGGCCACAGCCTTGCCTTCATTCATCATGTTGACAACCAGATTTCCGAGATCGGTGATTTTTTCCCGGTCTGCGAAATCCTTCACGTGGGGCAGCCTGGTGACTGCGCCAATGCTGTTAAGGACCGAATTAAACAGCAACTTTGACCATTGTGCCGGACGCACATCTTCAAATGCCTTAGCACGCAAGCCTGACTTTCTGATCAGTTCTGCTACCGCTTCTGCGTAGGCCATGCTCGCGCCTCGCTGGTTCCACGGACCCAGCCAGGTCTCGGTATCCAGTTCATATTCGATGTGCACATCCGAATGACGTATCCCGCTCATAAAAGTGATCGAGGAAATCATCGGCCAGTCGCCAAATTGCGCAACGACATCCTCACAGCCCAGGCCATTTTGCACGGTCATGACGGTGGCACGGGAGAAGTGTCCGGCGATGTTTTTGGCCACGGGTTCTATGGCCGTGGCTTTGGTGGCAATAATGAGCAGGTCGACATCATCCAGTTCGGCTGGTTCGATGCTGGCCAGCACCGTTGTTTGCAATTCAGACTTGCCGCTGATTTTCAAACCCTCACGATTCAATCGATCAGCGTGTTCCTGCCGTCGCACCAGCACTCTGGTATCGACCAGTGAGCCAATGTGTGCAGCGAATAACCCGCCTATAGCGCCAGCGCCAACAACACAAACTGATCTGATTGGATTCATGTTTGCACCGTCTTCACGCCTGGCCGGAAAACGCTCAGGCGTAATACCGGATATATCACGGCCACACAGATGATAGACGTCAATACCTCGAATGGCTGCCAAGGCTTGAACAGCCAGTGGGCACAGACCACCGCCGCCAGAATCGCTGTGATTCCAGCCCAGTTCACCGTGACGGGTTCATCTGCAACATCGTGCAGGCGCTGCCGCACGAAGTAATAATCGGCGATGATTGTGGTCGCGAGTGCACTCAACAGCACGCCCAGCAGCTTGATCCACTGTTCAACGAAATGCAGGATTTCGCCATATAACATGGCCAGCGCGAAGACATTTGCCAAAATGACAAACGTCAGACGGCCGGGCCGCCAGCTAAACAGCGCGTCAAAAAAATTGGCGATACACAACGATGAACTGTAATTATTCAGCACCTGTGCCTTGGCCTGGGCCAGGATCATGAGCAGAAAGCCAATCCCTCCACCGAACACCATGAACGTTGCAGCGATGCTATCCGGGCTTTGCAGTACTTGTTGCCGTGCCAGCTCGGCAGGCAGCCCGGCTACATCAGTAAAGTAAGCCACCATGGCAGGCGCCGCAGACTTCATCACGACACCGCCGATTAGCATCATCACCAGGGACTGAAAAAATATGGCGATCATGGCCGCGGCCCCGACGTGCCCGGTGGATTTACCATAGCGTCCGAAATCCGCAGTATTCAGGGCCAATGCGCAGGCCGGACCAACCAGCAGGTTTAGCGCAAATATAAATTTTTTAAAATCGGAATCAATACCCATAGCGGACAGTGCGGCAGGATCAAGCTGGCTACCAAAAAACAGCCCCTGCGCCAAACCCGCCCCGGCTCCGCCCAATACAACAAACATCATCCACACCAGCACCAGCAAAAAGCCAATGATCATCAGAGAAGATACCCGGGTAACCAGTGAAAACCCGAACGCAGTCAGCACAATCCATGTCATGGTCATCGAACCATAAAGCACGATGCGTGAAGTCCAGTCGTCGTTTATTTCCAGGAAAAACAGGAAGCCACGGTACAGAAGACCGTTTTCCACAGCCAGGAAACCAACGATCAGGAATCCAAAAATAACGGATGCCAAGGCAGAGCCGCGGACACCAAGGCCGTACTGGCGGGTAATCATAGTGCTGGAAAGACCGGTTTCAACCGTGATGCGAGCCAACGCCCAGGCCAGCGCGCTGCCTGTTGCAAAGGAGACTAACCCTGCCAGCAACGCAATTTTTACACCCGCTACAAAACACACGACCGCACCAAAAAACATGATGACCAGCGTGGTAATCAGGCCCACGGTATTCCAGGAGATTTTTACCCAGTTTTCGCGCTCTCCATCCGGCACACGCTCAAGTGCGTGGTCTTCTATGATTGCGCTAAGTCTACCTTCGACCATGATGTAAATATTTAATACTCATTCGATGGATCGCTGAATCGTGCTGCCAAATTGGTTAAACTCAATAGCTTAGGAAACCACGGTCACCCTGACGCTAAATTGTTATTGCAGCTCAGCAGCGTTATGTTATTTTAAGATAGTTATTATCTGCTAATTTAAGTTAATTATACATATCAGACATAATCATGTATCCGGCACCATTCCAGTACCATAGAGCCACAACTGTCGATGATGCGGTCGGCATGCTTGCTGGCATCGGTGAAGGGGCGCGTGTATTGGCGGGTGGGCAATCGTTGCTCGCCATTCTGAAGCTGCGCTTTGATGAACCCACAGACCTGGTCGACATAGGCCGCATACCATCTTTGGATCAAATAGACGATGCGGGCGATGTAATCAATATCGGTGCGCTTGCGACACACAACCGAATCGGCGCCTCGGCACTTGCCGGCGTCATACCCATCATTTCCGACTGTGCGAACGGTATTGCCGATAACCAGGTGCGGAATCTTGGCACCATCGGCGGATCGGTTGCCTCCGGCGATCCCAGTTGTGACTGGCCAACCTTGTTGCACACCCTGGATGCTGAAATTCTTTGCCAGGGGCCTGAAGGTGCCCGCACACTGGATATCAATGGATTCGTGGAAGACCTCTACCAGACGGGATTGAAACCCAGCGAAATTATCACCGGCCTGCGTTTCAACAGGCCTGTCGCGGGTAGCGGCGGCGCCTATTGCGCCTTTAAACGCTGCGCACCGGCGTATCCTACGATCTCGGTCGGAGTGCAACTGACCATAAGGGACGGACAGGTCGATTCATCGAGAATTGCGCTGGGATCCGCCGGACTGACGCCGATACGCGCAAACGAGGCAGAAGCCGAACTCACAGGTGGCAGTCTTAGGCCGGGCCAAATTAATCGTGCCGCAGATGCAGCAGTTGAGGCCTCAGATCCCTATACCGATCAACGCGGGTCGGCTGAGTTCAAACGCCAGTTGGTAGCAACTTTGACCAGACGCGCCATCGCTATCGCAGCAAGACGCGCCAGCGGAGAAACCGTCAAAAACAGTCACGAGTATTACTGAAATGAGCGATCGTATCTGCATCACAGTCACCGTCAATAGCGTCCCATATGAACGGGAAGTGGAGCCGCGATTATTGCTGGTGCAATTTATCCGGGAAGAATTAAGGCTGACCGGTACGCACATAGGCTGTGATACATCCTACTGCGGTGCCTGCACCGTATTATTGAATGGATTGCCCATCAAATCCTGTACCATGCTTGCCGTTCAAGCTGACGGGTATGAGATCAGCACTGTAGAAAACCTGGAAAAAAATGACATGCTGCATCCTCTGCAGGAAGCTTTTTCAGAGCACCATGCATTGCAATGCGGATATTGCACACCGGGAATGTTGATGTCGGCTTATCATTTGCTGGAGTTGAACCCCGATCCCACAGATGCGGAAATTCGAAAGGGCATACAGGGCAACCTGTGCAGATGCACAGGTTATGGCAACATCATCAAGGCTATTTCCAGCGCAGCGGATAAAATCCAAGAGCTTACCGGTGGCGATCAGCTTTAACGGCGAGTTTACGGTAGCAACTACACGTGCCGAGGCGTTTGCAATTTTGTCCGATACGCAGAAATTTGCGCCCTTGCTACCCACCTACAAGTCACATGAATTAAAAGAGGACGGATCGGCTGACATAAAAATAAATGTAGGTGTCGGCAAAGTTCGTGGAACAGGGACGGTTAATTTGGTACTTACGCAAAGCCGTTCGCCCGAATTTGCAAGCTATTCGGGAAAAGGCAAACTAATGGGCAGCGTATTTAACCTGGTCGCTGAATTCGAATTGGCCGAAGCCGGGGCTGGCGAAACCCGTGTCAGATGGCGTGGTGAACTGATCATGTTTGGCAAGCTGGTGTCGATGGCCGGTGGAATGATCAAACCGATTGCCGAAAGGGACATCGCGCGTCTCATCGAGGCCATACGGGTAGCTCTTTCCGGTGAGGGTGAGGTGCTTGTGCCCGGTGAAGCTGCAGGGGATCGGCTTGCAGCGCGATGGCTGGTTAAGTTCCGGGCATTGATGACTAATCTGGCAGATATCGTTCGTGGATTTTTGAGGAAACAAAAATGACTTGGGTTGGAAAATCTCTGCAACGCAAAGAAGATGGACGGCTAATCCGTGGTAAGGGTTGGTTCACTGATGACGAACATTCGGATGATATGTTGCATCTCTATATTTTACGCTCACCCTATGCACACGCCCGGATTGACAGGATAGATACCACCGCGGCGCAAGCCCTCCCCGGTGTCGCCTGTGTATTGACCGGCAGCGATATCAAAGAGCAATGCGATCCCTTTATGCAGTTGGGTCCGGAGCCCTGCGATAAAATTGTCGATTTGCCCCTCGCCACTGACAAGGTGGTATTCCAGGGAGAACCTGTCGCCGCCGTAGCTGCAGACACTGCGGCGATCGCCATGGATGCGGGACTATTGATCGAAGTGGAATACGAGATGCTTGAGGCAGTTGTTGACCCTGAAAAAGCACTCGAAGACGAAATACTGGTGCACGAGGCCATGGGCACCAACCGCACATGGCAGGGTGTTTTTGAATACGGTGAAGTAGACAAGGCCTTCAGCGATGCGGCGCATGTTGTAAAGATTGGCCATATGCATTTCCATCGCTTCGCCAGTACTCCGGTAGAAACCAATGCCTGTACGGCGCAATGGAACCTGCAGGGTGACCTGGATTTTCTTTGTAATAACTCGTTCGCTGGATTTTCCATGCAATTGCTTGCGCCCAGCTTGCGCATACCGGTTGAGAAATTAAGGATTCGCAGCTACGACATTGGCGGCAGCTTTGGTATCAAGATCTGGAACTATGTCTACATGGCCTTGGCAGCGCTGGCATCGAGAAAATGCGGTAACCGGAAGGTGAAGTGGTCGGAAACACGGACTGAACACCTGCAGGGCTCTGGTCACGGTAATGAGCGGACTTTCCTGGATACCGAAGTTGCTTTGGACAAAGACGGAGTCATAACCGCTGTCAAGTCGCGGCATATAGATGATTGTGGCGCGTATACACGTTATGAACCGCTGGGCTGCATTATCTGGGCACAGGTGTTGCCGGCAACCTATGGCGTGCGGAACTTCCGCATAGATTTTTCACAGACTGTAAGCAATAAATGTCCCGTCGTTCCAAACCGGGGTTATTCCCGCATGCAGCAATTGTGGTTCATGGAACGCATCATAGATATCTGCGCACATGAACTGGGTATAGCCGCTGACGAAATGCGCTTGAAAAATTACATACGCGAATTCCCCTACGAAACACCCAATGGTTGTGTCTACGATTCAGGCAACTATCCGGCGATGCTTGAAAAGGCCAAGCAGATTATCGACTGGGATGGGTGGAAACAAAAACAGACGCAGGCCCGCGAGCAAGGCCGCTTACTGGGTATCGGCATTGGTACCACACTCGATTCGGGCACTAATAATTTTGGCCAGGCGCAAATTATGAACCCGAATTTGCCCTTTTCCGGTAATTCGGAGGTTTGCATCATCCGTCTCGACCTGGATGGTTCGGTGGTCGTAACCCTGGGCACCGGTCCTTCCGGCCAGGGACACGAAACCACAACCTCGCAGGTTGTTGCAGATGAATTGAATATAGACCCTGCGATGATTACCGTTCGGACCGGCTTTGATTCAGCCTGGAATTCTTTTTCTGGACATTCCGGCACCTATGCAAGCCAGTTTGCGGTAACCGGTCTTTCCGCGGTTTACGGAGCCTGCCAGAAGCTTAAATCCGAAATGCGCAAGCTTGCCGCATTCATGCTGCAATCCGAGCCGTCTGAACTTGAATTCGGTATGGGAGAGGAAGGGCCGCAACTGGGCGTCAAGGGCACAGACAAATCCATCAACTACTGGTTCATGAGCAACCTTGTGAACAGTAATAATGCCCTGCTGGATGAGAGCCTGGCAGACGTCACCCTTAACATTCGTCATGTGTACCGCGCACCTTTTGAGGTACCGGACACCGAAAAGAAATTTGGCAATCTGACCTTGACCTATGCAGCCCAGTTGCATATTGCAGTGGTGGAAGTTGATAGAAATACCTGCCGACCCAACATCCTGGCCTACGCTGTGGTCGATGATTGCGGCAAGGTCATCAACCCTCAGATCGTCGCCGGCCAGGTTGCCGGTGCAACCGCACACGGCATTGGCGCTGCCCTGATGGAATCTTTTGACTACGACGAAACCGGCAATCTCCTGACTTCAACGTTCAGCGACTATTGTCCGATTACGTCGATGAATATGCCCGATGTTCAATACGGCAACATAGAGTCACCCTCGCCATTTTCCTATAACGGCGCCAAGGGCATGGGTGAAGGCGGTGGTGCACCGCTGCATACCATATCAGCAGCGCTGCAAGATGCCCTGTACAGCGAAGGAATTATTGTGAATGATTCCCACCACTCGGCACCGAGGGTATTCGAACGGCTCAGATCACCCAATCGGGAAGCCACCGTCAGCGTGGAATCACGCAACTGATAGAGGCTAGACA
>Ga0114948_10001098_pt1 | contig 11448 bp, 8 predicted proteins | sample CR04metaG_FD_83877 | JGI IMG/M metagenome (GOLD analysis project Ga0114948, IMG submission 83877) | Deep subsurface microbial communities from Mariana Trench to uncover new lineages of life (NeLLi) - CR04 metaG | ecosystem: Environmental > Aquatic > Marine > Ocean trench > Sediment | place...
AGTTTATCGGTCAGACGGAGTTTCGCCAGCGACACGCCGCTCAAGGTGCCGACGATGATCATCGCGGTGACATTGTTGAGCACGGCGGAAAATACAACCGTCATGACGCCGTAAAATATGAGCAGCTTGAGCGGATCACCCCGCGATGCCTTGGTCAACTTAATGGCGATCCAAGTGAACAGCCCGCATTTGCTCGTCACGTCGACGAACAGCGACGAACCCAAGATGATCGCGATGACCTCCCAGTCAATCCCCGGAATGTAGACCGGCAGTGTCATGGGATGGCCGAGAATTTCCACCGTTTCCGGGCGAACCAGACCGAATGCGGCCGCCAGCAGCAACGTGACCGCGGCGAACCAGCCGACGATCACTGATTTCTTGGCGTGGATTTTCTCCTCAGGGCCAGCAAAAGGATCATCGCCACCAGGAGAGCGGCGAAGAGTGCGGTGACGGATGTTGAAACGTGATGCACGATTACAGCATCAGTAGCGGAATACCGCGTAGTTCCACGGCCAAGGAATAAGCAGCACCGTGCATGGCCAGGTGGTCGTCGTCCTTGGTGTGCAGAACCAGCAGGTCGATCTCTCGCTTCGCAATGAGTTCTCCGTATTCATCGACCCGCCGCCCCATGGCGACCACCTCATCGATCCTGATCGGCAAGCCTTGAGCGTCGATTTCCGCCCGGCACGCAGCAATGAAATCCCGAGGTTCCTTCAACAATTGCTCACCAAGAGCTTCTCGCGCACCGTCGGTATCGATGGTCGGTATCCTGGATACCGCATCCATGTAGCGTTCGAACACCGGTTGGCTTTCCACGTGCGTCAGCCAGCACGTTCCGCCGGGTTCGGTGAAGGTCACGGCCATGTTGACCAACAGATTGTCGCCGGTCAGATGGTTGGTAATCGCCATCACCCGGTCCGTGTTCTTGATGCTGTGCGGCAGCGCCCGGTCGGCGTCAGGGTGGGGCAGCACCAACACCGGCACGCTGGTAACCTGAGTCATCACGTCCAGGTATTCACCCAGGCTGTGCGGCCATCGCCATGCCTCTGAATGAATGTGCCGGTAGCTGACAATGAGGTCGGGCTTTCGTTCCTCGATCATCTCCAACAACGCCTGAACGCTACCGAAAGCATCCCCAGAAAGAGTATCCCACCGCGTGCCCGCTTCGTCGATCGCAGTGAGAAACGAGCGAACGCGACTCGTGATATTGGCAGTGTCGGCCTCATTCAGGTCGGTGACCAGCAGCACACGGTCGAACGTCGGGCGGTGATAAGTATAGACGGCTTTGTCCGCCGACTTGAAAACCGATTCGAACTGATCGAGCCTTGTCATCTCATCTATTCTCCGCCGTTAACATAGCCGCCTTCCAGGAGACGAGCCGCAAACGAATGGTGGGTCCGCATCACAAATGGCCGATCGCGCCAAACGAGGCAAAGGTTGGTTCATATGCAAACGGCTAAAAGCGACCGTTAACCTGATGTCTCCTTCTGACCCAAAGCGGACATGACGAAAAGGGAGAAATGATGATCCAATGGGCCGCCGCTTTCTGTCAAACCGCGATGGGAGAGTTTTTCCACTAGGCAAACCTTTTACGTCGTCTGATGCTGCCAAACGCTGTGTCCAAGGTCGCAATTCACTTCGGTGCCACGCCCTCATTTTTCATGACATCAATATTTCGAAGCCGGGCTGTGCCTCGACGAAACGGCTATGCACGTCGATATAGGTTTCGCGATAGATGCGGTCGATCTCGGCGGCGGGCGGAAAGCCATCGCAGAAACCGGGATGGTCGGGCTCGATGCTGAGCGCGCCGGCGCGTTGCATATGGGCGATAAGCAGCCGCGGATCTTCCAGGCCGACCGCGATCCGGGTCGTGGTCGTGGTGATACCGGCTTCATGGAGGGCGGCTTGGCTAAGTTCGGAATGACTGGTCAGGGCCGGGCACAGCGCAGTTGTGTTGGTCTGACCGAGCGACACCTGAAACCCGATTGCCGGTTCCAGATTATCGTAGAAGCGCTTGAAAGCTGCGCGGCTGATCGCCCCATCGGTTCCATTACCTTCGAAATCGATGGTGAAAAGCGGTGCGGGAAGGCCGAGAAACATGTGTCGTTCCATCAGCGGCGCGTTGTCGCTGCCCGGGGCCGCCGGACAGTTGACGTTGATAGCCGGGTGTTGCGACAGGATTTTCACCAGCACGGTCGTGTTGATGGCCTTTTGCAATACTCGGGACTCGAAGGTCCGCATGCCGGCCAGCACCTCGAACGCCTTGTCGGCATCCAGGAAGGCGCCCTTGATGTAATAGACATTCCAGAACAGCGTCCCGTCCCAAGCGATGGTTTCCGGGGCGCCGGTCGGTCCCGGGATCTCGACGCTGTCGCCCTTGGGCAGGAACATTCGCTCCGCCTGGCCGATGACCACGCCCGCGGTTGTCGTCCCGCTGCCGGACAGGTCCTTGGTATAGGAATGGATAACGAAGTCCGGTCGCTCGGTCGGTTTGTCCGCCCGTAGCACCGGGTGCAGGAACGGCGTGCCGACGGTGGTATCGACCGCGACCATCCAGCCCCGCCCATGCGCGATTCTGGAGATCGCCGGCACATCGACGACGTAGCCGTGCGGGTTCGATGGTGATTCGAGAAAGACGTATATCCGCCGGCCATCTTCGAGGCGGTCGGCGTATTTCTCCTCCACCGCATCGAGCGCTGTCTCGAAGACACTGGCGTCGAACCCATCGAACCATTCGATGGCGATGTCGAGATTGCTCGCCTTCCCGAACCAGCCCTCCAGAAGCTGATAGGTGCCGCCATAGATATTGCGGCTGGACAGCACGATATCGCGGGCGCCGAGGAGGTGCGAAAACAGCCCGTCGATCGCCGCCATGCCTGAATTGAAATTCCACGCCATGTATTCAGACGCGCGCGCGCCGCATTCGATATCGACGATATGGTTTGCAAGGCTGATCGATGTTGGGTTGAGCAGCCGCGAATAGATCTCGTGCAGCGGCTCACGCCCCTTGAAGGCGTCCTCCACCCATTCCATGCAGGCAAAAAGGTATGTGGCCGTGCGGGTAATCACCGGGGTGGCGCTGAAGATCGCCGTGACATTGTCGAAAATCGGGTACGGCCCCTTGCAGGCGAACCCCGGTCTGTCGGTGATGATCGATTGATAGGTCCGCCGCATCGGATTCTGCAGCGAATCCAGGATCTTCGCGAGCTGGAAGCAGACGAACCTCTTGGCATTGAAATAGGCGATCCGGTCGGAGCGGTCGAGCGTCCCCAGCGTGTCGAAGGTGATTTTCCAGAGATCGTGGGTCGCCGCGTTGGCTTGGTAGAGCGTCTCGGCCAGCCGGCAAAGCGTCTGGCCATACTCGGTTGTGGGGTCGATCCCGAAATGGTGCAGCTGTTCTTCGGCGAGCGCCTTAGGCGCGGTTGCCGTCGTCGTGTTGCGCAGGGGGCTAATCTGCTGGAAGGGCGTGGTCATTTCCGTCATCCATGATTGTTTGTCGGAATCGGCGTCGATTGGGGCAAATTTTGCATTGCCACGTCAATCGGCTTTCTGTCTTAGAGTCGCCAGATTCTCATTCCAAGTGCAACACCGTATTCTCGGGAGTTGCAATGGGAAGGCATGATGCGGAGTGTACAGTATCGATGGGATGTACGCCTCCCACCGATGGCGTGACCCGCCAAATTGCAGTGATGCCAAGCGTACTGTCAATGTCAGCTACTGGCTAAAAGCAGAAGTTAACCCAATGTCCGCTTTTGATCCAAAGCGGACAGGTGCCGATCTCTGAGCGGGCTGGTTAGGATTTTATTAGCCATTACCAAATTAAGATCTGGCCGGCCTCAGACTTAGACACGACGGGGGTCCGCGTCACCGCTTGACGGATCCCGGACAACGAGGAAGGTGGCGATGCTCGACCAGCCGGCTCCCATGTCCTTGGATGACTTCTCGTCATTCGGGATTGATGCTGAACGCGGTTTCCTCCCAACCGAAGATCCCTTGCTGGAACTGCCGGCGCAGTTCGCGCCATGGGAAGAGATCGCCCATGACATGCCAAAGCTGATTGTTGCCGGACGTTTGCGACATGCCGTCGAAGGCATGCCCCTGTTGTCCACGGCGGCGGTTGAGGACGAGCGGGCCCTGCGCCGCGCCATGATGGTGCTTTCCTATTTTGGCCATGCTTATGTGTGGAGTGGGGCTGACGTCGCCGGTCGCATTCCCGAGAACATAGCCGTTCCCTGGTACCAGGTCGCCACACGGCTCGGTCGCCCGCCGGTCCTGTCCTACGCCTCCTACGCACTTGACAATTGGGGCCGCATCGACCTGAACGGCCCAATCGAAATTGAAAATCTTACTATCCTGCAGAACTTCCTCGGTGGGGCGGATGAAGATTGGTTCATCCTTGTCCACGTCGATATCGAGGCGCGGGCCGCACAGGCGATCCGGGCAATCCCAGCCGCACTTGAGGCGGCAGCGTGTCAAGACGCGGATGGGCTCGAAACACAGCTTAAAGAAATTGAAGCCGGCTTGGCGGCCATGATCACAACGTTACGCCGGATGCCCGATTATTGTGATCCCTATATATATTTTCACCGCGTACGACCCTATATCCACGGCTGGAAAGACAACCCTGCGGTTCCCAATGGGGTTGTTTACGAAGGCATCGAGGCCTATGGCGGCGAGGCGCAGAAGTTCCGTGGGGAGACGGGGGCACAAAGCGGAATCATTCCGGCTATCGATGCCGCGCTTGGCGTCGCTCACGAACGCGATAAACTGCGGGTCTACTTGATGGAGATGCGCGAATATATGCCACCCGGCCATCGCGCCTTCGTCCATGAGATCGAACGTCAATCAACACTTCGGACATTCGTCCATGGCTCTGGTGTTCGGCGACAGTCCCTGGTGTCGGTGTACAACGCTTGCTTGCGACGGGTTGAGGAATTCAGATACATCCATCTTGAATATGCCGCCAAATATATCTTCCGACAAGCCGAGAACTACACCAACTCAAACAGCGTCGGCACCGGAGGAACGCCATTCATGCCGTATTTGAAAAAACATCGCGATGAAACCTGCGATGGGTTGTTAGAGACGGATGGGGCAGACGAAAACGAACTACCCTGAGGCAACCAAACCATAATCCCGCAATACGGCAATAGGCCATGCTCCCATTGCCATACAACCTCAATTTCGGCGTGTTTCGGCGTTATTTTCGAACCCGTCAAATTGCCCTTCTGGCCGTGGGTACTGAAAAGCAGTGATTTCAGCACCTGTCCTCTAATGTCCGCTTTTGGCTATTAGCAGACATAACCTTGACGGCGAAATGAAGCTCCCCGGCTTGTTAACCTAATGTCTGCTTTTGACCCAAAGCGGACATAAAGAGGCGCAGATCACTGTAAGAAAAAAGCCCCCGTGAACGGGGGCCAGTGGGTTGGGAAACTAATCAATGAAACGTACAGTGTTATCCCCCACACATAATGCTGGCAAGACTGGGTCCCGTTGAACCCTTAACCTAAAGTCTGCTTTCGACTCAAACCCGTCATTGGCCACGCTGGAGGGTTGAAGTCTCAAGACTTTGACGATCAACAAATCATGTTTGGGAAAAAGAGAGCCCCATCTAACGATGGGGCTCAGTCACAAACCATAGGAAGTGGAGAACCCTCCTCATAATGCGAATGCGATTTGCCTAGCTTCGCTTCTTTTCCAGCCTACCTACATTTCGATGTCGGCATCCTTCACGAAACGGACCTCGTCCACACTGAGGGAACCCAGTCCGACAAAGGCCTCAGCAGCACCATCGCCAAGGTTAAAGCCGGGATCACCGCTGAACAGATTAGTTTCAGCAATGGCCTTCGCTTCAACAGTGACGGTATGCACACCGGAAACCAAGTCCGGAAGCACGAAGTTGAAGGAGTGAGCCGACAAGGTTTTGAGAAGCAGTCTGACGGACTCTTCCTCTGCGCAAGTCACCGCACCATTTCCAAGATCGGCGGTGCAGTCCCAGCCGGCAAACCGCACTTCCAACTGCTGGAGGCGCTCGCAGTAAGTGATCCCGCTAGGACCGGCTTCACCACCATTCGTAGGAGCCTGAATGGAAGTGCCGGCGAGATCGTCGGTAGGCATGGCGTAACGAGTGGTGCCATCTGACACGTCAACCTTGATTCTCACGCGGATCGACGCAACAGCGTTGGCACCATCTTTATTCCCACCCTTGCTTTTTACGGTCGTATCAGTCACCAGTCCACACTGAAGAGCCGCATCGAACACGAGATCCTTTTGGTTCGCCGTTCTGATGGTGACGACGTTGATTGCCGTCCATGCGGTCTCGGTCCGGCTCCCCGCTATGCCCTCCAGAACCGTCAGGGTGCTGACCGAAGCGGTCGCCTTAGAGGAGGCAGCCATCGATACTTGCGGCGAAGCAAGCAGAGCGAGGGCCGCGATTGCAAATCCAAACTTCTTCATAACTACTCTCCTTACAGAAAGATTTAAACGCCGGGCTACTCCCCATTTTTCCCCGCCCCGAACTGAACCCCGACACGCATCCGGTTCGGCACTCACGGGCAAATTGGATTGAAGGATGTGACGGCAGGAATCGCCCTCGCATTTCCCCTCAAGCCAATCACACAGTTAAGAAAGTATTAATGTGCAAAGAATATAGCAATAGTAAAATTATAGTTAACTATAATATTGTGTAGAATTGTATATATTAACCATAATTTTTAACTATAAAATAATATGCATTATTTATGCTTATTTATATTTAGCGGCACGACTCCTTACGAGAAACCCTGTTCGCTGTTGGGCTCTTCCCGATGGGCGATTGGATGGGCAAGCGCAGGCCCGTCGCGCCCTTGATCGCGAATACCCCTTCGGGCTCGCATGATCATCTAATCTCAAATTTTTTGAGTGGATCCACAGCAGAGTTTCTTATGTCCGCTTTTGGCTATTAGCAGACATAACCTTAACGGCGAAATGAAGCTCCCCGGCTTGTTAACCTGATGTCTGCTTTTGACCCAAAGCGGACATTGGCGGTCCCGCGAAAAGTAGATGATTTCCGCACCCTCGCCCTGAATTTTTTTGCCGACGTGGCGGTATCTTTAACTTGACCAAGAGTTGGCACACAATAGCTTCCTACACGGCAAAGGGAACGGATCGCATGTGGCCCAATCGTGAATTGCTCAACCTCATCGGCATCGATCTGCCGATCATCCAGGCGCCCATGGCGGGGGCGAACGGCTCGGCCATGGCGATTGCGGTGAGCGAGGCCGGCGGCCTGGGCTCGCTCCCTTGCGCCATGCTCGACGCGGCCAAGGTGCGTGCCGAAATCGGTGCCATTCGCCGGCAAACGGCGAAACCCGTGAACGTCAACTTCTTCTGTCACAAACCGGCGGCGCCCGACCCGGACCGCGATGCTGCATGGAAGCGGCATCTGGCCGCCTACTACGAGGAACTCGGGTTGGATGCGTCCGCTTCGGCGCCAGCCGTCAATCGCGTCCCGTTCGACGAGGCCATGTGCGAGATCGTTGAGGATCTCAAACCCGAGGTCGTGAGCTTTCATTTCGGGTTGCCGGTAAAGCCGTTGCTTGGGCGCGTCAAGGCTGCGGGCTGCCGCGTCCTTGCCTCTGCGACCACGGTCGAGGAAGCCCGCTGGCTTGAGGAAAATGGTTGCGACGCGATCATCGCACAGGGCTATGAGGCAGGCGGGCATCGCGGCATGTTCCTGACCGGCGAAATCGCGACGCAGGCGGGAACCTGCGCCCTGGTGCCGCAGGTCGTCGATGCCGTGAAGGTGCCGGTCATCGCCGCCGGCGGCATCGCCGATGGCCGTGGCGTGGCGGCGGCCTTCGCGCTCGGCGCAGCGGGGGCCCAGATCGGCACGGCCTATCTCTTCACCCCGGAATCCCTGATCTCCGACCTGCACCGAACGGCTCTGGGGGCGGCCCGCGACGATAGTACCGCGCTGACCAATCTGTTTTCCGGCAGGCCGGCGCGCGGCCAGATGAACCGGCTCATGCGCGAGATCGGACCCATGTCCGACCTGGCGCCGGCGTTCCCGACGGCCGGCGGCGCGTTGGCGCCGTTGAAGGCGGCTGCCGAGGCCCGAGGGGCGAGCGACTTCACCTCCCTATGGTCGGGCCAGGCCGCCGGCCTCTGCCATGAGACCGGTGCCACCGATCTCACCCGCCGGCTAGCCGAGGACGCGGCCCGGCGGCTCCAGGAACTGGCGTTGCCTGGCTGAGCAGGGACCATCATTCTCCGCGCCGTCACGCCTTCTTGCTTGGGCTGGCGATTTTCCGGAGGCGCCCACGCCAACGACGACAGGGAAGAAAACCGATGAGGGCTTTGACCTTCAGTATGTCCGCTTTTGGCTAAAAGCAGACATTAGGTTAACGAACCGCAAAACGTTCTTCCAATGCACCTGTCACCTATAAGGCTAGACGTAGATCGAATGCGCTCCGGATCGAGTTGGAAGAACTCTCGTCGTTGCCTGTCGAGATGACCATTAAAAGCGTCATGCACGGAATATGAGTAAGAGATAAAATCTATAGCAAGGCGGACAGAATGCCCCATACGACACCTACAACGACGGCGCCAACTACTGAAAGCAGGGTGATGGATTCCACCAGTGCGAGCCCTCCCAATACCGCCGCCGTGCCAAAGCCCAACAGAGCCGTTGCGGCGATTGCACCCAGGAGTGACGCCAGCAGCGTTTTCGACATAGCCCCAGGACCCGCCTTGACGACCTGGACCTGATCGCCGGGGGCCGAATAAATTATTTGCGCTACAGCCTTGCCGATGATGCCGCCTACGGTTCCACCAACTACGACGGCCACGCCAACTCCCCACCAAGGGCTATCAAGCGCCCAGGACAACAGACCAGCATTGATTGAGCCGCACAGAATAGCGGATGTGGTTGATAGGCTGCCGAGTGAAACTACCGTGTCTCCTGAATTCAGCTGCGGTGGTTCCATTTGGTCGACCACTAACAATTATTAGATGGACCTCCAACGAATTGGGAACCCGGTTGGCCTGCCCCCATTGATCGGTCCAAATTCCATTGTTAGCTCAAAAGGGCTTTGAGGAAAGGCCTGTTCCGGCTTGAGCCGTTATGTCCGCTTTTGGCTAAAAGCAGTCATTCGAGTTAGCACACTCCTTTGCTAAGGCCGGGTCAAAAGCTCGTAAGTCTCGTTGATCAAGTTAACTCGCCTGCGGTCATAGAGGACCCACTTCTTGAGTTCAGGAAAGACTATACTCTTTCGCATCTCTTCCAGGCTTGTTCCTTTGGCGATCCCGCTGGCAACGGCGGCATCAAGTGCTCGAAGAAATTTCACATAGGGAATCAGATCAGCCTTTGTCCCGAAATTGCCGTGGCCCGGTATCAGTATGTCGAAATCCAGAGCCTGAACCTTGGCAATCGCATCCACATACTGAGATATAGGATAGTGGTACAAAGTCGCTGGAAGGCGTTTTACGTTCAGAAAATCCACGGCCATGGCCGCCCGCTGCTCAGGGAATAGCAAGACTGTCTGGTCCTCAGAGTGAGCGGGACCTGGGTGCATCAACTCCACCCGGCTACCCCCTAGCGTTATGGTCATGCGGTCACGGTAAACGATGTCCGGCAGAGGTGTATAGGCGTTGATCTCTGCGCCCGTAATGAAGCCGTCACCATTCCTATCGTATCTATTGAAAGATCGGGGGTACGCGTGGTCCGTTGCCTCAGCCCTACTGAGCCTGCCGTCTCCGTTTTTGTCTTGTGGGGCCGCATCGCGGGGGAGAGCCTCTTTAAGCGCAACTGCTACCTGTTCGTGGCCCACGAACGTCGCCGTGTCGGCAAACACGCTGCCGCCTGAGGCGTGATCTGGGTGGTGGTGACTATAGATCACATATTTCACAGTTAAACCGAAGCGTTGTGAAAACTGTTTCTTGAGCCACTTCGAAACAGCCAGGCTAATGGGGTCCCCCAAGATGATGCCTTCAGGTGTCACCAAAAACGCGGTTCTGTGGAAGTCGGCTACTACAAAATAGAGATCTCCCTTTATCTGGATGATTTTAAATACGGGACCTCTTCCGGTATGACTGGCGGCATTAGCGCTATGACCTAGTGGGACGAAAGCGGATGCTATCAAAACAAAGCAGAATACTTTGCCCAAACTAATCAGTTTATTGAACAATATATCTCTCCAGCGTAAAGTCGGAATTATGCGGCAATACTCTTAACCGACATTCCCCATGGCCTGCCCCCATTGACTGGTCCAGTTTCTATGTTAGTCCAAAAGGGATTTGTGGGAAGGCCTGATCCGGCTGGAAGCGTTATGTCCGCTTTTGGCTGAAAGCAGACATAAGGTTAACGGAACGCGGCGGCAGTGGCCGGAATTGGCACCACTCCCCTCTACAAATATCCTTGCTCCTTCCAGAACTTCTCGGCGGCCGGGTGGAGCGGTGCGCCCAAGGGGGCCGCGGGTGAATCGATGCACATTTGATCGAGGGGCAGAGGGCCTTCGCCCTCCCAGGGGATGACGTGTTTGCGGGCCTCCAGCCCGGCGCAGATGCGCCGCACCAGATCATCATCGGCGTCTTCGCGCACGAAGGCGGGCCAGCCCGAGAAGTCCAGCGTCAGGATATCGCCCGGCAGGGTCGGGTAATCCGCCTTTAAAAGGGTATTGCGGCGGTAGCCCATGGCTTCCAGCTTCTGGGCGGTGTCTTCCGCCATCTTGAGCGCGGTGATGCCCGCGGGCGTCACCTCGCCCGCCCAGCGATAGACCCCTTCGTCGAATATGGCCGTAATCTCGCCCTGAGCCAGGGCCTCGAACTTGGGCGTGCCGAACCAGGGCAGGCCGCCAACTTTGTGCACCTCGCCGCCCCAGGATTCGATATCTGCGAGGCTGAAACCGGCGGCGGCGCAGAGGTCATCGAGCATGTTGTGGAGGCAATGGTATTCGACACCCCTAAGGCGCAGCTTAAGGGGGTATTTTTCGCGCCCGATATCCTCGATATGGGTGAGGCCGGTCTCGGCCCGCACGGCGAACATGCATTGATCGGGCGACGGCAGCACGGCGACGGTGCGCACCGGCTGCGGTGTGGTAAAGGACGCGCCCCCGCCCTTGTACGCGACGGCGAGCATCGCTGAGGGATTGATGAAGGCGAGGTCGATCTCGCCGCTGACCACACGCGCGATGCCGTCGAAGGTGGAAAAGGCGCTGAGTTCGATGGACCTGCCGTTTTCACCGGAGCCGCCGATGGTGTCCATGCGCACCACCGCCTGCCGGTAGAGGTCGTCCCGGTCCGCGGCCATCGCGCCCGCCATCTCGAGCACGAAGCGTGCCCGCATGGTGGCCGCGTTGACCTGGGGGTTCTTCAGTTCCTCCGCCATGGCTGTTTCCCTCCTTGTCCACAATAGGTACGCTTTTCCGCATTGAATAAGGCGGCGATGAAGATAGAGGGGTTGACGCCAAG
>Ga0114948_10001099_pt1 | contig 11443 bp, 13 predicted proteins | sample CR04metaG_FD_83877 | JGI IMG/M metagenome (GOLD analysis project Ga0114948, IMG submission 83877) | Deep subsurface microbial communities from Mariana Trench to uncover new lineages of life (NeLLi) - CR04 metaG | ecosystem: Environmental > Aquatic > Marine > Ocean trench > Sediment | place...
ATCGCTTGGGGCTGGCGACGAACACCCAAGGCCAGGTCAAATCCGAGGCCCACCGGCTGAGCGCGTTTCCCGTGCTCGAGCGGCCGTTCGAAGCAATCGTGGTGGCGGGAGCGCGCGGGATTGCACCCAAGCCCGACCCCCGGCCTTTTCGCCTGTGTCTGGCACGTCTCGACCTGAGCGCAGCCGAGGCCGTGTTCGTCGGCGATGACTATCGGATCGATGTGTGCGGTGCGATCGATGTGGGCATGCGCTCAATCTGGCTGAAACACCGCAGCGTCGCGCGCAATTGGCCCTCAGAATCGACCACCGTGCCCGTCATCCGCGGGCTCGACGAGCTCCTCGACCTCGATCGCGCCCTTGCTTCGTAGCCCACGTTCTGGCTCGGGTGGACTTGCCCCGGTTTGATGGACAGTTCAGTTAAGCCGCTTTCGTATCTGATGCATTGTCGCCCTCATAGTCTACGGGACTAACGTAGCCGAGGTAAGAATGTCGACGGACTCGATTGTAGAAGACTTCGATGTATTCGAAAATCTGTTGCCGGGCTTGCGCGCGTGTGATGAACAAGGTTTCGTAGACGAGCTCGACCTTGAGCGTGGCGAAGAAGCTCTCGGCCACGGCGTTGTCCCAGCAATCACCCTTGCGACTCATGCTGCATTCGATGCCGCGGGCCTTCAGGATGCGGCGGTAACTCTTCGCCGCATACTGGCTGCCACGGTCGGAATGGTGCACGAGCCCAGGTTTCGGTGCACGCCCTGCCAACGCCATCTTCAGCGCCCGCAGGGTCAGTGCCTGGTTGATACGCTCGCCCATCGCCCAACCGACCACGCGACGGCTGTAGAGGTCGAGGATTACGCACAGGTAGAGCCAGCCCTGCAGCGTCCAAACGTATGTGATGTCGGTTACCCAGGCTTGGTTGGGGGTCTCGACAGCGAACTGGCGCTCGAGCTGGTTCGCCGCCACGGGATGGGCATGGTTCGACTGGGTGGTCGTGCGGAAGCGCCGCCGGCGTCGGCCCCTGAGCCCACCAAGGCGCATCAGACGCGCGACGCGATGACGGCCCACAGACTGCCCCTGCGCGAGCAGCTCGCGCTGCATCCGGGGGGCTACCGTAGGTGCGTTGGCTGGCCTTGTGAGCGGCCCGGATAGCGACCAGCAGCGTGCGATCAGAGCGCGACCGAGCACTCTCACTCTCGGGTCGCGTTCTCCAGGCGTAGTAGCCGCCACGCGACACCTGCAAGATGCGGCACATCAAAGCGATGGGGTAGGAGGCCTTCTCCACCTCGATGAATCGATATCTCATGTCGATTCCTTGGCGAAGAAGGCCGTCGCTTTTTTGAGCACTTCGCGCTCCATCCGCAGGCGCGTGTTCTCTCGCCGAAGTCGGCGTAATTCGTCGCGCTCATCGCTCGTCAACGCGCCGCTCGGACCGTGGCCGGCATCGACTTCCACCTGCGCCACCCATTTGCGTACCGCAGACTCTGTTAGATCGAGCTCCTGGCAAACCTGGCCAACGCTCTTCCCGCTCTCATGGATCAACTTCACCACTTCAGCTTTGTACTCCGTACTGAATACTCGACGTTTTCTTGGCATTTGACACCTCCGTGGGGCATTGTCGCCCTATCTCAGGTGTCCACGGAATCCGGGGAGGTCCAGCTCGAACTGCTGCGCTTTCAGCATCACAGTGACTGGTACAAGGCACTCAATCCGGACGGCATCGTGCCCTGCCTGACCGTGCCCGACCGGGCACTGGTGGAGAGTAATCTCATCAACGAGTTTCTGGATGAGTGGGTGCCGCAGCCGCCCCTGATGCCCGACGATCCCGCCGATCACCACGAGGTGCGGCGCCTGTGCAAATATGTGGACGACGTGTGTCTGCCGGCGGTGCAGAAGCCCAACTGGTCACGCAGCATGCAGCCCGTGGCCGAGAAGTGGTCCGACGAGGAGCTGGAGCTGCGCCTCGCGGCGATTCCCAGCGAGGGCCGGCGCGCACTGTGGCGCCGCATGGCACGGGATCCATTTACGCGCGAGGAGATCGATGCGGGGCTCGACGTTCTGGAAGACCTGACACGGCGCATCAAGACTTACCTGCAGGCCAGCGGGGGGCAATGGCTGTTCGGCGAGCGCCTGACCCTCGCCGATATCACCGTCGCTCCCTACGTGGTGCGCTTCGAGGAGGAGCGTCCCGGGCGCATGCCGCCGGTAACCCACGAATGGTGGTCGCGATTCACTTCGCGTCCCGCGTGGCGGGCCGCTGAAATCGGGCGCTACGAGGACGATACGGCCCGCAGTGCGCGCGAAGCGATGGCGGATCAGACCTGAGAAGGGTGCAAGAATCCGGCCGCGGAGTTGACCCCGGCCCTGCCTGAAGGCATACACTAGCGGCCGGTGACCTTGGGAGGGACCTTGCGTGATTCGTTCAATCGGTATTGCTCTGGCGCTCATCGCCGGACCCGCCACGGCCGGCGAGCCCGCGGACTGCTACAATTACGAGACCGATCGCGGCACTCGCTACGCGAGCATTGAACCCGAGGTCCTGCGCATTACTGACGCAGACATATCGGACATGCTGATGCGCATTCGGGAGCACGAGAGCCGATCCATCGCCAGCGCCAAACGCGATCCGACGATGCTCGTCAGTCTCAGCAGCGAGACACCCATTCCGGACTGACGCTTCGTCGGCCGCTCGCCGCAGAACTCGAGGGTGCCGGATTCATCCTGAATCCGGCCGGGGAGATCCATGCGAGAAATTTCAGCCTAACTGTTGGGTTGAAATACGGCCATGTTCGCCGACTTACGAATGAGTAGCGGTGCGTCGCAGTTCCCGACTCTTGGGGTAAATGCGCACGCTCGGCACTTTTCCGGCGCGTAGATCGTCCTGTATTCGCTGCCAGTAGGCGGTGGTGAGAAGATCGCCGTGAACCGTGACTCTTCATACAGCGCTTCGGCTCGGCCCTCAATCTGAATGGTCACTGCCACCTTCTCGTGCCCGATGGCGCCTATACCTTCGAGCACGACCAACCCCACTTCCACCGCGCTCCAGCGCCTTGAATCGTTCCCGCTCGTCGCTACTCCCCCCGGCGCGCTCGGCCCGCCGGACCCACTTGCGTCACGTCTCCGCCGTGCAGCCGATCTTGGCCGAAATCGACTCGATGGCCGCCCACTGCGATTCGTGCTCACCCTGGTGCTCGAATACCATCCGCACCGCCCGTTCCCGAACTTCCGGGGAATACCTCGTCGATTTGTTCATGACCCAATCCTCTCAAAGAATTGGAGTCTCCGGGAATCCCGGGGCGGTTCAGTCAGCCTCGATAGCTGTTTTCGGGAGACAGGGGTCGGAGGTTCAAATCCTCTCACCCCGACCAGTTGATCTCTCAAGCATTATATGAGCTTGCAAGCACATTATTATCGGGCGCGCCGAGCCTACAGCCGCTTCAGAACGTAACTCGTATGCATAGCGTGAGCGATGCGCACGCTTATGCAAGAGTATTACGATCAGCACGGCAACGTAGACGACATCAGTATCCAAGTCACGCGAAGCCGCGGCCGGATAGCACAGGTGCGCGAGCTTATTTGGCGGCCTTACCGGCCTCCTCAATGGCATCGCCAGCCGAGATGACCGCGTCCGCGTGCTTTCCCTCTCCGTGGAGCGCCTGTGCCTTCTGGCAGTGCTCCCTGGCGTGCGCCAGCTTTCCAGCGTCACCGCCGCGACTCTCCACCTTTGCGATTAATGCCGTGCAATCCTTAACCAGCTGCGGGCAAAGAAACGCCTGCGCCGGCATGGCGACTCCGACACCGAATGCAATTACGACGAGGCTCAAAGCGAACTTCTTCATTGGATCTCCTCCTCAGGCTGGCACGTATGCGTCAGTTCACGAGCCGCGACCCAGCATGTTCTGCGACCCGACCACACGCTAGCGCAATGTGTTTCCGACCGCAAGACTTAATAGCGTAGGCATCTTCCGGCGATTAGCTACCGCGCTCCAAGACCGTTGCCTAACGCTTGACTGTCGTGTGCCGCGCTATCCAGGCCTCGCGCCCCATGAAAGATGAGACCGTGATACCCCTATGAATCTAGGCGCGGCGAAACGCGTGTTGCACAATAGACTCTGCTTGTATGCGTAATGGGCCTTTCGGTCCCAATGTGCCTGAGACGCGAGTCCCGTGGATCTCGGCACACGACACTCAAGGAGAGAATGATCATGACTGTCGACGTCGAAAAGAACGGTTCCGTCTGGACTGTCATCCATAACCGTCCCGAGGCCCGCAACGCCATGGACCCGGAGAGTGCCGATGCACTGACTCGGGCCTTTCTTGAGTTTGATGCGGATGACGAGGCGCGCGTCGCCGTTTTCTATGGCGAAGGCGGTGCGTTCTGTGCTGGCTGGGATCTGAAATATGTCAGCACGCTGAATGAGGATTATCCGCTTGGGGAACTCGATATCCCGCCGGCAGGACCGCGTGGCAACGGTGGCGAGATCCCGCGTGGTGCGCTGGGGCCATCACGGCTCGAACTCGATAAGCCCGTCATCGCAGCCATCGCCGGCCCCGCCGTCGCGGGCGGTATGGAGCTCGCGTTGTGGTGTGATTTCAGGGTGATGCAGGACGATGCCTATCTTGGCGTTTACTGCCGGCGCTGGGGTGTACCCTTGATCGATGGCGGCACCGTGCGCCTGCCCCGCATCGTCGGCCAGGGCCGAGCGCTCGAAATCATTCTGACCGGCCGCAAGGTTCCGGCCGAGGAATGTCTCAGAATCGGTCTTTGCGAATACGTGGTGCCGAATGGCGAAGTACGCGCGAAGGCGGAAGAGCTCGCCCAAGACATCGCGCGCTTCCCACCGGTATGCGTCCGGGCGGACCGGCGCTCCGTAATCAAAAGCCAGGGCCTCCCGGTTCGCGACGCAATGATACAAGAGTGGTACAACGGCCGCGAAGCATTGGTCAAAGACGGCGTCCCAGGCGCCGCGAGGTTCAAGAGTGGCCTCGGCCGCCACGGCGATTTTGAAAAGATCTCTTGACTGCCTAGAAGTTGATGTGCCTGAGACCGTCACGGACCGTGCAGGAGATCGCAGTCCCCGGGTGCTGTGCGCGCCCGAATTTCGTTGCAACTGCGATGGGCAGCGCCGAAATCGGTAACGTGACGAGTGGTGAGGTCAGATGGGCACGAGAGGACCTGTGCCAATACCCGGCAAGGCATCGCGTCCTTGCGTGAGGAAGGGGATGCCGTAAACCTTATTCCTTAAGGCCCGGCAGTTCGCCAAAACAGACGTTGAAACATTCGTGCTTCAATGACCGCAGCGAGTCGTGAACGGCCGATCCGCCGGCCGATGACCATGAGCGGTCATATTGCACTGCGAGAGGCGGGAATCGGCCACCTGCAGGCTTTCGTCGAATTCGGGGGTTGTCATTTGAATGTCCCGATGTACCGGTCAGTGACAGACGCTCGGTCGCGACCGCGGGTCTGGCAGAATACCGGCATAGCTGTTCCACTCTGGCTCGATGCTGAGCGCTTGCCGCGAAACCGCAATGGGCGAAAAGCCTGCCGCTTATGCCGCGCCGATCCGCATCGCATTCCCCCTCGGCGCGAGCCAGTACCGTCTGCAGAGTGAATGCCTTCTGGCCCTGACGTGGACCAACCGCAATCCCGTCAAGCGGGACGAACGGCCCGGTAAGTGATGGAATGGTCTATGAGGTCGTCCATCGCCGAGTCAGTTCTCCCGAATCGCATCAAAGTTCCGTATCCAGCAGACCATGGCGCGGGAGGTGGCTTCAGGATCGTGACACACGGGTGCGCGGACGGGAACCGGCCACGCCTCGAGCGGAACATTGTCGAAGTCGACCCCGAGATCCTCGCTCATTGTTGCTCCAGCGCCCGCAAGCTCTCGCCGAGCGCATCCAGCTCTTGGCCGAACCGTGTCCAGTCGCCGGCGGCGGCGGCTTCCCGCAGGGCATCGTAATGGCGCTGCGCGCGCGCGGCCGGGGATGCCGGCGGCGTGTCGGCGCCGGGGGCCGGGAGCGCGCCGGCGGTTTGCGGCAGCGCCGCTGTCCGGGCGAGCGCGTGGGGACGCGATTCGCGCGCGCCGCCGAATATCCGTTGCAGCGCGTCTTCCAGATCGACGCCCATCGCGATGTCGTTGCCGTAGCCGGCGATCACGCGCTTGAGCTCGGGGATGCGCCCGTCCTCGGCGCGTAGATAGAGCGGCTGGACGTAGATTAGCGACTGCTCGATCGGGATCACGAGCAGCGTGCCGCGGATTACGTTCGAGCCGGCACGGTCCCACAGCGTTATCTGCTGGGAGACGATCGGGTCCTGGTTGATACGCCCGACCATCTGCTTCGGACCGTAGATCAAGCGCTGCTTGGGAAAGGCATAGACGACGAGCTGGCCGAGCAGGTCACCGTCGTTGCGCGCCACCATCCAGGCGGAAAGGTTGTCCTTCAGGCGCGGCGTGAACGGCAGCATGAGGATGAACTCGGCCTCCGACTCCGACTCCTGGGGCAGGCGCATGACCGTGTAATACGGTTCCATGCGCGCGTCGCCGACCACTGGCACCGACCACTGGTCCTCCTTGTTATAGAAGGTGTTCACGTCGCGCATGTGGTAGGTGGCATACATCTCCGCCTGCACGTTGAAGAAGTCGACCGGATGGCGAAGATGCGCGCGCAGCGAAGCGGCGAGCTCGTCCAGGGGCCGGAACATGCCCGGGAACACGGCGTTCCATGCGCGCGCAATCGGCTCCTCGGGATCGACCAGGTAGAAGGTGACGCTGCCGTGATAGGCGTCGATCACGGCCTTGACCGGATTGCGCAGGTAGTTGCCCACCTGCTCGAAATGCTCCGAGTAGGGGAATCGATCGGAAACGGTGTAGGCGTCGAATATCCAGAACAGGCGCCCCTCGTCGATGACCATGTAGGGGTCCGCGTCGAACGTCAGGAAGGGCGCGACCTTGTGGATCCGCTCGACGATGTTTCTGTAGATCAACACCCGGGTTTCGGTGGTGAAGTCGTCGGAGAGCAGCATCTTGAGATCGCGGGTGTAGGCGGAGACTAGTAGCCGCCGCCACAGGCTGCCGAGCTCGAGCCCGCCTTTGCCGTCGTAGGTGGAGAAGATGTTCTGGTCGCCCTCGGGATAGTTGAACTCCTGCTGGCGGGTCTTGACGAAGACGTAGTCCTTGGTCACCTCCCCGTAATAGATCTCCGGGCGGCTCACCTCGAGCTCCGGCGCCGTGGAGCGCGGCGGCAGGTCCTGCACATAGAGGACCGGCAGTCCCTGCTCGTTCACACGATTCACCGGACCGACCGTGAGTCCGTAGCCGTGCGTGAAGGTGAGGCGCTCGTTCACCCAGGTGCGGCTCGGCAGCAATTCGTTGTTCAGCTCGCGCGGCGAGAGCATGGTCTGGCGCAGCTCGCCATTCAGCCGGTAGCGATCGTTGTCCACCGAGACGAAGTCGTAGTAGGTGCGGATCTCCTGGATCTGCGCGAACGTATCGAGCAACGGCTCGTGGTCCCACAACCGCACGTTGTTCACCGTTGCGCGGTTGTTTTCGATGTCGGCCATGGTGAGCTCTTCTTCCTCGTCGAGACGGCGCTCCACGATCCGGTCCAGCGCAAAGGCGCGGTTGGTCGCCTTGATGTGGTAACCGAGATAGGCGCGCTCACGCTCGAGCTCGTTCGGCGCCACGACGAAGCGTTGCAGCATGGACGCGTAAAATCCGCCCCCGAGCTGGACCACGCCCACCACGACCGCGAGCACGAGGAGCATGCGCCCGCGCGCTTTCGCGACGACCAGCACCAGCGCGACGGCTGCGACGACCGCGGTGCCGGCCTGCACCGCGAGGATCGGGAGCGTGCCATTCACGTCCGCGTAGCCTGGTCCCGTGAACAGGCCCGTCGAGCGGTGCATCAGCTCGAAGCGATCCAGATACAACCCCACGCCCCACAGCAACAGCATGAAGGCACCGAGCACGGCCAGGTGCATCCGGTGGCTCGCGGGCGTGGCCGCGAGCGCGCTCAGCTCGTCCATCGAGGTGCGCGCGCGCTCGGCCTGGAAATACAGGTAGTAGACGATGGCGCTGGAGATTGCGGCGAGCACACTGGTGGACCACAGGAACGCTTGCACCATCGCGTAGAAGGGCAGTGTGAACACGTAGAAGCTCGTGTCGCGCCCGAAAATCGGGTCGGCATCGCCGAAGGGCACCGCGTTCAGAAACAGCAGCACGCGCTCCCAGCTGGCGGCGAGCGCGACGCCGGTCAGCACCGCCAGCACCAGGCTCACAATCGCGGCGATCGATACGAGGGAGCGCTTGCTGACCAGGTTGCCCAGCCCGGAGCTCAGCATGCCCGGCGTCATGAACCGGCGCGGGTCCCCGAGCTGGCGCGCCGCGTAGGCCAGATTGGCGAAAAGGATGAGGAAGGCGACGGCGATACCGGCCGCGCCGATGAAGATCTTCGCCCACAGGACCGTCGTGAAGACCTGCGGGAAGCCCACCGTCTTGAACCAGTGGTAGTCGACGATCAGCTCGACGAAAACGGAGCCCCCGTATCCGAATACGAGAACGACGGAAACGAGGATCCAGAATGCGACGGTCCGTGACATGGGTATGAGGCCGAGTTGATGGGCTATGTGTATGTTTCCGACGGCGCCGAGGTGGAGCGCTCCAAACCCCGCATCGTACTCGGTTTCGCCTCGGAGTATAGGGGGGATAGCCACCCAATTTTGCGTAATCGAGAGTCCATCGTCTCAATTCGGGCCCATGTAATCAGCTGTAATAGTGATCCTCGGATGCTGCCCCGCCACAGTTACCGGCGGATCTCAATATCGATTCTGAGGCCCCATCTTACCAAAAAGCAGGCCTTGAAAAGTTTGTGCTCCAATGGCCGCAGTGGGTCGATTTTGTTTAAAATCTCCGGGAACTCCTACCGGCCCTATCGATCTGATCGAGAGGGCGATTGAGGAGTGAAACGGCAATGATGGGGCACGCATTGGGCCATCAGAACAAGCTCTACTACGACATTCGTCTCGAGGATTACGTTCCGAAGAAGCATCTGCTGCGTGGCATTGACCGACATCTCGACCTCAGCGATCTACGCCAGTATCTGACGCCGTTCTACAGCCACACGGGGCGTCCATCGGTGGACCCGGAGAGAATTCGTCCATTCTGGACATGTCACGGGGCCGTCCCTGGCCCCTGGTAGTGTTAGTTAAGCGTCTTTCGCCGGTTCTTCTCCCTTGAGCGCACGGTTAGCGGCGGTTATATGCTCCATGATCATTGACCTTTCCCCCTTGGGGGGAAGGTCAGTTAGCAGGCTGGTGAAAAACCCGGAACTTTCTCGATAACGAGCGATCAGATCGTTATCGAGAAAGTTCCGGGTTTTTCACCAGCCTGCTAACCACTCGCGAAGCGAATCCTGCCGAGCCACTACGGCTTGGTGAATCGGTACTGTTGAACTTGAACTTCCTTGCCGTCGATGTGAGTGAAGGTCTCGGCGATCCACATGGATGCGCCAGATGATCGCATCTCGATTCTGACCAATGATCGCACGTTCCCCCCCACCAACTCGCCGGTATTCTCCGTGACATAGAAATTGAAGGCGTTCTTATGGGGCATATATTCCCCGACCGCAGACACCTTCTCGTTCGTGAAGTCGAACACGTTCTCGAGGAAAAAGCCTTGACCGGGTTCGTATGTCAACAACGTCTCTCCGGCGCCGACTGTGTCGTCGTCACCTTGTGCCTCCATGTCGCGATACGCTATCCGGATAACATTGCTCCCTATGGAATTTGCTGTAGCGTGACCGGTCCCCGTAATTCGGTTTTCAACTTTCCCAAGGACCCAGATATTCATTTTCCAGTCCCCGAGAAATGCCTGCATTTGGCGTTTTCCGACGTCGCCCACGGTCTCCTGTGGAGCTGGTGGCGGCGCCTTGAGCACCTGTACTCGCCGACTGGCCGCCCCCGATGGACTCGGCGAGCATCTGCGTGCGGTCGTCCTGTCTCGATTGGGGGTACATGTAAGCCGTGCCGGAGGCCGCACCAAAGGCTGCTCCCATCCCAGCTTCACCGACTATCGCACCCAACGCAGTTCCGACGAGAGCGCCTCCAACCGCTCCCCGGGCTGCGTCTCCCGAACGACCAGGTCTTCTTTCCTCTCTTCTCTTTCGTCCGGCGTTTTTTCCGAGGTCGATTCAGATGTCGCCGAATCGCTCTGAGCCAAAGCGACTCTTTCCGGCACGGCGGCGCTTAGAATCAGAATCGAACTCAATAAACATAAGCCGTAAATGGTCTTGGTCACGGTGTCCCCCTTGGACTTTGATCTAAAAAATTCAACAATGCGTATATCAAGTTCAGATGGCGATGCGTTGATCCAAATCAACTCGGCCGTCATAGTCGCCGCCCGGTGGTCGGTTATCGGCAGCTGCACGAGTGCGCCACCCAACTGCCGTCATAATCAAGAGCCTCGCGAATGACTGAATATGGCCCAGCGCCGTACAGTCATTGACAGTACTCCGAGCCGGAAGGCCCTATAGTCGAAGGCGGTGACCAGTATGGGGCGCGGAATTGCCTGGCATGGTGGTCACGTAACCCCGGCGGCGGTGTCGTTGGTCGGAGGATGGATTGACGGCAGGCACGGTGGCGCAGGACGGCCATCACGCGGCCTCCCAGGCCGGTTTCCTCGCGCGGCCGGGTATCCGGGCGGCGGCGACGAAAATAACGTGACCCGGCCATCACGTGGCCTCTCGACTGAAAAACTCCCGGCAAAGACCATCTGCCGCTTCTTGCGGATAAGAATCCGAAACTCGCCGCCCCGGAATACGTCGCGCAATATCTCGGGCAGCTCGGGCAGCTCGGGCCAAGCAGGGCCTCTCCAGAGTTGGCTGCCCTTCGGTTGCCCACCGGTGTCCAAACGGTAGACGTACACCTGATGGTGGCGGGTGGAAGCATAGAGGACGTCCCAGAGTTGGTTCCAGATGCGCTCGGCCTGCGTCAAATCTTCGGGGCGGATAGGTCCAGGGTCAGGTTGACGGTGACTTTTTTCGGCTTGGGGCCGCAGCGCCTCACGTTCAGGCACGTGTGTGTTCCTTCAAAAACCTGCCCGTCCTCTTTGCTCCTGCCACCGATCCCAAAGCTCCGCACTTTGTCTCGCCGTAAACCTTAAACGCTGATACTTCTTTGCCATTGAAAACACCTCACCTCTTTACCTATAAGGTAAAGTGTTGCGTCGAACAGTTGAAATCGCCTCGATGAGGCGCCGTCGGAGGGGTACTACCAGCATCCCTTGAGCTGTTTCTGGAAGCGACCGAGGTCTTGGGCAAGCTGGCGGTCGACTATCGCTTGGGGCTGGCGACGAACACCCAAGGCCAGGTCAAATCCGAGGCCCACCGGCTGAGCGCGTTTCCCGTGCTCGAGCGGCCGTTCGAAGCAATCGTGGTGGCGGGAGCGCGCGGG
>Ga0114948_10001102_pt1 | contig 11440 bp, 10 predicted proteins | sample CR04metaG_FD_83877 | JGI IMG/M metagenome (GOLD analysis project Ga0114948, IMG submission 83877) | Deep subsurface microbial communities from Mariana Trench to uncover new lineages of life (NeLLi) - CR04 metaG | ecosystem: Environmental > Aquatic > Marine > Ocean trench > Sediment | place...
GGTCCAGTTCTCTCAATGAACCGTTGTCATTTGAGTCACCACAGCCAAAAGCGATGAATAATGCAACCAAAGCAAGAATAGTGCGGGGTTTTTCCTTCATGCCTGTCCCTCGAGCTATGTCAGCTCACGCGATCCTTTACTTTCTCCCAGTCATCAAGGAAACGCTGCAAACCAATATCCGTAAGCGGATGGTCGAATAACTGATCGAAGACCTTGTACGGCATGGTGGCAATGTCCGCACCGATCAGCGCCGCTTCCACCACGTGCACAGGGTGCCGGAGACTTGCCGCCAGGATTTCAGTTTCAAAACCGTAGTTGTCATAAATCGTCCGGATGTCGGTGATAATGTCCATTCCGACACCGCTAATATCGTCGACGCGGCCGACAAACGGGCTCATAAACGTCGCGCCGGCCTTTGCAGCCAGCAACGCCTGGCTGGCACTGAAACATAGTGTTACGTTGGTCCGGATGCCTTCTGAAGAGAGCGCTTTCACGGCCTTCATACCTTCCCGAAGCATCGGTATTTTGACATGAATGTTCGGGTGCAGTGCAGCCAATTCATGCGCCTCTTTCATCATGCCGTCAAAATCCGTAGACACGACCTCTGCGCTTACAGGTCCATTCACGACTTCGCAAATGCCGACAAGCATGTCCTTAAACTTGCCCTGCTCTCTTGAAACCAAAGTTGGGTTCGTCGTAACACCGTCGAGGATGCCCATGCTTGCGGCCTGCTTTATCTCATCCAGATTTGCAGTATCCAAAAAGAACTTCATGACTTAACTCCTTAAAGTTGAGATGAGTCCGCTGGCTCAGTAATTGACTTTGACCAGAAAAAGTCCATGCGGCGGCGTCTTTACGGCGGCGTGCATGCGTTCTCCGTTCTCTAAAATTTCTCTAAGTTTGACCGGCGACAATCTGCCTCGGCCAACATCCACCATGTTCCCTACGATGATTCTGACCATGTTGTGCAGGAAGCGGTTTGCCTCGATTTCCATGACCAGTTCGTCGCCTGCGTTTTCCCAGTGAAGTCGCTCGACTCTGCTTAAATAATGAGACTCTTCTTCATTCCTCTTTGAAAAGGCCTGAAAATTGTGTGTGCCCAGCAGGAATTGCGAGGCTTCTTTCATCAAGCTGACATCGAGCTCATATTTGCAGAACCAAGAATATTGTCTGGCCACGGCCCTTTGCCGCTTCGAAATCACATACTTGTAAACTCTGCCAACCGCACTGAATCTGGCGTGGAACCGTTCGTCAGCTTTAACGGCGCTCAAGACCCGAACATCGGATGGCAGGTAGCTGTTTAGCCCAGCCTGAATGGCGTGTAAATCGAGTCTTTGCCCGGTCTTGAAATTTACAACCTGCCCTAGGGCGTGGACACCTGAATCTGTTCTGCCTGCCGCGTAAACTTTCGGTGTATCTTGCAACAGTTGCTTTAAAGCGCTCTGCAGTTCGCGCTGCACTGTCCGGCCTTCCGGTTGCCACTGCCAGCCCAGAAAATCGGTGCCATCATATTCGATGACAAGCTTGATGTTCCGCATTAACAATCAACTCAAACCGAAAGCGCTGCGGCAACCGCAAAGCCAGCTACGAGCACCAGCAAACCATAATCGCCGGCCCCGAACTTGAGCCGCCGGAAGGACGTTCTTTCTGCACCGCTAACGTAGCTGCGTGCCTCCATTGCCACGGCGAGATCCTCTGCCCGCCGTATCGCCGAAACGAACAGCGGCAGAATCATGGGCAGCATGCTTTTCACCCGCCTTACCAGGTTTCCTTGCAGAGAGAGTCCGCGCGACAGTTGCGCACTTTTGACCCGATTCGCTTCATTCACCAGAATGGGTAAAAAGCGCAACGCAATTGAGACCATCAACACGAACTCGTTCACAGGCAGCTTAAGGCGCTTTAGAGGCGCCAACAGCCTGTCAAGACTGTCGGCGATTTCAACAGGGGTCGTGGTCATGGTGAAAACACCAGCCAGAACCAGCAACAAGCCAAGCCGGCTTGTGAACACGAAAGCCTTCACAAGTCCTTCACGGGTAAGCGTTATCCCCAAGGCACTATCACCGAAAAGTGGCACGCCGCCTGTCGTAAAAAGGTGAATGCCAAATGTAACTAAAAAAAGCCAACTAAATGGCTTCAGGCTTCCCAGAATGTTTGCCGGGGGGATCTTCGACACCACCACTGCCGACAAACATAGCACCGCATAGCACAAAATCAACAAGGGTGTTACAGCAAGCAGCACGCATGTCATAAAAATTAAACTTGCGACCAGTTTACTTCGCGGATCAAGACGGTGCAATACCGACTCACCGGGATAAAACTGACCCAGCGTTATATCGTTATTCAATGCCATACAGCGATTCGGATTTAAATCGATTAATATACAACTATTTTTGAAAAAATCAAATGAAAAAGCCCCACGCAACAACAGCAAAACTTTTCCTTGATTTTTTATCGAAATTCTTTTAAGTTGATCGGCAGTTCGGAGGAATCTTCACCCACCTCTTCCACTCTTTAAGTCTTCTTTACACGGTATTTCATCGGTTTCCTTTTAAATCTGGAGGGAGGAAAATATGAGCAATCCGGAGTTCAAACCGTACGTTCCGGCCGAATCGGACATGAAGGAGTTCACTTTCAAAGCGGTGTTTCTCGGTGTGATCATGGCCGTCGTGCTTGGCGCCGCCAATGCCTATCTGGGCATGCGTGCCGGCCTGACCGTGGCTGCTACTTTCCCGGCTGCAGTCGTCGCTATGGCTGCTCTGCGCGGATTCAAAGGCACTATTCTTGAAGAAAATATTGCCAGAACCACCGCGTCTGTTGGGGAGGCGCTGGTCGCAGGCGCCATTTTCACCATCCCTGCCTTCGTTATCAGCGGCGTGTGGGATTCGCTCTGGACGCTGGAGCATCTGATTGAAGGGGCTCTGATCATGTTGATCGGCGGCAGCCTTGGCATCATGTTCATCATTCTGCTGCGGCGTACTATGGTTGAAGAGGCCGATTTGCCATTTCCGGAAAGCGTTGCCGCAGCCGAAATTGTCAAGGCCGGACAGGGCGGGTCAACGGGCGCAAGCTATGTCTTTGGCGCGATGGGGTTGGGTGGACTGATCGAGTTGTTCAAGAATAGCAATGGCATTTTCATTATTCAAGACTCCGTGACCAAGTTTTTCAGTTTTGCGCAGTCGAAGATTCAATTCCTGGGCACTGGCACAATCTTCGGGGGCGGCATGAAACTGGAGACGCCTTCAGCTTCCCCGGCGCTTGTTGGCGTCGGCTATATTGTGGGCTATAACATCTCCGCGGTTCTGTTTGCAGGCTCGATTCTGGGACACCTGGTGCTGGTTCCACTCGCGCTGTTTCTGAATCCAGCGCTACAGGAATTCGCCAGCACCGGCCAAAGCTGGACAGCGATCAGCGACGAGGTCTGGTTCAGGCAAATCCGCCCGCTGGCCGTTGGTACGATGATCGTCGCAGCGTTTTACACCCTCTATAATTTGCGCACTTCGTTGATGGCTGGTATCGGCAAAGCCTTCAAGGATCTGCAGAGGGTCAAAGCGCATACCGGCAAGATTTCGCGGCTGGAGATCGACCTTGACTTCAAGAAAGTTATCATCGCCATCGGCGTTCTGGCGATACCGCAGTTCATTCTGTACCACTACTTCAGCGGGTCGCTATTGGGGTCGCTCCTGCTCACTGTTGTGCTTCTGGTAGTCGGCTTTCTGTTTTCGGCCGTAGCGGGCTATCTTGTCGGGCTTATCGGCAGCTCTAACAACCCAATCAGCGGGCTGACTCTGAGCACATTGCTGATCTCCGCGGTCCTGATGGTCGCAATTGGTGTAACGGGCGTAAAGGGTGTGACGGCGGTTCTCGCCGTAGCCGGGGTCGTTTGTTGTGCCGCAGGCATTGCGGGTGACATGACACAGGATCTGAAAGTCGGCCATATCCTCGGCGGCACACCCTGGCGCATGGAACTTGGCGAAATCATCGGAGTCCTCGTTGCCGGCGTTATGCTCATGCCGTTTATCGCGGTCATGGACAAAGTCTACGTGATTGGCAGTGCGCAATTACCCGCGCCGCAGGCCGGGCTGATGGCATTGATGGCAAACGGGATCGTCGGTGGCGAAATGGCATGGCCGCTGGTCATTGTCGGTGTTTTCTTTGCCCTCGGTCTTATTCTAATTAAAGCGCCATCACCAATGCTGATCGCCGTTGGTATGTACCTGCCTTTCAGTTCGACAGCAGCAATTTTCGTGGGCGGTGTCATCAAGTGGCTGATGGACAAGAAGATGGCAGACAACAGCGCCGCTCAAAAGACCAAAGCTGAAAACACCGGCATTTTGCTCGCATCGGGTTTGATTGCGGGAGAGTCGCTCATGGCGGTGATCCTCGCATTTATTGTGCTCGGACTGAACGTATCTGGCAGCACGTTTACACTCGCCGGTCTTTCGCCCGGGAACACGGCCTGGCTCGGCCTGGTTATCTTTGGTATCTTGTTCTATACGCTGAACAAGGTTCCGGTAAAGAATGCTCAGAGCGTTCAATCTTAAGCGGAGCGGAGCAAAGCACAGTCCGGTGAAGCTAGAAGAACAAAATGATGGGTTTCTGAAATGCTGCCCAAAGCGAAGCTGTGAGTGGGAAGAATCCGAAAAACAACTCGCGGTGATGCTGATTCCAAAATTCGGGCAGCATTTTTTTGGCAGATGGATGTTGGCCAGAATGCAAAAACCCACTTACCGTCTCACTCTCGATGAGATCGGCAGCTTTGTCTGGGAGCGCTGTGACGGCACTCATACCATTGAACAAATCGGAAACGAGATGTCCGCGAAGTTTGGCAAGCGTGTAGAGCCTGTCTTTGAGAGGCTGGGTTTATTCTTCCAAAGACTCGCACGAACAAAATCAATTAAATGGGTGTGACCGGTGGATAACGCAGCGCTCACGAAGATTTGTGCAAGAATCGATGGCTACAGCGATGAGGCCATCAGAATAGAAACAGACATGACCGCTATTCCGGCGCTTGGGCCTGAAAATGGCGGTGAAGGTGAATACGCAAAAGCACAGTACCTGCTCAGGTACGTTAAAGATGAACTCGGGTGCGACGAGGCCGCTGTTTACGACGCGCCCGACAGCAGGGTGCCGAGCGGCGTGCGCCCGAACATTGTTGCGCGCTTCAAGGGCAAAAGCAACGCCAGAACCATCTGGATCATGTCCCACATGGACGTTGTGCCACCAGGCGATCTCAACAAGTGGGAAAGCGATCCGTGGACAGTGCGTGTTGAAGATGGCAAAATCTACGGCCGTGGCACTGAAGACAATCAGCAAGGGATTGTTTCCTCGCTGCTGACTGTAAAAGCCTTCCGGGATGAAGACATCCTGCCGGAGTACGACATCGCTCTGCTACTCGTCTCTGACGAAGAAACCGGCAGCGGCTACGGCATCCAGTATCTGCTCAAACAACATGGTGAACTTTTTACTCACGATGATTTCATCCTCATCCCGGACGCCGGCAATGAACAGGGTACCCTGGTGGAAATCGCAGAAAAAAGCATTGTCTGGTTCAAGTTCACAGTGCGGGGAAAACAGACACACGGCTCAACGCCTGAACTTGGCGTGAACGCATTCAAAGCCGGTGCTCATCTGGTGGTACAACTCAACGAGCTCTACACCCATTTCGACAAGTCGGATCCGGTGTTTGAACCACCGATCAGCACGTTCGAGCCCACCAAGAAAGAAGCGAACGTTCCAAACGTGAATACTATTCCGGGGGAAGACATCTTCTACTACGACTGCCGCCTCCTGCCAAATTATGACGTAAAAGAGCTGCGGGACAAAATCCGGAAAATCTGCGCCGCAGTCGAACAAGAGCATCACGTTAAAGTTGAGATCGGCAGCGAGCAGGAGGTTATAGCGCCGCCACCAACGCCAGCAGATGCGCCCGTGGTCAAAGCGGTTAAAAGAGCGATTTCAGAGATAAAAGACATCGAAGCAAAACCCATGGGCATCGGGGGAGGCACGGTGGCCGCTTTTTTCAGACAAGCGGGGTTTCATGCCGTTGTCTGGGCGACACAGGACGAGACCCTGCACGAACCCAACGAGTATGTTAAGATCGACAATATTCTTGGGGATGCCAGGATATTTGCGCATATTGCATTGCAGCCGTAAGGCACTATCCACCAATGTGAACATGGCTTCACTTCAATTTTGCGAGCTTCACAGAGTTGGGAGTGTAAGAATTTGTGAACGAGCGAACGTATTTTTCAACAGGCGTTACTAATTTGAAACCATCCGTCTTTTCTTCAACATGACTTCCGGTACGCATTCCACAAGTAAACTTAAGAAGGTAGCAAGAACGATTATTAAAAGCTCTCTTGCCCTGGGGTCAGGCGAGAGCCTTACGATCGTTACCGATCGATCGTTCTCCGAGCTGGCGGACGCACTATGGCGCACTGCGAATCGAATTAGCAAGAATATCATTGAAGTAAGCTACAGCAACAAAACCTCCTGCACGCACAAACTCCCGGAAGCCATCTATGCATCTCTCGTGCACTCGAATGCGTGCGTCATCGTCACGCCGAACTACCTCGACGAAGCGATGTTCGACAAAGCCCGGCAGCGCGGCTCCAGAATCGTCATTTTGCAGAATGCCTCAGAGTCGCAACTGGTACGGCTTTGCAGCGGCGATTTGCCGCAAATATCCAATCTTAGTCGGAAGCTGGCAGACCTTTTCAGCATCGGCAAGCGGCTCCAACTGACTTCACCATCCGGGACTGACGCCGAACTTCTAATTTCCCGTGCCAAAGGCATCCCGGAAACGGGGCTGGCGCAGCACCCTGGAGAGCTGGCTTCTGTGCCTGGCGGCGAGGCATACGTGATGACCAACGGCGGTGTGGACGGCCGGATAGTCGTGGACCGCATCGCGGGAGTGAAGAAAAAACTGACCAAGCCCATTGTGATCAACGTGACCAAAGGAAAAATCACTCAGATAAAAGGCGCAAGGGAAGCTGAAGATCTGCGGAAAAGCCTGCGGAAATTTGGTCAGGATGGGCGAAAGATTAAACGATTGGGCGTTGGGACGAATACGAAAGTCGTGTTAGGCAACTCGGCGCTGGAAGATGAACGCCTGATGGCGACCGTTCACATTACGTTCGGCCAGGACCGGGTGACCCAAGCGCACGGGAAAATGTTGCAGGCCATCAAAGGGCTCATCTTCAACCCCACCCTCACACAGGATGGCAAGCTGTTGCTCGAAGACGGGAAGTTTGTTATCTGACCGCGCTCAAAATACCACAAAATACAGATAGAAATAAACCACCGGCGCTACCAGAATTTCGCTGTCAAACCGGTCCAAAACGCCGCCATGCCCGGGTATCAAACCCGAAGAATCTTTCACACCTGCATCCCGCTTAAACAAAGACTCAACGAGGTCACTGACCTGCCCAAAGCTGCCGCAAATACCCCCGACCACAAGTGCATGCAAAAGTGAAAGTTCACCGAGAAAGGTGACTTGGCATACGTATGCCGTCAAAACGGCGAACAAGAAGCCGAAGATGGTTCCTTCCACGGATTTGTTTGGACTCACGCGCGGGAACAGCTTGTGCCTGCCAAACCGAGAACCCAGAATGTAGGCCGCTGAATCGCAGATCCAGATGCACAGAAACAGCGTGATGACGATGTCTCCGCCGACGGCGTACGACATGTCTGGCCCGTTTGTGATTTCCCGCGTCAATATCAGGAAACTGAATGGCAAAGCGATATAAAGCACGCCCAGAAAGGTGGCGGCGAGATTGAGCATCGGGCCTTCGGTATTGCGGAAAAGCTCAACCGTGCTGAAAACGACGAAGGCCGCCGCCAACAGCAGCCACAAATCCTGAACGTAGCCGAGATAGATTTGCACCAACAACAGAATCCCGGCGACGATTCCGGCCAGTCTCAGAGGATGAGTTCCCTTGTGACCGGTCAGGGCATAAAATTCGTGCATGGCGAGAACGATCAGAATTCCTACCAGCGCAAAAAAGAAAAGGCCGCCCAGCCACGCTGCGAGCAGGATGAGCGGTCCAAAAAGGAACGTAACAAATGTTCTGACACCGAGCGTCTCGAAACCCAACGCGATCTCCTCCTCTCCGAAGCTCCGCAGACTACTGCAGAATTCCCCTTGTGACATTCGAAGTTCTGCAACCCAAGCTGTTGCATAAAGACACTAAATGTAAGCCGCAGTCAAATTCATGGCTCGACCGAGTTCATCCTGAACTTGACGATGGGCTCACCATGAAGCTCCGCAATCGTCGGTCAAAATGACAAAATTGAGCTAACATTTAGAAATCTAACGCTCCAAACTACTTGGCGTCGTCCCAGGGCAACAAACTTCGGACCAGTTCCGCCATGGCCGCAATTCCATTTCGCTGGCAGTGGTCGCGCAACTCGGTTGCAATGCGCTCGCCTGTCGCGGGATCGACAAAGTTTGCCGTGCCCACCTGCACCGCACTGGCACCCGTAATCAGAAACTCGAGCGCGTCATTGAGGTTCATAATGCCGCCGATGCCGATGATCGGAATGTCAACTTGGTTCGCGACCTCAAAAACCTTTGCCAGCGCCACTGGCTTGATGGCCGGACCCGAGTACCCGCCGGCGCCGGTATAAATTTTGGGTCGCCGGGTTTCGACATCCACAGCCAGCCCTACAAGCGTGTTGATCAGGGAAACCGCATCAGCGCCGCCATCTGCTGCCGCCTGCGCAATTTCACCGACACGCGTGACATTTGGCGTCAACTTGACGATCAGCGGCCGTGCCGTGACATCGCGCACCAATCTGGTTGCTTCAGCCGTAACCTGCGCATTCTGGCTGAACTCCAATCCCCCCTCTTTCACATTCGGGCAGGAAAAATTCAACTCGTACGCGTCGATCCCCTCTTCTTCCTCCAGCATCCCAACCACCTCGACGTACTCATCAACCGTACTTCCCGCCACGTTCACAATGATAGCGGTATCGACCGAACGCAGGTACGGCAGCTTTTCGGCAATGAACGCACGCACGCCAACGTTGGCGAGGCCGATGGAATTGAGCATGCCGGCCGGCAACTCACAGATTCGCGGCGGCGGATTGCCATCCCGCCGTTTCAACGTCACCGATTTGGTTACAATGCCGCCAAGCTTTTGTAAATCGACGAGCGACTCGCTTTCATGACCGTAACCAAATGTGCCAGACGCCACCAGCACGGGATTTTTGAGTACCAGCCCGGCAATCTTGACCGATAGATCAACCATCGAGACAGATCTCCCTAGTGCCGAACACGGGTCCGTCAATACAACTCAGCTTGTACAACTTCTCACCGGCCCGCGGGTTGCGCACCCGCACTGGACAACCAACACAAATTCCGAAACCACATCCCATCATGGTTTCAATAGCTACCTGCCCTTCGACCTTGCATTCTTCGCTGATAGCCGTCATAGCTTTCAAAAAGCCAGTGGGGCCGCAACTGAACAGATGCACGCCCGCCATGTCCGCCACTGAACTTAGCCTTTTTAGCAAGCTTTCCGTGACCAGCCCGCGGTGCCCGGTGCTGCCGTCCTCGGTGGCGATGGTCACGGGCACGCCAGCCTCCGCGAACACATCGACCATCGCCAGGTCCGCCGTCGACTGTGCACCGAGAAAAATCTCGACTTCGACGCCCTCCGCCAATAATTGTTCGCATAAAAAAGGAAAGGGAGCAACCCCAATGCCGCCGGCCACCAACAGGGCCATTCCAGATTTGGGCGCAGTCCGAAATCCTCTACCGAGCGGCCCGACAACACTTACCGAATCCCCTGCCCGCAAATCTGCCATGATCTTCGTTCCCTTGCCCACGACTTTCCAAAGCACTTCAAACCATCCTTCAGCACTGCTTCGTCGGCACACGCTGAACGGCTTTCGCAACAGCGGGATGACCTCATCGTTGACCTTAACATTGACAAATTGCCCCGCTAAAGAAAACGCAGATATGTCCGGACAAGCCAGCCGCATGAGATAGATTTCACCTACAAGGTTGGTGTTGGAAATGACCGGACAGGTATGAATCTTTTTCTTATAGGCGCTATAGGGAGTCGTCATCAAGGCTGGGGGTTGGCGTTTCTCTCCGGGGCGTCCTCGTCGTCGTGGAGTTGCGGGTCTCGTTTCGTATCCGGCTCTGGTGCGGCCAGATCCTCTTGTTCCAACAGTTTTCGGCTATCCTCAAGTAACTCTGTGGCTGCGGCCGTGGCTGATTCAGGATCACGCGATTCGATTGCGGGGACCACAGGCTCCTTGACTTTACTTGCCAGGAGTTTTTTATTCGATTTGATAGCGTAGGGTGATTCCGGATATCTATCCACCAGTTCCTCATAGACCTTGCGGGCTTTGCCATTGTCGTAGATTAGCTCTTCTTGAATCCAGCCGAGGACGAAAAGCGCCTTGGGAGCATAGTCTGACTTAGGGTAGGTGGAGGCCACCATCCGATACTGCTGGAGAGCGCCCGGTATATTCTGGTGGGTAAACAAACTCCTTTCAGCCTGGCGAAAGAGTTCAGCCGCTGGCTCATCCCCCTCACCCACCGGTAAGCCGAGCTTGCGTTTGGCGTCCCGCGCCTGCGCCGAATCCGGGAAGCGCTGAATCAGCGTGTAGAGCAGCGAGTCGGTTTTGAACTTGTTGTGAAATTCGTTCTCGTACACAAAAGCACTTGAGTACAGCGCCTTGGCTGCATCCGGGTGTTCGGGAAAAAGTTCGATTATTTCATCGTATTCGTGCAGCGCCGAATCAATCTGCCCAAACTGAAAAAGGTACGTTTCCGCCAATTGCAGCTTGGTGGTAACCAATTGATCGACCTCTTTGCTTCTGGCATCTTCCTGCGGCGTGGGGGTATTTCCTTCGATAAGCTGCAGCTCTTTTTCAAGTTGTGCCAGCTTCTTCCGCTGCTCCATGAATCTCAGCTCAGGATCGACGCCATGCTCCATTAGCAGCAACTCGAGAGAGGAAAGCAGCGATCCGTCGCCGGCTTCAGCCAAGAGTTGCTCGCCTTGTTCTTTCCTTACCAAATTGCTCAACCGGATCAAGTCTCCAATGTTCTTTGCCCTCCGCTCTGCTTCCTCAGCGTACTCCGAACGCGCATACTCGGTCCTCACTCTCTGGTAATTCTCCTTGGCCCTGGCATAATCGAGCAAGTCCGTCTCATAGATTTGCCCCATTCGGAAGAAAGCTGTGGCCGCTGTTTCCGTTCGTTTCTTTTGCAACACCACCACGCCATAGTTCTCCAACGCTTCTTCCACCTTGCCCTTGTATTCCAGGTTCGTGCCGCTCAGTTTCTTGTTTAATGCTTTTCCTTCCCGATAAATAATATCCGCGATTTCCAGCCGCACAGCCCCGTGTTTATTCTTGACCGATTCATCTTCAAGAAGCTCATTACAAACACGCATGGCTGTCTTGAAGTCACCCGCAAGCTTTA
>Ga0114948_10001105_pt1 | contig 11435 bp, 9 predicted proteins | sample CR04metaG_FD_83877 | JGI IMG/M metagenome (GOLD analysis project Ga0114948, IMG submission 83877) | Deep subsurface microbial communities from Mariana Trench to uncover new lineages of life (NeLLi) - CR04 metaG | ecosystem: Environmental > Aquatic > Marine > Ocean trench > Sediment | place...
CTATGCTTAAAGCATCCAATGTTAAATTAATGGGAAAGGAAATCACTAAAGCCGCATTAATTACAATAACGGTTGTTGGTGATGTTGCAGCAGTTAAAGCTTCGGTTGATGCTGGAGCGGCAGCAGCACAAAGAGTTGGTGAATTAATTTCTGTTCATATTATTCCCAGACCTGATAATCAGCTTAGCGTTATTCTACCACTCGATAACGCAAATGAAATAACATTACGCAAAACATCAAAACCCAGGTTAATAAAACCTGCCGGCGGAGAGAAAAAAGATGTTAAGATGGATAAAATGTCAGGAATAAAGCCTGAAGAAAAAAGTAGTACTCCGGAAGCTGAGATTTTACCACAAAAGGAAGTTCCAACTGCCACTACGGATACCATTGAAAGATTGAAAAGAGAGGCTCTGGGTGAAGTAATTAGAAAAGAGGAAAAACAAGATGATGCGAGCAAAATTTCAAAATTCAACATGGGAAATTTGGAAAATATGAATGTGCATCAGCTAAGACGTTTAGCAAGGAGCATCGATAATTTTCCAATTAAGGGTAGAGAAATTTCACGATCTAATAGAAGGGAACTTCTGGATTACTTTAAATCAATTAACTATTAAGAATCAATTCTACAAAGTGTAAATAACTCCACTGGGTGTGGAGTTTTTTTATATATAAATTCCTTTATATTTGAAGTATGAAGAAGAAATTTCCCATAATATTAATTTCAATAATTTTTTCAATTATACTTTGGGGAACAATATCCCTTTCTGAATTATACTATTCGAACATATTCATTCCATTGCGGATAGTTGATTTGCCTGAAGGTTACACTACCGCTACAGATTTGCCCAAGGATATTACAATTAAATTAAAAGGTAAAGGATGGAATTTATTTTCGCTGAAAATAGGAAAGGACGTAACTTATAATGTATCTGCAAACAAAGATAGTGGATTAATTGATATTAAGCTGTCGGATTATTTGTCCGATAATGGATGGGTTCTTTCAGAGTTTGATATCATTGGAATTATCCCCGGCTCAATTTCATGTTTAATAGATAGAAAAATTGAAAGGAAAATTGCTGTAGATGCTGACTTACTGTTGGATTTTAAAGCAGGGTACGGCTTGGCAAAACAAGTTGAACTTATTCCAGATTCTGTAATAGTTAACGGTCCCATATCCATAATCAGTTCGCTTAAAGAATTGAAAACTAAAATAATAAAATTGTCGTCGCTGAATAAAAAAATTGTAAAAAATATTGGCTTTGCTGAATTACCTGGCACTGTTTTTCTTACAAAATTTGTAAGTGTTACTTTTGACGTTCAAAGAATAGTTGATAAACAGTTTGACGAAATTAATGTAAGGGTAATAAATGTACCGCCTGATAGAGATGTTGTATTATTGCCGAATAAAATTTCCCTGGGCATAAGAGGTGGAATTGATATTCTTGGTAAACTGAAAAACGAACAGTTTGAAACTTTTATAACTTATAGAGATGTTGTTCTGGATACCTTAGGCAATGTGATTCCAAAAATAAAACTTCCTGATAATACAAATCTGGTATACATAAAACCTGAACGACTTCGGTATATTATTAAAAAATTTAGATGAATGGTAATATAAAAGTCATAATTAATATTTCATAGAAAGCGAAATTATTGCTGTCAGATTAGAAAAATGTTTATAACTTTTGAAGGAATAGATTTTTGCGGAAAATCCACCCAGATAGATTTGTTGGAAAGGCATTTATTAGATAAGAACATAAAAGTGCTGGTAATTCGTGAGCCGGGTGGTACAGAAATTTCAGAAAAAATCAGACGAATGTTATTGGATAAGGAAAATTCGAAGATGTTTATGGAAACAGAATTCCTTCTTTTTTCTGCAAGTCGTTCTCAGTTAGTGCGGGAAAAAATTCAACCTTACCTGGAAAGAGAATTTTATGTAATTTCCGATAGGTTTCATGATTCCTCATCAGCCTACCAGGGCTACGGCAGAGGAATTCCAATAGATGTAATTTCTAGTATACATAAACTTACAATAGGAAAATCAGTACCTGACATTACCTTTTTTATTGATATTCCTGTTGATGTGGCAGAACAAAGAAGGCAGCAAAGGAGTATGGATAACCTGGATAGGATTGAAAATAGTAACAAGGATTTTTTTTATAGAGTACGGGAAGGATATCTTAAATTGGCTGAAGGCGACAGAAGATTTAAAATTGTAAATGGAACTGAAAATGTTGAAGTCATTCATAAAAAAATAATTAATGAAATTGAAAAATTTGAAAAAAGGTAATTATATGAAATTGAAGAATTTGAGAAATTTGTTGATAGGCGTTTTCGTAACTCTACTTTTTACCGGTTTTGCAGATATTTATTTTGAGATAAATAAAAATCTGGAGTTGTTTGGCAAAGTTTATAAGGAAATATCTTTTAATTACGTTAGTGAAATAGAACCGGAGCAATTTATGCGCGCTGGAATTCAAGGAATGTTATCATCACTCGATCCATATACTATTTTTATAGATGATAAAAGAAAAGAAGATATTGATTTGATTACCCATGGAAAGTATGGTGGCATAGGAATCTCAATTGGTCTTAGAGGAGATAATGTTACAGTTGTTGAAGTCATGGATGGTTATTCAGCGCAAAGACAGGGCATAAAAGTTGGCGATATTATAATTGAAGCCGGCGGTGTTAAGATAAATTCTGATAATGTTAATGAGATTTCATCTTTGGTAAAAGGAGAACCAGGATCAACAGTATATTTAATAATTGTACGTTCAGAGGCAAGTGATACTATAGATTTTGACATTGTAAGAGAGGAAGTGATTGTGAAAAATGTAACATTTGCTGAATTCTATCCTGAAAATAGTAACAATGTATATCTTAAACTAAATAATTTCAGCCGCTCTGCTAGTGATGAAATTAAAAACGCCATTAGACGACTGAAAGCTGAAAAAAATATTGAGTCAATGGTGATGGATTTAAGAGGAAATCCGGGAGGGCTGCTGGATATTGCAGTAGATATATGCGATAAGTTTTTACCAAAAGATTATTTAATTGTTTCTACCAAGGGAAGGGTTCCCTCAAGCATAAAAGAATATTTCTCCTCGCAGGAACCAATGTTAAGTAGTACTAAATTAATTTTACTAATAAACGAAGGTAGTGCATCTGCTTCTGAGATTGTTGCTGGAGCTATTCAGGATCATGACAGAGGAGTAATCTTAGGTACACAATCCTTCGGCAAAGGTTTGGTTCAGACTATAACACCGCTTACTTATAATACATCTTTAAAAATAACTACAGCAAGATATTATACTCCCAGTGGAAGAAATATTCAAAAAATTAATTATTCGGATAACAATAAAGTTTTTGTAGATGGAGACTCGGTTTTATCAGGAGAATTTTTAACAGACCATGATAGAATTGTATATTCAAAAGGTGGGATTGCACCGGACACAATAGTTACTTTTGCCGCCAGGAGTAAAATAGTAATAGAGCTATTGGCACACGGGTTGTTCTTCAAATATGCCAATCGTTATTACTATAATAATATGGACAAGGAATTTAATACTATTGATGCTGAGGAAGTACTAATTGAATTCGAAGAATATATTCAGGAAAAAGATTTTCAATATTCAAGTGATGCTGAAACTCATATTAATTTACTTATAAAAGATATATCTGAAAACTATGACGGCTTGGCAGAGGAACTTAAAAATCTAAAAGTAAAAATTAACGATTTGAAAAAAAACGATTTCAACTTACGTGCAAATGAAATTAGGGTTGAGATATTTAAAGAATTAGTTAAAAGATTTTTAGGCTCTGAGGAAACAGTAAAGCACCAACTTGATACCGATATCCAATTTTTAACAGCTGTGGAAATCTTGAATAATGAGGCTGTTTATAATAGACTTCTGAATGTAAATTGAATGAACTGATTTTAGTTCTAAATTTTCTTCTCGTTGGATTTTCGACCGGCATATTTATAGGAATGCTTGGTATTGGAGGCGGAATATTTTTTGTTCCGGCTCTTTACTTTTTACTGCCGTATTCCGGGATAGATCAATCAACCGTGCCCTATTACGCAATTAGTTTATCACTTTTTGCCGGTGCAATTGCATCTTCATTTTCAAGCGTACTCCATTTTCGCTTAGGGAATATTGATACAAAGAAATCACTATTGTTTGCTCTTGGCAGCACTTGTGCTGCTTTTGTTTCAGTAATTTTTGTTATTGATATTGATCCAATAATTCTAAAAGCAGTTTTTGCAATAGTACTGTTTATTATTGCTGTAAAAATGATTCTTGATTCTGTTTGGAAAATTAAAACTCAAAGAGCTTCAAAACTAAATGTTGGTTATCTCCCGCCAATCGGCATAATCGTTGGCATACTTGCAGCATTTACCGGTTTAGGCGGCGGAATTGTTTTTTTTCCGGTGCTGCATTATCTTTTTTTATTGGACACTAAAAAGGCAATAGGCACATCATCTGCAATTACAGCAGCAACAATGATTTTTGCTTCATTAGCATTTTATTTAAACAGGAATGATTGGATGGGTGCAAACCAAATGAGCAGCATCTATTTCATAGTTGGTGTACCTTTAGGTATTGGTGCTATGCTGGGTGCAAGAGTAGGCGTTAATTTTGTAAGAAAAACAAATTCGGCTGTTGTTAAAAAAATATTTTCTGTATTATTGATTATAGTAGTTATAAAAATTATATTAAATCTATGGTAATCCAAGGATTAATATTTAATAAAAACCCTGTATATGAAAAATGTCCCTCCTGTCATTCCCTTAGTACTTTAAGGAAATCTCATTCCAGGAAAACAAGTGAAAAGCTAATAAAAAAAATAACGATATTTGCGCCTTACAGATGTAAAAAATGCGGCTGGCGTGGTTACCAGGCCAAATTAGTATTAACTAGCAAAGCGCTTAAGAATGGTATCACGTATCTTTTTATGATAGCATTTGCAGCGTTTATCATTTATGAGATACTTAAAAGATTTATATGATTATAAATGAAATTAATAAATTGTGCTATACAAGTATTTAATTTTCAGAGATAGGAATTTGCATTATATGGTTAATTTTATAATCTTTCTTGCCATAATTTTAAATTTTGGACGGTAAAGATTCTTTCTTATTAGTAATTTGCCAGTCTCCATTAAACTCAATACATTTATCTTAAATAGTACAAAATAAAAAAATATATTGTTTAACCATTCAATCGTTTTGAGTCTCTTTTAGTAATTAATAATTTTTTGTTCAATTTATGGATTAATGAAACCATCATTACTGGATTATATACTTAGGAACAGATTACCTGTTACAATATTTATAGCAGCGGCATCATTTATAATTACGTTCTTCGCCTCAAGAGCCGAAAGAGACGGCGTAGGTTATTCCCCTGACCAGCCAATTAATTATTCACACAAACTTCATGCCGGTGAAATGCAAATCGACTGTCAATATTGTCATGTTGCTGTTGAAAAATCCAGATATGCAATGGTCCCGGCTATTGCTACTTGTATGAATTGCCATAAAATTGCTAAAAAAGATAGCCCTGAAATTATTAAGCTTGCAGATTATTATAATAGTGGTAAAACACTCAAGTGGAAAAGAGTACATAAAGTACCTGATTATGCATACTTCAATCATAGCGTTCATGTAAATAAAGGAATAGAGTGTGAATCCTGCCACGGTGAAATTAAACAGATGGAAAAGGTCGGACAGATGAACTCGTTTACAATGCGTAATTGTTTAAGCTGCCATCGAAATTCTCACGAGCGGCTTCCTTATATTAAAGATGTTAAACGGGGTCCGGAAAATTGTTATACTTGTCATAGATAGATAAGAATTGAAATTTTAGAGTATTAAACAATAAATTAGAATAATGGAACGTAAGAAATTTTTTAATGCAATTGGAATGAGTCTTATTGGAATTCTCTTTGTAAAACTATTCCCATTCAGACTATTTTCTAAACAAAATGTAAATAAAAGGAAAATTAAAGTTCACATAAATCCATTTGCAGTTAAAAGAAAAAAAATAGGTGAAAAAAATGTCTGATCCTAAGGATGAAGTTCAAAATAAGGATCCAAATTATTGGCGAAGTTTTGAAGAATTATATTCTGACCCGAAATTTTTAAAAGAAATAAATAATGAATTTAAAGATGGAGCCGACGAAGCCCCCGATACTTCTAAAATGTCTTCCTTATCAAGAAGAAAATTTTTCGCATTATTAGGCGCTTCAGCAGCAGTAGCCGGCACTGCTTGTTCGGATTATCAGGATAGAGGAGAAATTGTACCTTATAAAGATAAACCGGAAGAAATTACAATTGGAAAAGCGAATTATTATGCATCTACCTGTGGTGGATGTTCATCTGCTTGTGGCATTTTAATTAAGACACGGGAAGGTAGACCCATTAAGGCTGATGGTAATCCGGATCACCCGGTATCCAGGGGAAAAATTTGTTCCCAGGGGCAGGCAGCTACAATGAGTCTTTATGATCCGGAGAGATTAAAAACACCCAGGCAAAAAATTAAAAATAGATTTGAAGATATTAATTGGCAGCAAGCTGACAGTGAAATTATTGAAGCATTAAGTAACATCGGTGGTAAAGAAATTGCAATCATTACAAATCAGATTATTTCGCCAACTGAGAATAGAGTACTGAAGGATTTTGTTGATAAATACACCGCCACAAGGATTTATAGTTTTGAACAGTTCAATGAAAGTGTTAGAAATATTGCCTGGCAAAAATGTTATAACTCAGATGAATTTCCCATTATTAAATGGGATGAAGCTGAAGTTGTGGTATCGCTTGATTCAGATTTTTTAGGTGCAGATTATAACAGAATTGAGAACACACGGCTTTTTAGCGAACGCAAAGATGTAATTAATAAGAAATTCAACCGCCTTTATTCTGTTGAATCCGATTTATCATTAACAGGTATGAATGCGGATTACAGACTCATGCTCAGAGCTGATGCACAGTATGCGTTTGTTATGGGAATCATTAACGAACTTCAGAGCAAAAATGTAATTAATAATACAGTGAACGCTTCTTCATTTAATTTATCAAAGTTAGCTGCCGACTTTGGTTTGTCTGAAAAAATATTGAATTATCTTATAAATGATCTTACAAACAAAAAAGGCAAAGCAATTGTTTATGCAGGAAATCATCTGCCGGAAAAAGTTCACATTGCAGTTAATCTGTTAAATGAAGAATTAGGGAACTCAAATCTTTATAATACCAGGCAATCAAGAATAACTATCCGGAAATTATCATCACTTAATGATATAAAAAAACTCGCTGATAAAATGAACTCAGGTAATGTAGGCATGGTAATTCATTATGGTTCGAACCCTGTTTACAATTTTCCTGCAGATATTAACTATGCCGATGCAATACAAAATGTAGATAAAGTTATAACACTTGCAGAAACAGAAAATGAATCTGCTAATGTAAGTAATTATGTATTACCTATTAATAATACTTTTGAAGCCTGGGGAGATGCAAAAACACGAACAGGTTTTTATTCAATGCAGCAGCCTGTTATAGCACCTTTATATACTACAAGACAAAAGGAATCAATAATTCTGTCCTGGATAAATGGTAATAGTGATTCGTACAAAGAGAATTTATATCATAAATATTTGATGAGTAATTGGGAGAATGAAATTTATCCAACCCTGAATTCAAGAATTGCATTTAAACAATTCTGGTTTGGTGCTTTACACGATGGAGTTGTTAGAAGTAATGATACATCAACAGGCAATGGCTCATTCAACTATGCTGCTCTTTCCGGATTAACTAACCATCAAATTAAAATGAAGGGAATGACGGTTCACATCAAGGAAAGTTATTCGCTTAGAGATGGAAGATTTGCAAATAATGGTTGGCTTCAGGAATCACCTCACCCGGTCTCGAAAGTTACCTGGGATAATTACGCTGCTATTTCTACAACTACTGCAAAAAAAATAAACGTTAAGAATAATGATATAATTGAAATTAAAGTAAATGATCGTTTGCTCACAATTCCTGTATTTGTGCAACCCGGTCATGCTGATGATTCCCTTACAATTGAAACAGGATACGGTAGAAAACATTCCGGTACCGTAGCAGATGGCGTGGGGTTTAATGCGAATATAATATATTGCAGTAGCAGTGGTTTAACGCCCTGGCTGTTTACCGGCGTTGAAATAAAGAAATTATCAGGTTCCTACAAGTTAGCAGTTGCTCAGGCAATATATGATTTTACTGCGGAGGATAAAAAAGATCTGCCTAAAAAGCGTGGTATTATCAGAGAAGGAACTGTTGATGAATATATGCGGGATCCTCATTTTCTGCAAGAAGATAAACATGTTTTGGAAAGTGTGAATCCGCAATTCCCTTATAACGAATTGAAGTGGGGAATGTCAATCGATTTAAATAAATGTTTAGGTTGTAGTGAATGCTTTATTGCATGTAATGTTGAAAATAATATTCCGGTTGTAGGAAAAGATCAGGTAAATGTAGGCAGAGAAATGCAATGGCTGCGAATTGATCGTTATTATTCAGGAACTCCGGAGGATCCAAAAGTAAGTGTGCAACCAATGTTATGTCAGCATTGTGATCAGGCACCTTGTGAGACTGTTTGTCCTACTGCCGCAACAACTCACAGCTCCGATGGATTAAATCAAATGATCTATAACAGATGTGTCGGTACAAGGTATTGCTCAAACAACTGTCCATATAAAGTTAGAAGATTTAACTTCTTTAATTTCCGGGATCATTTTAAAGACAGTTTGCAGGAAACACCTGTGTTTGCACTTTTGCATAATCCTGAAGTTACTGTTCGTTCGAGAGGAGTGATGGAAAAATGTACTTTCTGTATTCAACGGATTGCTGAAGCTCGCTCAGATGCAACACGGGAGAGCAGAAAAATGATAGGAGAAGACGTTCACACTGCCTGTCAGGATGCTTGTGTTACCAATGCAATTCACTTCGGAGATATAAATGATGAAAACGGAGAACTTTATAAATACAGAAATCACGAACTTGGCTATCACGTATTGGAGGAATTAAACACTAAACCGAATGTAACCTATATAGCTAAATTACGAAATACTCATTCGGAGGAAGCATAATAGTGAATGTAGATTACTCTGTTGAAGAGCCGGTGGTTCATGGCAGACTTTCTCTTGCGGAAATTGAAGATCTGGTTGTAAAACCGTTAGATAGCAAACCTAATAAGAAATTTTATATTGCACTTTCAATTTCCGGCAGCTTATTATTGATTGGGGCTGTTCTGCTGGTTTTTACTTTTTATTACGGAATCGGTTTGTGGGGTAACAATCAACCTGTAGGTTGGGCATTCGGAATTGTTAACTTTGTATTCTGGATAGGAATTGGGCATGCAGGTACATTAATATCTGCAATACTTTTTCTATTAAGACAAAAGTGGAGAACAGGTATTGCACGGTTCGCTGAAGCAATGACAATTTTTGCTGTTATGTGCGCAGGAATTTTTCCAATCATCCATACAGGTCGGCCTTGGTTAGCAGGATATTTAATGCCTTATCCAAATCAACATGGTTTGTGGGTTAACTTCAGTTCGCCATTAGTGTGGGACGTGTTTGCAGTCTCTACCTATTTTACTGTATCGCTAGTTTTTTGGTACACAGGTTTAATACCGGATTTTGCTACGCTTAGAGACAGAACTACATCAAAAATTAAAAAGACCATATACTCCTTGTTTAGTTTAGGCTGGAGACATTCACACCGCCACTGGCTGCATTATGAAAAAGCTTATACTTTGTTGGCTGGATTTGCAACACCACTAGTGCTTTCTGTACATACAATTGTTAGTTTCGATTTCGCAGTATCCCTTCTGCCCGGATGGCATTCAACCATTTTTCCACCATACTTTGTAGCGGGGGCTATCTTTTCGGGATTTGCAATGGTGGCTACAGTACTGATTCTCGTTAGAAAAATATTTGATCTTCAGCAAATTATTACTCTTGATCATCTTGAAAAAATGAACAAAGTAATCCTGGTTACATCAATGATGGTTGGACTAGCTTACGGAACAGAGTTATTTATGGCCTGGTACAGTGGTGTGACTGTAGAAAAATTCGCGTTCTTTAACAGAGCATTTGGACCATATGCCTGGGCGTACTGGGTCATGGTCGTTTGTAATGTTCTTTTCCCGCAGCTGTTCTGGATTAGGAAAATAAGGCGTTCAATTCCGATAATGATGGTTATTGTAATTCTTGTAAATGTTGGAATGTGGTTTGAAAGATTTGTAATTATCGTAACCTCTTTGCATAGAGATTTTCTACCATCGAGCTGGGGTATGTTTGTTCCAACTTTATATGATATTGGTATTTTAGCAGGTAGTTTCGGATTATTTTTTACACTTGTAATTTTATTTACCAAAGCACTTCCCGTTATATCTATTTCAGAAATTAAAGCAGTATCTGATGGAGCACAACCTTCACATCACAGAGGTGAAAACCATGAGTAACGAAAGAAAAATTTATGGTGTAGCTGCTTTATTTACCAAACCCGATGATATAATTAAGGCTGCAAGTAAAGTTGCAGACGAGGGTTATTCAAAATGGGATGTAAACACACCTTATCCGCTTCACGGTATGGATAATGCGATGAAGTTGAAACCTTCAAAACTTGGTTTTATAACTTTATTATGTGGATTGAGCGGCACAGCACTTATATTAATGTTAACTTATTTCACAAACTCAATTGATTTTCCATTGGTAATCGGAGGTAAACAGTTCTTCGCATTACCGGCTTACATTCCAATTACATTTGAAGTAACTGTGTTGCTTGCTACTGTTTCAACTGTTATTGCAATGCTGACTTTCTTCTTTAAGTTTCCTTCAAATAATCATGTACTTCACGATACTCCATACATGAAAAAGGTTTCGCTCGACCATTTTGGTATTGTGATAGAAGTCAGTGATCCGAAATTTGAACAATCAAAAGTTGAAGAATTATTAAGAAGTTTTGATCCGGAATCTATTGAAATTATTTATCATAAAGAGGAAATTAAATATCCGATTTTTGAACCAAAATTTATTACTTTTTTAATCATAGTTGCTTTGGCAGTTTCGGGCGGAACTTACATTACTCTTAATAAATTAATGTTCATAACACCGTTTGACTGGATGATGTACCAGGATAAAGTTATTCCGCAATCAAGAATAGAGCTATTTAAAGATGAAAGAGGAATGCGAACACCGGTGGAAGGAACTGTTGCAAAAGGATTCATTCCCTACCCTTATCTGGGAGTTGATGAACCTCCTGAATATCTTTCAAATCCTCTTATTCCATCAAGAGAAAATTTAAAATTAGGTAAGAAAAAATTCTTAACATATTGCAGCCCGTGTCACGGAAACTTTGGCGATGGAGACAGCCGATTGCATGATCA
>Ga0114948_10001107_pt1 | contig 11434 bp, 7 predicted proteins | sample CR04metaG_FD_83877 | JGI IMG/M metagenome (GOLD analysis project Ga0114948, IMG submission 83877) | Deep subsurface microbial communities from Mariana Trench to uncover new lineages of life (NeLLi) - CR04 metaG | ecosystem: Environmental > Aquatic > Marine > Ocean trench > Sediment | place...
CAATGCAATGAATGAATAATCATTCATTCGCTATGGACAGACTGCTGCCAGTATGCGACTCTCTAGCTCCTTTCTCAGCCGGCCGGTCCAGCATGCGTCCTTCATTACAAAAATCCAGGCGGCATTTCCGCAAGGCCCTGTCCCGCCTGCCATTGGGCGTCAGCTCCAACTTCCGCTACTGGGGCGAAGAGGGCACGATTTATATCGATCACGCCAAGGGCGCACGCTTATGGGACCTGGATGACAATGAGTACATTGACTACCGCATGGGCTATGGGCCGGGCATCCTGGGTTATGCCGATCCCCGGATCGATGCGGCGGCTATCGACGGCATGAAAACGGGCGGCGTGTTTGCGCTGTCCACCGAACGGGAGTATGAAGTCGCCGCACGGATTTCAAAAATGGTGCCGGCCGCGGAATTGGTGAGATTTTCAAATTCCGGTACCGAGGCCGTGATGGCCGCCCTGCGCCTGGCGCGCGCCTTTACCGGCAAGGATTCACACATTATCGTGGAAGGGGGGTATCACGGCGTTTACGACTCGGTTCTGTGGTATGCCGACATCGAGGACTGGAATCCACTGGCCGGCGACCCGGATGTCAAGCCGGAAAGCGAAGGGGTTCCACGGGTGCTGAAGAAACTGGCACATTTCACGCCCCTGAACGACGCCAATTATCTTGAGAGCCTGCTCAGGAAACACGGTAGCCACATCGGTGCATTCCTGGTTGAGCCCATCATGGGTAACTGCTGTTCGATCACCGCCAGCAAAGAGTATTTGCACGATGCAAAGGCCCTGTGCCGAAAACATGACGTCATCATGATCGTTGACGAGGTCAAAACAGGTTTCCGCGTGGCCAGGGGTGGCGTGCAGGAACTGATGGGCTTCAAGGCTGACCTGTGCACCTTTGCCAAGGCCATGGGCAACGGCTATCCCATTTCGGCGGTCGCCGGTCGCGAGGACATTATGCGCAAGATCGGTGACGGCGTGGTCCATGCCGGCACTTACACCTGCCACTCGGTGGCGCTGGCGGCAGCAGAAAAGACCCTGGAGATTCTCGATGAAACACCGGCATTGCAAACCATTGCCGACTACGGAACAGATCTGCGCGAAGGCATGGGCAGGATTCTTTCGGCCCGCGGTATCCCACATTCTTTCGTCGGGCACCCATCCATGAGCGGGTTGTTTTTCAGTGACACGGCACCGACCAACTACCGGGACTGGCGGGACAGCGACTATAGCTTTTACGACAGCCTGGCCCCGGAACTTCACGACCTGGGTGTTTTATGCGAGCCCGACTCGCGCGAGCCATGGTTTATCTGCGAATCGCATACACAGGACGACTGCCTCAACCCCACCCTGGATGCTTTTGAAAAAGCCATTGATATCACATTGAACAGGCTCGACTCGCCCCGTAAAGGATTTCTACAGCATGAAAACATATGATGCCATCGTCATTGGGGCGGGCCATAACGGTCTGACCAACGGTGCATACCTGGCCAAAGCAGGCCTGAATGTGCTGATGGTCGAGAAAAACGAATACATCGGCGGCGCCACCGCCAGCCGTGAAATACACAAGAATTGGATTTATTCCAACTGCTCATACGTGTGCAGCCTGTTGCGCCCGGAAATCTATCGCTCCCTTGACCTGGCCAGGTATGGCCTGCAGATCGTGCCCTATGGCGGCACCGTCACCCTGGCGCAAAACGGTGATTATCTTGGCGGTTATATCGACGCTGATACCGCACGTCGCGAAATCGCGCGCCACAGCCCTCGCGATGCCGATGCGGAAGTCCGTTACTGGCGGGATATCATGCGCCAGTGCCGCTTTATCCGGCAATTCCTGCTGCGCACCGCTCCGGACCCCACTTCATTCAAGCCGCGCGACCTGATGGAACTGCTGCATATCGGCAGGAAGTTCTGGGACCTCGGCGAAAACGTGATTTACGACACCATGCGTTTTTACACCATGAGCATCGTCGAGTTCCTGGATGAATATTTTGAGAACCCGCTGATCAAGGCGGCACACGCCGGCAGCGGCATTATCGGCTCGGCCATGGGCGTGATGTCGCCGGGCACGGCCTATGTCCTGCTGCACCATGCAATGGGTGATGTCGATGGCACCGCCGGGGCTTGGGGTTTCGCGCGCGGCGGCATGGGCGCCATTGCCAAAGCCATGGCCGATTGCCTCAAAGACAGTGGCGGAGAAATCAAGGCCGGTTCCGCGGTTGACCAGATCATCGTCAAAAATGGCCGGGCGATTGGCGTTGCGCTTGAAAATGGTGACGATTACTACGCCGGCACCATCGTTTCCAACATGACGTTCCCGCGCACGTTTCTCAATTGCATGGATCCAAATGATCTGCAACCGGAATTTCTCGAGAAAGTACGCAACTTCAAGATTCGCGGATCTTCCGGCAAGGTCAATATCGCACTGGACGGTGTCCCCCAATTCACAGCGCTGCGGGATAACAGGGAATTGATGTACACCGATATGCACCTGATCGATTCCGTGGAGCGGCTCGAGCGTGCCTATGACGACTGGAAGGACGGTATATGGTCACGCGACCCCTACATCGACATATTGATTCCCACGCTTACCGATCCGACCATGGCGCCGCCTGGCAAGCACTTCATGTCCTGCTTCGTGCAGTACGTGCCACCCAAAGTTAAAGGTAAAGACTGGACCGATGAAGACCGGGATGCCTTTGGCGCGACGGTGATCAACCAGATCAATGAGTACGCGCCCGGCTTCAAAGACCTGGTGTTGCACGCCGAGGTGCGAACACCACGTGAACTGGAACACGAAATCGGCATGACCGAAGGCAATATTTTCCATGGCGAGCTGACCATGGACCAGTTGCTGTTCAATCGCCCGATACCCGGTTATGCACAGTATCGTGGCCCGGTGAAGGGCTTGTGGATGTGCGGTTCATCCAACCATCCGGGCGGCGGTGTGATGGCCGCACCGGGCGCTAATGCGGCACGTGAGATCCTGAGAGACTTGAAGAAGCCCAATACCGTTCCGGAGGGCTGGCTCGATGATTAAGTCAATTCTGATTATCGGTGCCGGCCATAACAGTCTCGTCTGCGCCGCCTACCTTGCAAAAGCCGGCTTCCAGGTCACTGTATTCGAAGCAGCAGACCGGGTTGGCGGTGCTGCGATTACCCGCGAATTCCATCCCGGCTTCAGGGTGTCAGCCGGTGCACACCTGCTGTACCTGCTCGACGAGGGCATCAGCCGGGAACTGGGGCTCGAATCGCACGGTCTGAGCATGGCGAAAACCGGCATGGATACCATCTCGCTCGATCCCGGCGGCAACCATGTCCGCATCTCGGGCGCCGGGGTGCATGGTGTATCCGCCCAAGACCAGGCTGCCATGAAGGAGTACCACCGCCTGATCAACCGCTTTGCCGGTGTAATCGGTGCTCTTCACAACCGGGTTCCGCCCCGCATGGGCACCACGAATCGTGTTGACCTGCTGGCGCTGGCTCGTATCGGCTGGAACATCCGTAAGTTGGGCAAGAACGATATGCGTGAATTCCTGCGTATCGCCGGCATTAACATGTTCGATGTGCTGCAGGAAAAATTCGACAGCGAATTGCTCAAGGGCGCGCTCAGCCTCGATGGCACGCTGGGCACCTTCCTGGGCGCGCGCTCGAACAACAGCGTGTTCTGTGCCCTGCACCGTCTGAGCAACGGCGGCCGGTACAGCCTGCCCGCAGGCGGCATGGGTGCAGTTTCGGAAGCCATCGCGGGCGCGGCACGCGCCAATGGCGCAGAAATTCATACTTCCCGGCCAGTCAAAAGCATCCTGATGGATTTTGACCATGTGAGCGGCGTAGAACTGGAAAGCGGTGAAAAAATAGAAGCGGATTACATAATATCCGGAGCGGATCCAAAGACCACCTATTTCAAACTGCTCGGACCGCAAAACCTGGAGGCGGGCTTTGCACACCGTGTTAACAATATTCGCTCCCGGGGCAACGTGGCCAAGTTACACCTGGCACTGAGGGGTGTTCCTGAATTTACCGGGCTTGATGCCTCATTAACCGGCGAGCGTCTGGTGATCGCGCCATCACTTCAATACGTGGAACATGCATTCAACCACGCCAAATATGGCGAGTACTCAGCGCATCCGGTGCTGGAGATCACCATTCCCAGCCTGCACGACGACACCTTTGCGCCCGCCGGACGACACGTGCTCTCCGCCAATGTGCAATGGGCACCGCGAGAGTTGAAGGCCGGATGGAGCGAAGCTAAGGCCGCCTTCCAGGAAACCGTCATCGACACTCTGGCCGCCTACGCTCCGGGTATCCGCACCCAGATCTTGCACATGGAGTTGTTAACGCCACAGGATATCGAGGCAGAATTCCGCATCACCGGCGGCCACTGGCATCACGGCGAACTGGCACTGGACCAGTCCATGATGATGCGCCCGGTTCCGGGAGCAGCGCAATACGCCACACCGGTTACCGGGCTGTGGATGTGCGGCGCGGGTTGCCACCCCGGTGGCGGCGTCATGGGCAGTGCCGGCCGCAATGCGGCTCAAGCGTTAATGAAATCTGTGGGGAAATCTGTGGGGGAAATCAGAAGGGTGAAAGAAACATGAGAACCGTACATTTTGATTCGCGCGAGCATTACAAAAACAAGGTTTTTCCAAGCCCTTTCCACTCGCGACAGGCGGAACTGAACCAGAAAAAGCAGTGGGGCCGATGGTTCGACTACCTGTCGGTCAACGAGTACTACTGCGAAACCATGGAGTACTTCGCGGGCCGCAACTCCTGCGGCGTGTTCGACCTGACGCCGATGACCAAGCACCTGATTACCGGTCCGGATGCCCTGGCATTCCTGAACCGCCTGGTCACACGGGAGGTGGCAAAGATCAAGCCCGGACGTGTCGGCTACGCCGTGTGGTGTACTGATGAAGGCCAGGTGATTGATGACGGAACGATCTTCCATCTTCGTGAAGGCACTTATCGTATGTGTTCACAGGAACACCAGATCGACTGGCTGTCAATCAACGCTGTTGGCTTTGATGTAACTATTGTCGAGGACACGCACGATGTGGCCGCTGTTGCGCTGCAGGGTCCCACTTCCTGTGCGACCTTGAAACGCATGGGACTCGCCGGAGTTGAAAACATCACTCCTTTCGGCCTGGATTATTTTGATTTTGAAGGCACGGAACTTATGGTCTCGCGTACTGGCTTTACCGGCGATCTCGGTTACGAGTTGTGGATACACCCCGACTACGCGGAGACAATGTGGGATCGCGTGTTCGAAGCAGGCAAATTGCACAATATCCGTCCGATGGGCTCCAATGCGCTGGAATTGCTGAGAATTGAGGCTGCTTACATCATGGCTGGCGAGGAATTCATGCCGGCCATGCAGACCGTTCGGCCCACGCACACGCGTTCGCCGTTCGAATTGGGGCTCGGCTGGCTGGTTGATTTCAACAAGCCCAATTTCAACGGCCGCCGCGCCCTTTTGTCCGAGAAGAAAAATGGCTCCCGCTACGCGCTGGTACGCCTCGACATAGAAGACAACAAGGCAGCCAACCACTCATACGTGTACGACAGCAAAGGCAAGAACATCGGCTGGGTCACCTCTGCCATGTGGTCACCTTCAGCCAAGAAAAATATTGCACTGGCGACAGTAGAAGCACCACACGGCGAAATCGGTGAAGACATGAAGGTCGAGATCTACTATCAGCGTGAATTAAAGTGGAGCCGGAAAATGGCAAGGGCCATTGTGGTCAAAGATGCCTTCTGGAATCCACCCCGCCGCAGACAGACGCCACCCGCCGACTTTTAAACAAGGCATACATATTCAAGCTTCAGATGAGCCACCGCCTTGATCCACTGTTAAGACCAAAATCGATTGCCGTGATCGGTGCGACTGAGCGCGAGCATTCCGTTGGCCGGCGTATCGTGCATAACCTGTTGGCCGGGAAATTCGAAGGAAACATCTACCCGGTTAATCCGGGTTATGAAACTGTGCTGGGCCTGAAATGCTACACGGACATGACATCGCTCCCGGAAACCGTGGAACACGTGGCTTTCGCAGTCAATGATCAGCGCATCGAGGCCGCACTGAAAGAAGCCATAGCCCACGGTGCCATTGCAGCCACCATCATGTCACAGCTGATTTTCCGGAATGATACCGAGCCTGGGCTTCATCAACGCGTTGAAAAACTGGCAGAAGAATCCGGCCTGATCATATGCGGCGCAAATGCGATGGGGTTCTACAACTGCCGCGACGGAGTGTGGATGTGCGGTTTTGACACGCGTGAAAATCATCCCCGTGGCGGCAATGTGACGTTGATATCACACTCAGGTTCCGGAATGTGCGGAATTGTGGACTGTGAAGAACGGTTGGACTTTAACCTGGCAGTTTCCACCGGCCAGGAAATTAACGTTGCCATGCACGAATACATGGATTTCGCGATTGAAGAACACGATACCCGTGTTATCGGGCTGTTCATGGAAACCGTTCGAAATCCGGACGCCATGTTGGCCGTGCTGAAAAAAGCCAGCGAAAGACGTATCCCGGTGGTAGCGATCAAGGTGGGGAAGACGAAGCTCTCCGCGCGCCTGGCTGAATCACATTCGGGCGCGATGGCCGGCGAGGACGCCGCCTACGAAGCGCTTTTTGATCGTTACGGGATTCAGCGTGTCCACGACATGGATGCATTTACCACCACGCTGATCATGTTTGCCCAACCCCATGCTGTGCCCGACGGTGGTTTGGCAACCCTGCATGACTCAGGAGGTGAGCGGCAACTCCTGATTGACCTCGCGCACGATATGAATGTGCGGTTGGCGGATATTTCCGGGGCGACCACCAGGCGCCTGGAATCTTTACTGGATCCCGGCCTGATGGCGGTCAATCCGTTGGACGCCTGGGGTGCGGGCGGCCCGGGCTCAGACCGGATCATGGCCGATTGCCTGTCCGCGATGATGCAGGATCCGGCTACAGCAATCGGCGCAGTCGTTCATGATCGCGCGCCACACAGCGCTATTTATCCTGAATACGTCGAGTACATGCGACAGGCATACCGTGATTCCGGTAAACCGGTATTCCTTGTTTCGAACCGCCAGGGCACAGGTTCCGACCCGGCCGTAGTTGAGGTCACCCGGGAAGGCTTACCGGTACTCGACGGCCTGAGATCATTCCTGGGTGGCGTTAACTGCCTGTTCAATTACCGGGATTATTGTCAGCGTGCGACCGTCATTCCACCGTTAATTGATGCAGGGTTGATTGATGATGCCCGCCGGGCCTTGAACTCAGAATCAGTTGATGAATTGGCGTCCCTGGACTTGTTACGCACGGTGGGATTGCCGATAATCCGGGCCATTCCGGCCGAAAATGAATCCGCCGCCCTTGCAGCGGCTGAAGCAATCGGCTATCCGCTGGTTATGAAAACCGCCCAAAGCGGTATCCGTCACAAGACCCAACACGCTGGAGTATTGACCAAGCTTGAGCGTGCCGGGCAAGTGAAATCTGCCTATAAAAATCTTTCCGGGCGCCTGGGAGCGAAAGTGCTACTCATGCCCATGGTCGAAGAAGAAGGTCTCGAAATGTTACTCGGTATGATCCAGGATTCACAGTTCGGCCCGCTGGTCATCATGGGATTAGGTGGCATTCGTGTTGAAGCCCTTAGAGATGTGGTTAGCGCTATTCCTCCATTTGACTCTGACACAGCGATGCGCCTGATAAGAGGCCTGAAACACAGTGAATTACTTGAGTTTGACCCAAGACAAGGAAAGCCGGATATATCATCATTTTGCGACGCGGCCGCACTTTTCTCCGTACTGGTGGCATCATTAGGGGATGCCGTCGAGGAAATTGACATCAATCCGATCATTGTTCACGGAAAAGGCTGCGTCGCTGTTGATGCGATGATCATCACCCGTGGACAATCGTCCAAGCACACCGAGGAAAGATCATGAGCCAGCTACAACTGAAAGATTATGACGAAAACAAATGGCACAGCCTGGCGGCTAAAGCCGCGCAGGGATTTGAAACCCGTCTGTTCATAAACGGCGACTACGTGGATTGCGCTGAGGGTGGCCGCTTTGAAACGGTCAATCCGGCAACCGGTGAGACGCTGGCAGCCATGTCAGCAGGAACTGCCGTAGACATAGACCGGGCGGTTGCCTCTGCCCGTTCGGCCTTCAGGTCGGGTGCCTGGTCAAAGATGGAGCCACGCAAACGCATGCGCGTAATGTACCGCTTTGCCAAGCTTGTCGAGGAAAACACCGAAGAACTGGCTGTTCTGGATACACTGGACATGGGCAAGCCCATCTCCGACATGATCAGCGTAGATGTGCCTGCAGTTGCCGAAACCATACGATTTATGGCTGAGTGTATCGACAAGGTGGACGGTTCGGTAACCAACACGGCCTCCAATGCCATGCACATGATCCTGCGTGAACCCCTGGGCGTGGTCGGCGCGATCACACCGTGGAATTACCCGATGCTGATGGCGGCATGGAAATTTGCCCCCGCGCTGGCCGCCGGCAACAGCGTCGTACTCAAGCCCGCAGAGCAGTCACCGATGAGCAACCTCAGGCTAGCGCAACTATTTGTAGAAGCGGGTGGCCCCGACGGTGTTTTTAATGTAGTCAACGGCATGGGCGAACAGGCCGGTATGGCGCTGGCGCTGCACATGGACGTCAACAAGATCACCTTCACCGGTTCGACCGAGGTCGGCAAGCTGATGCTTCAATATTCAGGCCAGTCGAACATGAAACACGTGGCCCTGGAATGCGGCGGAAAATCTCCCCAGATATTCCTGTCCGACCTGCCCGACATGGCCACTGCGGTAGAAGCAGCGTATTGCGGCATATACGAGAACATGGGCGAGGTATGCAACGCCGGCTCGCGTCTCCTGGTTGATCGAAAAATCTATGATGAATTCGTAGACCGATTCGTCGAAGAGGGCCAGCATGCCTTCCAGCCGGGTGATCCACTTGACCCGACCACCAACATGGGACCGCTGGTTACCAAGGCAGACCAGCAACGTGTGCTCGGCATGATCGAAACCGGAAAATCCGAAGGTGCCCGGCTGGTATTCGGCGGCGATGCGCCCGAGGCCCTGGAACCCGGTGCATTCGTCAATCCGACCCTGTTTGCGGACGTGAATAATGATATGACCATCGCAAAACAGGAAATATTCGGTCCGGTGGCCAGCATCATCCCGTTCGACACTGCGGATGAAGCACTGGCCATTGCCAACGACACGATTTATGGATTGGCCGCCAGCATTTGGACCAGGGATATCGACAAGGCATTCAAGCTGGTTAAAGGCATCGAAGCCGGTGTCGTATGGGTAAACACCTTCGACGCAGGAGACTTCACACAACCCTTTGGTGGTTACAAGCAGTCCGGAAACGCACGCGATAAGTGTATAGACAGCTTCAAGAGCTACACCCAGACCAAGTCAGTCTGGATAAAGCTGTCGGACCAGTGATCACGGATGACGTTTGAGACCATCCGGTATTCGGTTTCGGGCCCCCTGGCCTGGATATCACTGGATCGTCCGCACAAGCTAAATGCGATCAATGCGCAGATGGTGCGGGAATTGAACACAGCGCTGGACCGGGCTGAGGCCGACGATACCGTGCGTGTCATCCTGCTCAAGGGAGAGGGCAAGGCGTTCTCGGCGGGCTTTGACCTCGATGTCGCTGAACAGGACTGGGACGAGCAAGCAATCCGCGCGGAAGCCGTGGCGGATTTCGAACTCATCATGCGTTTTTGGAATTGTCCGAAACCGACGCTTGCGGCGGTCCATACCTACTGCCTTGGCAGCGCCATGGAAATGGCGGTGGCCTGCGACATCACCCTTGCCGCTGAAGGCTGCCGTTTCGGCGCACCGGAAGTCAAGTTTGGCAGCGGCATCCTGGCGCTGATCTTACCCTGGCTGTGCGGGCCCAAGAAAGCCAAGGAATGGCTGCTCACCGGCAACGACAGGGTTAGCGCGGAGCAGGCCGAAGCGTGCGGACTGATTAACCGCGTGGTGCCACTGGAAGCGTTAACGGGCGCCGCCGAAGCCATGGCCCAGGCGATCGCACGCAATGATCAACTGGCGGTAAACATGACCAAGCTGGCCATCAACCGCAGCTTAGAAATCGCCGGGATGCAGGATGCCCTGGCCGCGGGACTGGAAACCTATATCAGGGTTGAAAGTACAGAAACGGCTGATTCGCGAGAGTTCAACCGTATACTGAGAACCCGGGGAACGCGTGCGGCAATCGCCTGGCGGGAAGAAAAATAACAGGAACATGATAAGAAATGTCAGTTGAACAACTACAAAAAGAATTGCAGGAATTCCTGAATCATCACCCCGACACCCGGTTCATGGACGCATTTGCACCCGATATCAGCGGTGTCCTGCGCGGCAAACGCGTCGAGAAGGATGACTTCGGCAGTGTATTCGGCAGCGGCTCCAATTACTGCGCTTCCTCGGTGATCCTGAATGTCATGGGACAGGCGGCTGATGCCGTGAGCTATGGCTCCGTGGACGGCGATCCGGATGTCAAAAGCGTGGCGGTCGCAGGTTCACTTGCCCCGGTGCCGTGGGCCAGCCTGCCGACCGCACAGTGCCTGCTGGAATTGCAGGCGTTTGACGGCACGCCCTATTTTCTCGATCCCCGAAACGTGCTGCGAAATGCGCTGGAGCCCCTGCTGAAACTCGGACTGCATCCCGTGATGGCGACCGAGTTGGAGTTTTACCTGGTTGAACACGATGGCGATTCTTTCAAACCGCGCTTACCGAGCATTCCCGGCTCCAGTCTGGAGCAGGGTGGCGTTCAGTATGCTTCATTTGATGACCTGGACGAGGTGGAGCCATTCCTGTGTGATCTCGACAATTTTTGCGCTGCCCAGAACATTCCCGCGGGTGCGGCCCTTTCGGAATACTCACCCGGGCAGTTTGAAGTCAACCTGCACCACGTGGATAACCCGGTGCTGGCCGCCGATCACGCCGTGCTGCTGAAACGGGCGGTGAAGGCCGCTGCCAGAAACAACGGCTTGGCCGCCACATTTATGGCCAAACCATTCGCCGGACATGCCGGCAGCGGCCTGCATATGCACATCAGCCTGCTGGACAAGGACGGCAACAATGTGTTCGCCGGGGAATCACGAGACGGCGCATTCTCGGACCTCCTGCGGCACGCCATCGGCGGTGCAGGTGCGCTGATGGAAGAAAGCATGGCGATCTTTGCGCCCAATGCAAACTCATACCGCCGCTACGCGCCCGGCTGCTTCACCCCGGCCCAAGCCAACTGGGGCCCGAATCATCGCGACCTGGCGATGCGGATTCCCGTGTCGGGGGACAAAAACCGCCGTTTTGAACACCGGGTCGCCGGCGCAGACGCCAACCCCTACCTGGTGATCGCGGCGGTAATGGCCGGCATCCACCATGGCATCAGCA
>Ga0114948_10001108_pt1 | contig 11431 bp, 10 predicted proteins | sample CR04metaG_FD_83877 | JGI IMG/M metagenome (GOLD analysis project Ga0114948, IMG submission 83877) | Deep subsurface microbial communities from Mariana Trench to uncover new lineages of life (NeLLi) - CR04 metaG | ecosystem: Environmental > Aquatic > Marine > Ocean trench > Sediment | place...
AACGGAGGAGGTTCTCGCGCTTGCGCAAACAGCAGCAGAATATGAAAACGCAATCTATGACACCCATGATCGCGACCTGGGCGCAGTCTACCAGGGCATCGGCTACGACGCGTCCGTGAAAGAGGCCATCCGCATTGCTGAGGAGTCCGGTCTGCGTGCAATTTTTAGCCATTACAATCTTCAGGGCGCGCACAACTATGGGCGCGCGGATGTAGGCGCGAAGTACATCAATGACGCGCGCGCTCGCGGCGTTGATGTCTGGGCGGCACATCATCCGTACACCGCAACGCACAGTATTCTGCAGTCATATACGATCCCTGGCTGGGCTGCCGCCGGCGGGCAGGAGGCCATGGTTGCGCGCTTCGATGACCCCGAGTTGTCTGCAAAGATAGAGGCGGCAACCAACGCCATGCTGCAGATTCGTGGCGGCGCAGACAAAATTATGTTCGTCGATCCGCAACCGGACCTTAACGGAAAAACACTGGCTCAGGTGTCGCGCGAGCGAGAACTTACGCCGGCGGCGGCGGTGCAACAGATTCTTCGCAGCGGCGAGAAGGGTGTCATGAATCTGGAACTCTATGATGACAACAATACTCGAGTGCTGGCTCAGGAGGCATGGATGATGACCTGCACCGATGGTCAAACGCCGCGCCCCGATCAGCCCATTACGCACCCGCGTACTTACGGTGCTTTTGCAAAGAAGATGCGCACGTTTGTATTTGAAGATGAAATGCTGGCGCCAGAGTTCATTATCCGAGGTTTTTCCGGACTCGCGGCGGACTTTTTTCGACTACCGGATCGTGGCTATCTACGCGATGGATACGCTGCCGACCTGGTGGTTCTCGATCCATTGACATACCGGGACAAGGCAACGTACGACAATCCGCGGCAACTAACTGAAGGCGTTATTTATGTGATCGTAAATGGCGCGTTTGCAATTCGCGATAGCGAGGCCACAGGGACACTTGCCGGACTGCCACTCACCAGGCCCTGATACTCATTTCACTTGAGACGCACTCGTGTCGGGACTGTAGGAACAGTGCGAATCACGCCTCCCTACCACAATTAAAGGCAAAGGGCTCACTTCGGAAGGACCTTTTGCATTTAGGGTCGGGTGCGCCCGCAACTCGCCATCTTTCGGCATAAGCGCGGCTTGACCGAGTAAGGCATGTAAATGGCTTCGTGCCGCGTCCAGTTCGCCCGGCTCGACGTTCGGATTTGACACCAACCCGTCAAGATCTGCCATCAGGCCACGCCAGCACTCCATCAGTACCGGCACAAGGTCGGGCAGGGCGTCGTTGAGCGTCTTCATCGCGGTGATTGCCGACGACGACATGTACAATCTGGCTTTTGCTGATGCAGCGATTATGAGCGTCTATTTTCAGGCCATTGCGCTGTTCTCGCTGGCCTACGTGCTGCGCAGCATCAAGCCGGATGAGATCGACTTCGATGTCTACAGCATATGATGTGGCAGCCGTTTAGGCGACCGACAACCAGATCGAGGGGGCTCTCAGTGTGCCATGCTTAAATTTATAATAACTGTCGCTGCCTGTTACGGTCTGATCGTGACTATTGTCTATTTCATGCAGGGCCGCATGCTTTACCTGCCAGATGCGCCGGGGCGAACGCTGACCAACACGCCGACTGATGTCGGTATGGACTATCAGGATGTCAGCATCGAAACGGCTGATGGAGTGACACTGCACGGCTGGTTCATCGCGGGGCGGTCCTTGCGAGTGTTGCTCTTTTTTCACGGCAACGCTGGCAATATCTCGCATCGTTTGGACTCGATTCGACAGTTCCAGGACCTGGGTCTGTCCGTGTTGATCATCGACTATCGAGGTTATGGTCAGAGTGGCGGCAAGACTACGGAAAAAGGAATGTATCGAGATGCCGATGCAGCGTGGCACTATCTCACCGATACTCGCGGCATTGCCGCCAACGACATCCTGATCTTCGGGCGTTCATTGGGCGCCTCTGTCGCGTCATGGCTGGCTACACAACAGCAACCGTTAGCGCTTATCGTGGAGTCGTCCTTCACGTCCGTCCCCGACATTGCCCAGGAACTGTATCCCTGGCTCCCGGCTCGCTGGCTGAGCCGTCTCAGTCACGCAACACGCGACTACACCCGGGACGTTCATTGCCCGATTCTGGTCGTTCACAGCCGCGACGATGAGATCATTCCCTTCCGCCATGGTGAGGCGATCTTTAGAGCGGCGAATGAACCGCGATCCATGCTGGCGCTGCGCGGCAGCCACAACGATGCATTTCTCCAGGATGAGCACACCTATACTGCAGGTCTGCGCTCCTTTCTGACAGGGTTATCCGGGCCTGCTCCGCTACATCAGCGTTAAACAAAGAGATACCAGGTTTATTTAGGGTATCGAAGAATAAATCAGACACTTTTTGTTTCGCAAAACTAATCCAAGGATTGTGGAATCAAATTACCGCCTGATGCAGGCGGCTATTTCACCTTCGTCGCTGGCTGGTTGGCTCCGTTCTGGTGCAGGATCAGACTGGTAATTTCGCCGGAGGCATCCTGAACGAACGAAATCTGGGCATCAACGACTTTGTAGAAAAACTTCGTCTCCGATTCTGCGAACACAGGAATATTTGGCTGGCCGGTTGCTTGTAGATGAAGCGCACCGTTCTCCATTGTCACAGTGATTATGAATTCGGGCGCAAGCTCATATTCGCCAACATAAGTCTCGAGGACGTTCGCAACAACCTCAATTTCAACTCGTTCGACTGTGGGCTCGGTGAGCGGCATGCCCTGGTTGATAAGATGGAAGCCGATATCGTCGGCACCATGAGCCGAATTGGTCAGCACAACGACGCCCACGCCCTTGTCAGGATCGAAACCGATAAAGGTGCGAAACCCGGCGGTGCCACCGTTGTGCCAGAAGACCTTCTCTTTGCCGACGATCTGCACGTGCCAGTTAATGGCGATGGCCATCTGTTCGTTAACGCTCTTCTGCACCGCATGACTATCGCGCATGGAACGCTCGAGCCGCGACTCCGCCGGGCCCGTGTTGGCGGCAACAAAAGTCAGCATGTCCGTAACATCGGAGCGCAGCGCCCCTGCTCCCGCCAGCGTAGGTATGTCCCAGAGCCCAACGACATTACCCTGCTGGTCGTGACCGTTTGCCATCCATTTTTGCATGTCCTCATCAAGCGTGATGCTAGTCCTGCTCATTTTGAGCGGCTTGAGAATTCGCTCACGCACCAGGTCTTCATAGCTCCCACCATGGACCCTGGCCAGTACGTGTCCCAGCAAACCAGTTGCAAGGTTTGAGTATTCATACTCGGAACCGATATCACGCCGCAGTTCATGGGCTGAGAGGAACTCGTACATCTGCTCGACCGTGTAATCTGCATACGGATTTGCGCCATCTGCGGGAGACATGTTGTCGGGGAGTCTCGGTAACGCCGAGTGATGCGTCGACAGGTCGAGTAAGGTGATTTCGCTGCCGCCGCGTGTGGGCATCGTGACCTCGCCCGGCAGGTGTTTTGCAACGGGATCGGAGAGAGACACCTCGCCGCGAGCGACCATGTCCGTTAACAGAATCCCGGTGAACACTTTTGTGATCGAACCGATTTCGAAGATCGACTTCACGCCCAGGGGTTCTGCATTTGGGCCGGCATCCCCAAAGAATACGACGCGGGTCGAGCCGTCAGCCTCAAGCACGCCGAGCACGATGCCAACTGCCCGTTCTTCCTCGACGCGGGAGCGGATCAGTTCGGTAAGATCTTCATTGGCAGGGAAATGCTCGGCGCCGATTGCGGCAGTACTCAGGAGCGAGAGGGTGCAGAGGAGCACGCTGCACTGAATGCTCATATTCAGGAGGCGCCTCTTGAGTGCATGTCCGGTATGATTCTTTGCCGCAGTTGTGTGGTTTGGCAAGGCTGTCTCCTGATCATGAGCAACGACGAGTGTCGCTCGCCACTCTACATCGCAGAGTCCGGATAAGTAAGGAAGTCAATCGCAAGGTGTCGGTCGCGCTTTTTCTGTAAAGCTTAAGTGTTTCATCCGAACGCGAGTGTTATATTGCGTCTCCGCAAGCGTCATCGTCGAGCATGGCGATGTGATTGGCGATAAATAATAATAAACGGAGCGCCATGTACGACGGTTTTCTTGCATTGATCAGCTACATCAGCGATTTATTGTGGTCGCCGCCGACGATGATATTCATTGGATTCGTTTCGGTTTATCTCACGATTAAGAGCCGCTTCTTTCAGGTCAGCCATTTTGGCTACATCATGCGTAGCACGTTCGGGCAGTTGTTCGATCGTTCCGGCGATCAGGACAAAAACCGCATGACGCCCTTTCAGGCAACAACGACTTCGTTGGCTGGTACAGTTGGAATGGGCAACATGGCTGGCGTAGCAACGGCGCTATCGATCGGTGGGCCAGGCGCAATTTTCTGGATGTGGTTGCTGGCTTTCTTCGGCATGGTCACCAAAGCAGCTGAAATCACGATTGCGGTGCATTACCGGGACGTCGACGAGCATGGCCATATAAATGGCGGCCCTATGTATTACATTCAGCGCGCCCTCGGCTGGAAGTTCCTGGCAATTCTGTTCAGCATTGGGGTCACCATCAACGCATTCTTCAGCTCTTCATTGCTGCAAGCGCACACCGTCGGCCGGGCGTTCGATGCAACTTACGGAATCAACCCCTATATAACCACCTCGGTCATGGCCATTATTACGGCATCTGTCGCGGTCGGCGGTGTTCGCAGGATCGGACGTTTTTGCGAAAAGCTGGTACCGCTAATGACTTTCCTGTACATGGCGGCAGGTCTTGTCATTATTTTCGCCAATCTTCCGGCGCTGCCCGAGACATTCGCACAGATAATCAAGTACGCCTTTGCGCCAGCGCCTGCACTTGGCGGCTTCGCCGGCGCCGCCGTCATGTCGGCGATTCAGATGGGTATGGCCAGAGGCATGCTGTCCAATGAGGCCGGCCTCGGTACCGCACCAATGGTGCACGTGAATGCTGAAACCGAGCATCCATTCAAGCAAGGATTGTGGGGTGCAGCAGAGGTATTTATCGATACGACGATAGTCTGCACGATCACGGCAGTGGTTATCTTGTCATCCGGAGTTTTGGCGAACGGCAGCACCGGCATTGAAATGTTGCTCGCTGCGTTTTCTACCTATTATTCTCCGGAAATAGCGGGCGCATTTATCTCGATCTCAATACTGACTTTTTGTCTGACAACGCAAATCGGTTTTTTTATCTACTTTAAGACGGCTGTAGTGAGTTTGTTCGGTGAGAACATATTCCGTTTCGTGAAATGGATTTATTTCATGCCTGGTGTAGTATTTGCGGGCATTACCAACGTTGATCAATTGTGGGCACTGGCAAATATATCCGTCGCAGTCAGCGCGTTGCCAAACCTGGTCGCATTGTTATTGCTCAGCGGTGTGTTTATCACGTTAATGCGTGATTATCTGAACGGGGACAACAAGTACGCCACCGCCATCATCGACAAGAACAAGAACTACATCAAAGTCGCGGGTAACTCATAAATTTCTGATGTTGGAGTAATCATCTAATGGCAACACATCGGCTTGATGAGGCGGCAGCCGGGGTCTACATCATTTCCGCGACACCGTTTAGCGAAAATGGTGCCCTGGATCTGGACAGTGCGGCACGACTGGTCGACTTCTATATCGATAAGGGTGTTACGGGGATCACTATTCTTGGAATGATGGGCGAGGCGCCGAAACTATCGCCGGAAGAGTCCGAGAAATTTCTTTGTGCCATTTTGGATTATACAGATGGCCGTGTACCCATCGTTGTAGGCGTGTCGCACGCAGGTCTGGGCAATCTTGTGTCGCTGGCAAGAATCAGCATGGACAAGGGTGCCGCAGGCGTCATGGTCGCACCGACATCTGGTCTTGGCACAGACGATAAGATCTACAATTATTTTAGCCAGGTGTTTACGGCGCTCGGCGATGAGATTCCGGTCTGCTATCAAGACTACCCCTACGCCACGAAATCGGAGACTTCTGTCGCCGTATTTAACCGGCTGGTGACGGATTTCGATCAGCTGGTCATGCTGAAACACGAGGAATGGCCAGGCCTGACCAAAATCACCCAGGTCCGACAAACGGCGGAACAACAAGGAATACGACGGGTGTCAATTCTGGTCGGCAATGGCGGTTTGTATCTTCCACAAGAATTACAGCGCGGCGTCGATGGTGCGATGACAGGATTTGCTTTTCCGGAAATGCTGGTTGAGGTTGTGCGCCTGCACCAAGCAGGCGAGGTCGACAAAGCGGAAGATCTGTTTGACGCTTATTTGCCGATTGTTCGTCACGAACAGCAACCCGGTTGGGGACTTGCCGTGCGCAAGGAAATACTGCATCGGCGCGGAGTGATCGCCGCGCCGAAAGTACGTGCGCCTGGCCCAGTGTTGACGGCGACCGATCATGCGGAATTGACCCGGCTGATGAACAGACTTGAGAAAAATCTGGAGGAATTGTGATATGGATCTTGGATTGAAGGGAAAGAAAGCGCTGCTGCTGGCGTCGAGTCAGGGACTTGGTCTTGGTGTCGCGACCACCTTGTGTGCGGAAGGTGCCGACGTACTCATTTCTGGTCGTGTGGAAGAAAAATTGCGTAATGCCGCCGATGTCCTCACAGCTGCCGGACCTGGCAAAGCGATTTATGTGGTCGCCGACCTTGGCGATCCGTCGTCGGCTGCCACACTCTATGCGGCCGCCACAGAGAGGCTTGGTGGTGTGGATATACTGGTTAACAACACCGGCGGCCCTCCGCCGGGTACCGTCGAGGCACAGGCAATTGATACCTGGAAAAGTCAGTTCGACACCATGGTAGTGCGCTTGATAGAGATAACGAATCTTTGTCTGCCGGGAATGCGGGCTAACGGCTGGGGCCGGATTCTGACGCTGGCATCGTCGGGAGTCCTGCAACCGATTCCAAACTTGAGTATTTCGAATACCATTCGCTCGGCGCTTGTCGGCTGGAATAAGTCACTTTCGAATGAAGTGGCAGCGGACGGTGTGACGGCCAACATCCTTGCTCCGGGGCGAATCAACACCGCCAGGACTGAGCAGTTGGATGCCGCTGCCGCCGAACGTCAGGGGAAAACAGTTGCGCAGATCAATGCTGCATCAAGAGCGACCATTCCGGCGGGTCGCTATGGTGACATAGCAGAATTCGGCTCAGTTGCCGCTTTCCTCGTTAGCGCGCGGGCGAGTTACGTCACCGGCAGCGTTATTCGCTGCGATGGTGGCTCAATTCGCAGCGTCTAGTTACAATGACGGGCGTGCGTAAATTCGATCTGAAAATCAGCGGCGGAACCGTTGCCAATTCGGCGGAAACATTCACTGCGGATATCGGCATCACAGATGGGCTGATTGTCGCCATTGGCAAGTCCATTGGTGCGGCGGATAGAGAAATAGACGCAAGCGGTAAGCTGGTTTTGCCTGGCGGTATCGAAGCACACTGTCACATCGAGCAGGAGTCGTCCGGAGGCATCATGACCTTCGACGATTATTATTCAGGTAGCGTTTCCGCGGCATTTGGTGGTAACACCTGTTTTGTACCATTCGCTGCACAACATCGCGGCCAGAAGCTCAAGGACGTGCTCGAAACCTATCATGATCGTGCCGCAACAAAATCTGTTATCGATTACTCCTTTCATCTGATCATATCGGACCCGACTGACGAAGTTCTGCATGAGGAGCTGCCACTCGCAATCGAACAGGGCATTACATCGTTCAAGGTGTACATGACCTATGACCGCCTGATAGTCGACGATGGTCAACTGCTCGAAATATTGGAAACCGCGAAAAAGCACGGCGCGCTTACGATGGTTCACGCGGAGAACAACGCGATGATCAAGTGGATGAGCGACAAGCTGGTTGATTCGGGTCACGGCGCACCAAAATATCACGCGCCCAGCCATCCGCGTACTGCCGAGTCTGAAGCAATCAATCGAGCTATCGCGCTTGCGAGTTTTCTGGATACACCAATACTGATTGTGCACGTATCGACTGAGGCTGGCGCCAGAATTATTGCCAAGGCGCGCTATGCAGGACACAAAGTCTTTGGCGAGACCTGCCCTCAGTACATGTTTCTCAACGCAGAACAGATGGACTTGCCCGATATGCACGGGGCGAAATACTGCTGCAGCCCGCCGCTTCGGGACAGGGCATCGCAGGAGGAGATTTGGCGTTGTTTGCAAAACGGCACGTTCCAGGTCTATTCGTCAGATCACGCACCTTATCGATTCGATGAGAGCGGTAAATTGCATGCCGGACCGAGACCGGATTTCAAAAAAATTGCGAATGGGCTCCCGGGTATCGAGTTACGACTACCGCTGTTGTTTTCCGAAGGTTACATCAACGGTCGCATTTCACTGAATCATTTTGTGGCGCTGGCAGCAACCAATGTATCGAAGATCTACGGTCTCGATCATTGCAAAGGATCAATTACCGAGGGCAAGGACGCTGATATCGCTATCTGGGATCCGGATGTGAAACGCACGATTCGGGCCGAAGATATGCATGACGACATGGATTTCACTCCCTACGAGGGTATGCAAATCACTGGTTGGCCGATCACTGTGATTCAACGCGGCAATATACTGATTGAGAACGATGAGCTGCTCGCTGAACGGGGCTGCGGTGAATTCGTTCCACGGCAGAAAATTGATTGCACGGGAATGCCGGGCATTCTGGCGCCGGAACTCGATCCGGACAAGAACTTCGGTGTTGACTTCGGTTTATGACAATGGGTCGCCTGCTCATCATCAACCCGAACTCGAATGTGAGCGTGACGCACGGAATTCGTGACGCGCTGGATCTGCTCGAGGGTGCACAAAGCCTGGAGATCGACTGCGTGGAACTGGCCGATGCGCCCTTTGGGATCGAATCGGACGAAGATATCCAATCCGTAGTACCGCTGCTGATAGACGAAATATCGTCACGACAAGATGACTATGATGTCTTCATTATCGCCTGTTATTGCGATCCAGGGCTGATCGAATGCAGGGCAATTTCCGGGAAACCGGTTTTGGGCATTAACGAGAGTGCGGCCACACTGTCTGCGTCATTCGGGTCGAGATTTGGCGTGCTCGCGCTGGGACGGGAATCCATTCAGCGTCACATCGCCTACGTGCACACGCTTGGTCTGCAGGATTATCATGCTGGCGAGCGGCCACTCAACATCACTGTCGATGAGGCCGCGAACGATCCGCATACATTGCAAAAGATAATCGAGACTGGCCGCGAGTTGATCGACGAGGATGGCGCCGAGACGCTGGTCCTGGGTTGTGCCGGCATGGCGCGGCACAGACTGGCTGCAGAAGAAGCGCTTGGTGTACCCGTCATCGACCCGGTGCTGGCAGCAGCGACTCTGGCCGTGCAAGCGCTACAGGTCGACCGACAGTGAGCGACCTGGCGGATCAATGCGTGGCTCGTACTCCGTAGCCTGTGCAGTACGCAGTACGGTGCCGGGCACCTACTTAATGTGATCGCGAATCCCGGTTGCGCCATCGACGTATATATCGGACCCGCTGCACCCGGGGGAATGGAACGAAACGGGATTGAAACCATTCCCGGAGGCGATATATTCATTGGCCTTCGAACTTACGGTCCGGAGAAGACCGTGCTGGATGGAACCTACAAGATTCCACGATTCGAGCTGGTGGAGCAGGCGCGAAGGTGTGGTGATGAAGACCGCGCCTGGCCTCAACCAGCCGCGGTTTTTTTATTGTGAATGACACGCGCAAAACGTATCATCACGTTCTGTCACCAGTAGCTGGTCATTTGCTGAGCGACCGGGATATTTGGTTCTGGTTCTGGTTCTGGCTGATCGACCTCACTGCCTGAATCCGAATCTTTAAGGTAGGGCATTCGGACGACCTCGAGATAGCGCGGGTCATCGTCGGAAAACGCGTTGAAATGGATGCCAACGAGTCCATCCGCATTTACTCCGAGGAAAAGCCGCTTCTGGCCAAATTCCGCCAGCGTTAACAACGACAAATTGCGCAGGTGACTAACGCGCCCATACATACTGCTATCCTGAAACTCGATTGCGGCGATAGAGTCTGGCCAGTCATCCGGATTCCCCGATACGGCGGCGGGATAGCGTTGTTGCCAGAGGTATGAGAAATCCCGCTCCGCGTTGGACATTGTTGCGGCGTGAATTTTCAGTGGTATCAGTTGATCGTCGGTTTCGGTGTCTTTTGCATCATCTGCAAGACAATCCGCCGCAAGCAGCATGCTGACAGGTAACAGCGCTATCCAACTGGCTTTTAGCATGACGTGACTCCCTATTATATAAAGCGGCATGCAACACGTCACTCAAATCATTCAATCGAATCGGTTATGAGCCACTTTAATGTGGCACACATAGCAGCCATTATCGTTCGGCTGTTTCACATTGATGGCAATTGAATGTTCTGCGTTTATGTAAAATCACAGCGCTGGTGGTGCAAGGAGAAACCAGGCCTTTTCTAACTTGCTGCCGGGCAACGCGGGCTCGACCGCGTCGGCCGGTGAAGGTCATTATTCCTGGCAGGAATCTAGGGACATATCGGCATCTGGCAATTCTCTCGGGGCCATTGCAAACAGCGATTCCTGCCCCTATAATTCGCGCCCTGTACGATGGGGCGGTTAGGCCACGAGCGGGTTTTTTGCAGCCTGGCTGCAAAAGGCAATCTCGCAACCCCGCTACCAATTTTCTTGGTAGATTTTGAAGCCCCGACATGGGGTTTTTTGTTGTCCGGCATACGCACCGGGTGACGACATCGTAAAGGTGAGAATGGGCTATATGCCCATTTTTTTGTTTTAGTACATATGGTTACTGGTCTTTAGTGAAGTGATTTCTAGATGACGAAAAACGAGCTGACAAAGTTAATTGAGCCTGCGATTGAGCAGCTGGGATTCGAATTATCGGATCTTGAGCTGAAAATCGGCGGGCAGGATGGTCTTGTGCGCTTGTTTATCGACAAGCCGGACGGGATTACTCATGAGGACTGCGTCAGCGTTAGCCGCCAGGTTAGCGCGATTCTGGACGTCGAAGACCCTGTTGCAGGAAATTATTCGCTGGAAGTGTCATCGCCTGGCCTGGACCGAACACTGACCAAACCCGCCCATTTCCAGCGGTTTAAGGGTGAGGACATACGCATAAAGCTGCGTTTTCCGATCGCCGGGCGACGGAATTTTCGCGGTGCTTTGCGTGCCGCTGATGAGGAAAAAATTGAAATCGAGGTCGATGGCGAAGCACACAGCTTGCCACTGGCAACAATCGAATCTGCCCGGCTTGTTCCGGGTGAGGGGCGAAAGCACCAAATTGGAGTAGCAAGAAATGAGTAAAGAGATATTGCTGGTTGTTGATGCCGTGTCCAACGAAAAGGGCGTCTCTAAAGACATCATTTTCGAGGCGATT
>Ga0114948_10001116_pt1 | contig 11406 bp, 14 predicted proteins | sample CR04metaG_FD_83877 | JGI IMG/M metagenome (GOLD analysis project Ga0114948, IMG submission 83877) | Deep subsurface microbial communities from Mariana Trench to uncover new lineages of life (NeLLi) - CR04 metaG | ecosystem: Environmental > Aquatic > Marine > Ocean trench > Sediment | place...
CGGACGGATTCTCGATGGCGGCGAGCAACTACTCGGGAACCAAGGCCGAGCAGGATCAGGTCGAACACTTGCGACGTGTCGAGCACCGGCACATCGAGGAAGTGCCCGAGGGCGAGCGCGAGGAGATCCGCCAGATTTTTGCGCTCAAGGGCTTCGAAGGGGAGACTCTCGACCGCATTGTCGAAGTGATCAGCTCCGATCGTGAGCGCTGGGTCAAGACCATGCTGATCGAGGAGTACGGCCTGCCGCTCGAGGCTCGTTCGGAGTGGCTGGCGGCGGCCAGCACCTTTTCGGCGTTTCTAGTCTGCGGCGCAGTGCCACTCCTGCCCTACCTGATCGGCCTCGACCACGCCTTCGGTCTGTCGGTCGCAGCCACCGCCGTGGTCTTTTTCCTGATCGGGTGCGGCCGCGGCCGCTGGTCGGTGTCTCCGTGGTGGAAGACCGGATTAGGGACGCTTGCGGTTGGCGGCATCGCCGCGGTGCTCGCATACGCGGTGGGGCATGCGCTTCGGGCTCTGGCCGGCTGACGCCCAAGCGGAATGGAGTAGTTTTTCGTTGACCGGGCGGCAGGCACCGGGTGGCGGGTCGTGCCCTCTCGCTTTCCCCCGCCGGGGAATGACGCCAACTAGGTCCGAGAAGATGGGCCTCGACGGGTAGCGGCTGGCACCCAACCGCGGAGCAGGTCGAGATCTCGCCGATGCCCCTGGCCGTCGGCGCCGAGCGGCGTCTCGAGGATCATTGGTGTGCCGCGCAACCGCCGATGACGGATGAGTCGCCGGAAGAGATCCTCGCCGATCTCGCCTTCCCCGATGTTGGCGTGACGGTCGCGGCGCGAGCCGAACGGCTTGCGGGAGTCGTTGAGGTGAATGCACGACGGCTCGCTGGCTCCCAGCGTTGCTTCGATTCTCGCCAATAGCGTCCCGAGCCCGCGGGGCCGGTCGATCGGATAGCCGGCGGCGAAGGCGTGGCAGGTGTCGAGGCAGAGCCCGACCAGCGGCTGGCGCTCGATCCGTTCGCGGATCTCGGCCAGCTGGGTGAGACGGTAGCCCAGGACGGTGCCCTGGCCGGCGGTGTTCTCGAGCAGGAGCCGGGTCTCGGCGGAGCGCTCCTGGCGCTCTTCACGGTCGGCGTAGCTCGCCAGCACACGGTTCATGGAGTCGGCGATCCGCAATAGGCCGGCGTGCTCTCCGCGGCCCATGTGTGCGCCGGGGTGGAAGATCAGGGCGTCGACACCCAGCCGGTTGCAGCGAATCAACTCGTCGGCGAGCGCCCGCCGGGAGCGATCGAGAATGGAGCGGTCACGCGCAGCGAGGTTGACGAGGTAGGAGGCGTGGGCGACGACCGACGCTATCGGGCTGCGCTGCCGCGCCGAGCGGAAGGTCTCCACCTCGGCCTCGGCCAGTCGCCGGTGCCGCCACCGGTTCGGGTTTTTGACGAAAATCTGAATCGCCCGGCAGCCTAGTGCCTCGCCGCGCTCGAACGCCAGCTCGAGCGCCCCGGCGACCGAAACGTGCGCGCCCAGCAATGCTCCCACCATCACGATCTGATCTTCGCAGACCGACACTTCTGGGGTCCTCACTCAGCCCGAAGGATTCTCACTTCGTACGCCTCGAGCTGTGGATCCGCCGTCAGGATCGTCAGCCGTTCGACCAGGGCCTGGGCCACCAGCAGGCGGTCGAAAGGATAGTCAAGGAATCGCTCCCAGAGGGTTTCTCGCGCCCTGTTTCAGACAAACGGGTTCTCGACCCGCACACCATCGTAATCCTGTCCGTGGTTGAGGTCCTCCGACAAGAGAACCTCACAGGCCGAGGCGCGCGCGGCTTCGACAATCGCCGCGTCCCAATAGGAGATCCGGTATCGTTCGCTGCTGGCCGCAGCCGCTCGCACGAGCTCGACCGAGAGCTCGAAGATCCGAAAGCGCAAGAGGGACTCGAGCAACCGGAAAGCCTGGTCGTGCGTAAGGCGATCCCGGCGCGAGCGATGCGTCGCCTGCACGTAGAACTCCTGGAGCACCTGTACCGAGAGCGCGAGGCTCGGGTCCTCGAGAATCTCGTTCGCGATCCGGGCCTTGGCCTTTTCCGTGGCGCTCCGGCTGATCGCGTACAGAAGAATGTTGGTGTCAACGAAGCGCACGGTCGTAAAGCTCGTCGCGCCTCAACCGCTTGCCGGCGGCGAACCTGGAGATCCCCGCCACCACCTCGGCTTGCTGTTTCTTCAGACGCTCGAACTCGGCCCTCGACCCGGAAAGTGATGCCAGATACTCCGCCACCAGAGCACTCACCGAGGTGTCGCGCTCGGCGGCCCGGATGCGCGCTTCGCGGTAGACGTCGTCAGCCACGGAGACCGTGATGTTCTTCATAAGTCTCACGGTATCACAGTTTCACATTAAATGTGAAAAATGAGCGCAGTAGTTCCCGCTCCCACACTCGGCGGAAGGCAGATACCCCAGAGAATAGTTCGTTAGTCCCATACCACCGAGGGTCGTGGGGGCAGGGCTGGTATGCGGTGACCGGCTACTCATTTCGCAAGGCGCGGACTCCAGATGTCCGATATGGGCGACCTATCGGACGTTCCGAGCCTTGTCGTCGAGCCTCGAGCGTTATGTAACACCGATAGGCGGCGCTCGTCGGACGAGCTGCCAGGAGAGCCACGACTGCTATCCACGTGTTTGCTCGGTGGACTAGAATCCGTACGTCACGCCTGTCGATTGGTCGAAGGCGCTCGGAGTGACCGATCCGCTGGTCTGCTGGCTCGAGGAGGAGCGCATGGCGAAAGTGCTTGGTATCGGTGGGATCTTCTTCAAGTCGAAAGATCCGAAAACGCTCGGCGAGTGGTATCAGAAGTGGCTTGGCTTTCCCGTGGAGCATCCCTATGGGGCGACTTTCAAGCCTGACGCAGTTCCTCCTGGCGGCTTTTCTGTGTGGTGCCCCTTCGCGAACGACACCGCCTACTTTGATCCCGGAGGACGTTCCTACATGTTCAACCTGATGGTCGACGATCTAGATGGTGTGCTCGCCCTGGTCACGGAGGGAGGTGGGGAGATCGCGGGTGAGGTCGAGGAGTCGGAATTCGGCCGCTTCGGCTGGTTCCTCGATCCGGACGGCAACAAGGTCGAATTGTGGCAACCTCCTGGGCCGATCGCGGACCGAGGCCCTTGATTGAGTGGCGGACGCGGCCTGGCATTGAAGGAAATTCGGGCACCGAGCGAAGCCAGCCGAGCCCGCCGAACGGGAAGGGACTTCCAGTCCAAGAAGCGCGGCTTCTAGGACGACGTATAGGCCAACCGAGTCTTGCGGTTCGTGCCCGGTATGCCGCTCTCCGCAAACTCGAGCGGCCGCGGCCGGCTGGGCGTCGGGGCGCCGCCAGGACAAAGAGTTGCGCCTCAGTGCAGCTGGGACACCATGAGATCCCTCTCGTCCCCAGGCCGATTCCACTGAGCAAAACGAAGGGGAGCACTTCCAGACCAAGTCTCAAGCAGCGGGTGTCGTGCCTCGAGCGCTGAAAGAAGATCGGTGCGCGAGACGTGCGTATAGCGCTGTGTCGTCGTGATTGAGGCGTGTCCGAGGAACTCCTGGACGATTCGAAGATCGACCCCATTCCTGAGCAATTGAGTTGCGGCGGTGTGTCTCAGCATGTGAGGCGTCACGCGCCTTCGCACCCCAGCATCCTCCGCCCGGCGAAGCACCATCCTCCGAATCCCTCGGGTCGAAAAGCGCTGACCGCGCGAGTTCGGGAAGAGGGCCGGGGTTCTCGACCCGACATGCTCCCGGAGGGCCAGATACCGCTTGTGTATCTCTTTACTGTAAGGAACGACGACGAAAGCCAGACGATGCCTTCCGCCTTTCCCCCGCACGCGGACCACGTGCTCGTCCAGCGAGTAGTCGGAGGCGTCGAGCGCACTGGCCTCGCCGACGCGCAATCCAGTCGAAAGAAGCAGGTCCAAGAGAGCGAGGTTCCGCAGAGCGATGAATCCGCGGTGTGAACAGGATCGGGTCTCAGCGTAATTCGCAGGAACGAGGGACCGCGTGTGCGCCAACAAGCGCCAAGTGTCTGCTCGGGACAGGGTGCGTGGTGGCCGGGGCATCTGCCGCGGGCGGTAGTGAACGAAGGCCATCGGTGAGCGCAGAATTGCCTTTCGCCGTTCGCAGTAGCTGAAGAATGCGCTGAGGACCGACAGCTTCCGCTGAATGGATGCCGGAGCGTAGGACGCCTCATGGAGATGCGCGATCCAGCGTTCGACGAGTTCAGCGTCGCTTTCGCCCAGATCGAATGACCCGCCGACGAAATCGCGGAATTGCTGCAGGTCGACCGCATAGGCCTGTTGGGTTCGTTTCGCGCGCTGGCCAGCAGAGAAATGCGCTTCCAGGAAGGCTACGATAGCGTCTCGAATTAGCATCGTGAATCGTCGAGTGAGTCTTGCGGCCGACTGTGTCGCCGCTTCATGGGATTAGACCCACGAAGGCCAGGGTTGGTGCCGGAAGATCTTGGCTGAGCACGGTCTACCGCGAATCGGCCCCCAGACTTGCGCCTGGGTTGCGAACAGAGAGCACCGCTTGTTCCGAGAAGCCGCGCTTACCGGATCTCGGCAGCCGAGGCTCCGCGCCGCGGGTCGATAGCGTCGCTCCCGCTAGAGAGCGTCTTTCACGGCCAGGGAATCGGCCTCAGTGAGGAGGTAGCTCAGCGGCTCGATGCGGCCCAGGTGCAAGGAGCGGAGGAGCCAGAACCAACCGAATCCGACCACCAGTAGGGCCTCGCCCAAGAGGAAGAGCACGCTCCCCTCGAAGGCCACGCTCCCGAGAACCGCGCAGATCAGGCCGGCGATCATCATCGCCGCCGAACTCCAGTACCACTGGAGCGGCAGTTTCTTGCGCTTCTCCAGCTTCCGGTTCCTTATCGAAGGCAAGACCACGCCGACGATGAGTATGCAAAGGAACAAGATGGCAGCCGCGATGCCATGGATCCATCCACTTGACAAATCGAGTTTCTCTGTCGAGCCCCCGGCCACGCACTCGTAGGTTTCGACGCTGGTCGGAAAGAACGCGACGAGGACAGCCGCGGCGCCAGCGACGCTGAGCAGCCTGGCCTCGGTGTCACGCCATCCCCGGTAGAGCAGCAAGAACGCAGCCACGGCGCACAGCGTGCCGACAAAGACGTTCCGCTGGAAGTCCGAGCCGTGGTAGTAGGCGCTCAAGGAGCCTCGCCATTCGCAGCCCGCAACCGTGCTGGACAGCAGCAGCGCAACGGCGAGAAAGATCGCCAGTATCGCTACAAAGAGCGAATAGGCGATGTAGGCCCGCGCGAGGTCGTTCTTCGGTACGTTCGCTCGCCGTTTCATATCCATGGGTTCACCTCGCTCGCGCATTTCCCAGTTAGACGGACGCGCCGGCTGGAATCCCCGTCTCGGTCGGATCGAGGTCGCGCCCCGGTGCGAGGAGCTCGACGCGATCGAATCAGCCCAGCAGCGCGGCGCGCGACCGGCTCCACTCGAGGGAGGGAGCACGACCAGAGCTTGCGAGCTCGCGGTCGAGGCACTCCGACAAAGCCCGAAACGCCTGCCTCACCGGCGCCGCGCACTGACAACCAGCACCCCAAGGTAGTCTCAACCTAGCCAACAGCGCTCTTCCAGCGCCGGGTCTCTGACATCAGGCCCGCGAAGTCGCCCTTCTCGGACGTCGACTGAAACTTCGCGGTCTCCGGGCCGAGGAGGTCCGATAGGGGCGACATATAGGACGTAGCCGTCAGGCGCCAAGGCTACTCAGCGGCCTTGGCGCCCGGACAGTGAGCCGCGTGGTACTCAGCAGCAGTCGTCCTTCTTGACCTTCAGGCCGACGACGATTTCCTTCACGCAGACCTTGCCAATCTCCTGTTTGATGCCCAGGCACTTGGCGAGACGCTGCGCCTCATCCAGGCAGTCCTGGTCCTTCGGACGGTCGTTCCAGGGCCGCGAAATGTCCGGGTCGAGCCGGTAGGTCATGCCCCCAATTAGGTTGTCATTGGCGAGCACGCCAATCCGGATATCGCGGTCCGTCGTCGCCTCCACGGCATCGCGCCGTTTTGTTTAGCCGATTCGGCGATGAGCTCGAACGTCTCCGGAGGCCCATCAAGGCGGCGGAGTGGCGGCTCCATAGGTGCCATGCGCAGCCCCGGCGCCACCGTCATCGTGGAAGAGCACGAGTACGAAGTTGTCGAAATCGTCGTGGTGGATGTCTGCTGCCCCATTCAGAGGCAGCGCCGCTGGCAGGTCGGCACCCAGAGCTGTGACGATGTCCGGCACCGTGTTGCTGTGGCCCACGACGAGCACGACCTCGCCCGCGTGCTCTACCTTGACCTTGTTCACCAGCTCGGCGACGGTCGCATAGGGGATGATGTCCAGACCCAGCCTGGTGGCCAACGGCTGGGCCGTGCCCGTGGTGCGCACCGTGTTGGTGCTGAAGATGGCGGTGATATTCACGCCGTCCAGCAGATCGGCCAGCGCTTGCGCTCGATCCGTTCCTTCGGGGATCTTGAGCTTGTCGAGGCTGCCGTCCCGATCGGCGTGGCGCACGACGTAGACGCCTCCATGACCGTTGCAGCCCAGTAGCAGGCAGCTGGCGGCGAGGCACGAGACAAGTAGGGCTTTTCGGATCAAGGCGTACCTGAGCCCATTATAGGGGAGAGTCAACCTCGGCCCCCGCACGGCGGCCGCGAGCTTGCGGTCGAGCCACGACGAAGAGGCTCGAACGACCCCGAAAACGCCCTGACCCATCACGTCCCAGAAGTCGCCCATGTCAGACGTCGGTAGGGGTCCGCGTCGGCTCGAACCCGCTGCGCGAGCACGCGTCGTCCGATAAAGCCGCGCTTATCGGACGGATAACGGTCCTGCCCCTGCTAGAGTTCCAGGCTTTGATCCCTGCGGGTCCCATAGCCGCCTTGCGGGCAGGAGACTGAGGTCGGCTCCGAGCCGGCAGCCGGCAGAAAAGAGAGAGCTTCCCACGTCTCATCTGCTTCGGACCACGCTGGAACGATCCGATGAAAGAGAAAAGCTACCAGGTCTTCGTGAGCTCGACCTACGAAGATCTCAAAGAAGAGAGGCAAGAGGTCCTTTACACTCTCCTTCAAAGGAAGTGCATCCCAACAGGCATGGAGCTCTTCCCGCCCGTCGACGAGAGGCAGTGGAACTACATCGAGCGAATAATTGAAGACTGTGACTATGTCGTACTCATCGTTGCGGGCCGGTACGGAACCGTCGATGATGCGGGTCTTAGCTACACGGAGAAGGAGTTTGACTACGCTGTCTCAAGCTCAAGCTCTATTGAGGCAATGCCCGCGGACAAAAGGGAGACCGACTCAACCCTTGTGAAGAAACTCGACCGATTTCGCAAGAAGGTTTCAAAAACCGTCAGGCTCCTCGGTGGAGTGAGGCGGCAGAGATTCCGATTCTCCTTTCAGAAGGCCTGAACGAGGTCCTCGGGCGGGATGGCGCCCGGGGCTGGATCAGGGATCCGGGCCCTTACGCTGTCCCCGATCGCGAAGCCAATGAGAGGATCGGCGAGCTGGTTTCATCAGAGCTTGTGAGGTCAGTGGATGTTCTGGGCCACTCCAACACCACGCGCCAAGGAATCATCAGCGCAGCTGTGGAGGACCTCAAGAAGCCCGTACGCCTCCTGATGCAACGCCCACGACACATCCTCAAACCAAGGCAGCGGAGCCAAATCGGGGCGTCCGTGCACGACGCACTGACAGCTCTTGAAGAGACCGGGCTCTTCGAGCTTCGCTTTCACAAGAACCACGCCTCCCTTCGACTTACTCTCCTGCGTGGGGAGGACAGGCAAGCTGTGGCCGCTGTCGTGGGCTGGTATCTCCATCGAGAAGAGGATCGAGTGGTCCCTGGGGCTCGGAATCCTTCCGTTTACGCGCTTGAAGCCGACAACCCGCTAGTAGCCTGGGCAGCTGAGGAGTTCCAGACGAAGTGGAGTTCGGCGGAGGAGGTGACTCTGGCTAACCACCACCGCCTTCTTCAAAGGGAGGAAGACGCCGCGCGATAGAGCTCCAGGCACGTGGCCTTGGCAGCGGAGGAACTCAGGCGCGGTGGGTATCGGCGCTGGAGCGACTCCAGCAAGCCACTCTCGACTACCTCTCATTCTCGATGCCATCTGTCAGCCCGCTTCAAAGCTGTCTCCTTTGCACGACCTGGCGTTCCGGAAGTACCCACCTCGGAAGCGTCATCGAAACGAACTTCGGACTCCCCTTTGCGGAAGAAGTGCTATGGAGTTCGGAACATCGAAAACCCTTGGCGAAGCTTCTTGAACCCGAGCGCCTAGTCCAGTATCTCGAAGAGGTTGTGCGGCGAAAGACTACTGCGGACGGCGTGTTTGGTGCAAAAATAATGTGGCCACATTTGGAGGCGACGCTCACAGCTGTCAGCAGTCTAGCTGGCTGGGAAACGCGCCCTGGACAAGAGATCGTGGCGCATCTGTTTCCAAAACCACGCTTTGTACTCCTCACGAGGCAGGACAAAGTTCGTCAGGGCATCTCCTTGTATCGAGCTCGCGCATCGAATGTCCTGCACATCAAGAAGGGCGGAGAACCGTACCTACGTCCGACAGAGCAAGTTGCACGGGTAATGTACGACCGAAAAGAGATAGCGAGAGCGATTCAAAGCCTAGAAAAAAGCGACGAGGGGTGGAGACGCTTCTTCGAGCGGAACGAGATTAGTGCTCTTGAGATTGTCTACGAGGATCTCTGTAGAGATCTTCACGCTGTGGTGAACCGGGTCTTAGACTTCGTGGGTAGGCAGCGGTGTCCAGCGGACCTGCCACTGATCCAGCGATTTCAAGTTATGCGCGACGACACTACAGACGAGTGGGCAAAGCGTTTCGCGCAATCCTCGCGTTCTGCCTGTTGATGCTGTAGAAGCAGCTCTTTTGGAGCGCAACTGCTTCGGCGATAAGGACCCTCGTGCGAAGGTCGACCATGCGGTCGAGCTCCGTACGCGGGGTGCCGACGGAGGTCTCGGACGCCGGCAGGACACAGCCGACGACGACCAGAAGGGCGCCGGCCCCGAGGACCCCGAGCGCCCTGCTCCGCGACGGGATCCTCAAGAACCGGCGCGGCCGGATCAGCGAAATCGCGCCCACCGACCCCAGCACCAGGCCGAGGTCCACCAGGAAGACGGCGAGGTAGTGGGCGATCACGCGCCGCTCCTGCAAACGCCCCTGGACTTCACGCCCGGATCCTACGCCGTGCGGCGCCGGCGCGGAAACCCGGACCCGGTGACAGTAGAGTCGGGGTGATGGGCGAAGAGCCCCGCAGCCCCACAGGGATTTCAACGGTCGACCTGTCGCTTGCTCGCCGGTTGCAGGGTGGGCTCAACTACGTACGCAACTTGGGATTCGTCGTCGCCGGGTTGATGGTACTGCCGAGCGCCATGGACCGGCGGCTTTTGGTCGTGACCGTGCTGCTCTTCGTCGCCAGCGCGCGTCTGGCCAAGAGGAGCCGGGCGGCCACGGTCATTCTGGTGCTGACGGCCGCCGGCATGGCCGGCTTCTTCGAACACGACTATCGGACCGCGCTCTCCCGTCTGGAGGTGAGAGCCGTCGACGAGGCTGAGAGTCTGGCGCCGGACATCGAGCGCGCCATGCGGCGCGGGATCGGCATGAGCCGGAGCATCGCCCTCCTGTGGGCCGCCCTCAGCCTGCTCTACCTGGCCGCCCTAGTCGTAGTGACGCTGCTGCGTCGCCGCCATCCGCGCCCCGACCCGGGGCTGGAGTGGCGACGGCGGATCGTGCTCGAAGTCGCCATGCTCCGGGCTCGAGTGACGCCGCACGCGGCGCTCTTCTTCGGTCTGGCCCTGGCCTCGTTCCTGGTTGCCGTCGCTCCCTGGCTCCCGCCCATGCTGGCGATGTTTCTGCGGGTGGAGCCGGACGGGCCGTGGGCGTTTCTGCGCGACTGGGAATCGGAGATCCGCTGGTATTGGATCGCCTTGACCTTCGCGGGCGTGGTCTCCGGTCTGCGGCTCCTCCCCGTTGCGAAGCGGCACGCGGTGTTGTCCGTCGAGCGGGTGCGGACGCTGGACCCGCGGCGGCCGAATCTCCTCCTCCGATCGTTCGGCGACGACATGACGCCTCTCGAGCGCACGGCCGACCAGAATTCGTGGATGCGCAGCGTCATGGCTCCGACCGTCTGGACGCTCGAAGAGACCATCGAGCAGCTCCTCGGGCGCCACGGACCGGTCATCGCCATCGGCCGCCCCGGCGAGTCGGTGCCGCCGGCGGGCGCGGCGCGCGAGTACGTCCCCAACGACCAGTGGCAGACGCGAGTCCGGGAGCTGATCGACCAAGCGGGCGTAGTGGTGGTGGTTCTGGGCGAGACCGAGGGGCTGAGCTTCGAGTACGAGACCTTGCTCGAAATGGGGGCGCTCGGGAAGCTCATCGCCGTCTTCCCGCCGCGCGACGCCGGTGCGCTCGACTCTCTCTGGCGGCGCTTTGCCGAGGTCGTCGTGCCCGACGCCGGCTCGATCGACGTCTCGCGGGCCCTGGCAGCGCGCTTTGAGGCCGATGGCACGGCGACGATTGTCACCGGCGCCTCGCGTGACGACGAGGACGACTACCGTATGGCGCTCGAGCACTGTCTGGCCAAGCCGCGCGGAAGATGACCCTCTTCGAGCCGCGGCGGCAAGACTCGGACGGCCACTAAAACGCGCCGTGTACCATCAGGTCCCAGAAGTCGCCCTTCTCGGACCAACGGCTGGCATTAGCTTGACCGGTCAGAATCGACGACTTCCAGTCAGGTTCATTCGCTGGAGGCGGGCATGGCGATCGGTCGAGTGTCTCCCATGGTGCACTCTTGGTGCAGTTGATCTTCGGGGAATGGCGGTCTCCCGAGCGGGATGCTGTCGAACGGCGGCCGAGTCCCGAGGGCGTTCGCCTGGGAGGACCGGCTCAACGCGCCGACAGCCAGCGAACGCTCTCTCCCAGAATCCCTACGGCCTCCTCGATCTGACGGTCCGAAAGATACGGCGCCGGGCCCAGTCGCAGGGTGGTGCCACGGCTGTCGGTGAAGACCCCGGCGTCTTTGAGGGCTTTCTGGAGCTTGCCTGCCAGCGGGGAGGTCAGCGCCAGGAAGCCACCGGTTTCGGCCAGCGCCAGGTCTCGATTCCGGCAAATAACCGCGGGATCCAAATCGAGCGCGTCGATGCTCCGGATCAGCAAGCCAATCTGATGCTGACTGATCGCGCGCAGCAGCGCGGGTTCGAGTTCCTGTTCTTGGAAGAAATCGAACACCTCGGCGGCACGGTAGTGGCTGGTCGGGTCGTAGGTCGCTCCGGCGAAACGATCGTGGCCGGCGCTGTAGCGAAGTGCCCCGGGCTCTTTCGCTTCGCTCAGCTCGCCGAACTCCGCGTACCAACCGGTGACGACCGGCCGTAGC
>Ga0114948_10001118_pt1 | contig 11383 bp, 6 predicted proteins | sample CR04metaG_FD_83877 | JGI IMG/M metagenome (GOLD analysis project Ga0114948, IMG submission 83877) | Deep subsurface microbial communities from Mariana Trench to uncover new lineages of life (NeLLi) - CR04 metaG | ecosystem: Environmental > Aquatic > Marine > Ocean trench > Sediment | place...
GGCTTCGGGCGCTCGAGGGAAGGGGGCAGTGCGGCTGTGGGGGCTCGCTCAACGGTAACCAGCAGCGCTCCCGTCGCGCACCATCCGTGCCGAAGCCCGAAGCGTGTAGCCTCTGAGGAACGCATAGCGCGACAACCTCCATGGCCCGTATCCTGCCCTCCGGGACCCCGACCCGCTCGAAGCGGTACGTCTTCCCCGCCGCCACGGGACGGCGCTGGACGATGGCCGGGCTGGCCGGCGCGGTCCTCCTGGTCGGTCTGACAAGTCTCTACTTCGTGGGGATCACCAGGTTCGTCTCTCCGGGTGACCTCGCGGCCGAGCACGCGGCCATTGACCTGCGATGCGCCCAGTGTCACGCGACGGGGTTGACCGGTGGTGGCGTGATGGACCTGCGCTGCGAACGCTGTCACGACATCGGCGGCTCGGCGCGGCTGACCAACGCGGGGCACGTGCTGTTCGGCAGCGCCGATGCACTGAAGGCGGACGCGGCCGAGGAGGTCGCCTGCGTCCAATGCCACATCGAGCATCGCGGGCGTGACTGGGGGCTCGCGGCCGTCGACGACCGAGAATGCGCCCAGTGCCATCTCTTCGGCACCCTCGGACGGCATCCGGAGTTCGCCGCCATCAACGCCTCGATCCAGACCGGTCTCGGACTGAAGTTCGACCACGACCGTCACATCGTCGAAGCCCGGGATGTCGGTCTCGACGAGTGTGAGGCTTGCCACCTCCCGACGGTCGACCAGGTGGCATTCGAGCCGATCCGGTTCGACGAGCACTGTGCGGCATGTCACACCGATGACGACGGGTTCGTGACCGGCAACACCGATCCGATCGGACCGGGCTACGTGCTGGCGCCGGACGACCTGCCCGAGCCCTGGGCGGACCAGATCGAGATCGAGACGATCGCGGCGGCCCGTGGACGGTCCGAGTACACGCGGATGCGGCACGCGGACCGCTGGACGCTCTACAACGCCAGACGGCTCCGGCGAGCCATCGACCCCGAGGGCGAGGCATCGGAGCGGGAGGCGCTCGGCGGACGGATCGCGTACCTGGAACGGCAGCTCACCATCGAGCCGTTGACCATGGCAGGCGGCGCCACCCTGGACGCGTGGGCCGACGCGTTCGAGCGCGAGGTCGCCGATCTCGAACGACGGCTCGAGGGCGACCCGTCGGCGGAGACAGACCTCGCGGCGCTGGAGGCGATGACCGAAGCGACCCGCACACTCGCGGCCGCCATTGTGTCGGCGGCCGGGTTGGAGGCGGACCTGGACCTGGGCGAGCTGCCGACGCCGGGCACGCCCAGCCCGAGCGACGACACCGCCGGCAACAGCGCCGCAGAGTTCGACGCGAGGCGGGACGAGCTGCTGAGCCTGCTCGATGCGGTCGAGGCAAGGGGCGGCGATAGTCTGCGCGACCGGGTGGCGACGCTGCGCGACCAGGTGAACGGGCTGAGCCCGCAGAGCGGCGAGCCCGACACAGCGGCCTACCGTGACGGGTTGTTCGCGCTGGACGAGATCGTGCGTGTCCTGCGGAACGTCCCGGACCCGCAGGCCCGATACGAGGCGGCCGAGCTCGATGTCTTGCGGTCGCTGGCGCAGCAGCAGGTGACCGGCGGGCTCGCGCTGGACGAGTTCGAGGAGCGACGCAGACAGTTGCTGTCGTTGCTCTCGGCCGTCGAGCGCGACGGCACCTCCCCGCTCCGGGCGCGGACGGTGCCGCTCAGACAGCGGGTCCTGGCGCTCCGCCCGGGAGCCGATGGCGACGCCGACCTGACCCGCCGGATACGACGACGACGCAGGGATCTGAACCGTGTGCGTCTCGAGATGGAGCTGGCGGCGGCGGGCGAGTCGGCGCCGGTCGGCAGGGCGGCACCGCTGCGCGACCGGGCTGCCGTCCAGACCGAGCTCGGGATTCTGCGGACGCAGCTGGCGGCGCTCGAGGGAGGGTCGCGTCCGGGTGTCGCGCTCGCCGAGGACCGCGAGCGACAGGGCTTTGTGCTCGAGTCGCTGCTCGTGCCGTGTCTCAAATGCCACGAGCTGGCGGGCCCAAAGCTGGCACGGGTCACGGTGGCCGAGCCGGTCATGTCCCGGGCGCTGTTCGATCACGCGCCGCATGTCATCCAGGCGGACTGCGCGACGTGTCACGCCACGATTGAGACCAGCGGTCTGGCGACCGACGTCAATGTCCCGGGTGTCGAAAACTGCCAGTCGTGTCACCGACCGAACGAAGCGCGAGCAGACTGCGCGACCTGTCACGTGTACCATCCGCCCTCGGTCGCCGCGCTGCTGAGGGAGCCGTGATGGCCGCCACATTGATCGGCAGAACCGGCGCGGTCGCCGGGAAGGACTACGCGATTGCGGACATGGCGCGCATCGGGGCCGCGCGTGAAGCGGACATACGGATCCAAGCTGCAGGGGTCTCGCGTATCCACGCCCGCCTCTGGCGGGAGGGAGACGACTACTGGATCGAGGATGCCGGCAGCACGAATGGCACGTTCCTCAGCGGGATCCGGATCCGGAAGGACCGGCTGCGTCACCTCGACGTCCTGACGCTGGGCCGGTCCGTCGACCTCATCTTCGTGGTCCGGGACGACGAGCCCGGTGCGGTAGCGTCGGCACCCCCACGCGGCATCCTCTCGGTCACGCTCGAGCCGCTCGACGGTCCGGATGCCGGCACACCGATCGACGTGCCAAAGGGCGAGATCACGTTTGGCCGTGCCGACTCCAACAACGTCGTGGTCGACAGCCGCGCGGTCTCGAAGATGCACGCCCGGATCGAGCGCACCCCGGACGTCGTGAGGCTGCAGGACCTCGGCTCGGTCAACGGCACGTTCGTCAACGACACGCGCATCGACTCGCCGGTCGTGCTCAGCCGGGGCGACCGCATCAGCATGGCCGGCGTCCGGGAGTTCCGGGTGGCGATCGAACGCAGCGGCGAACCGGAAGACGCCTCCGCGATCTCGCCACCGTCTGCGAGCGGCCCGCTCTTCAGTCAGGAGTGGAAGACACGGCTGGTCTGGTCCGCCGAAGAGCTCGCGGAGCTAGCCCAGCTAGCCGAGCCGACGCCGGAGGCGCCGCCGGAGCCAGAGAAACCGGCCGCGCGTCGCCCCGCGGCGGCCGCCGCGAAGATGCAGGCGGGCGCTGCGAAAAAGATCTCGCCGGCCTCGAAGGTCGCACCGAAGCCGACACCGAAGTCGGCGCCTGCTCCGGCGGCGTCACCACCACAGGCGGCCGCCCCGGGACCAACACCGCCCGCGCAGGTCGCACCGGAACCGACACCGAAGCCGGCGTCCGCCCCGGCGGCGTCACCACCGCCGGCGGCCGCCCCGGCACCAACACCGTCCGTGCAGGTCGCACCGGAGCCGCAATCGGTATCCAAGGCGGACCTGCCGACGGTGTTTGCCGGCGAGCCACCGGCCGCGCTGCCGCCGCGGGTCCGTCTCGTCGGGGCAACCACACATACGTTGGCACCCGGCACGACGACCGTTGGACGGGGCGCGACGGCGACTCTGCATGTCGACGACCGGAAGGCATCACGGGCGCATGCCGACATCGTCGTGACGGCGGATGAGGTGACCATCGAGGACAAGGACAGTGTGAACGGTACGGTCGTCAACGACCGTGAGATCCGGACCCGTCAGCGACTTGCCAACGGTGACCGCATCAAGATCGGCGAAACAGAGTGGACCGTTGAGATCAGTTAACATGCCGGAAGCGGTTGTTCAGAGTACAGGCCTCTTCGGCCGATCGTTCATGACATACCTTCGCTCTCCTCGTATCCTGCCACTGGTGATGGCGGGGTGGCTTGTGGTCGGAGCGCCGGCGGACGCCCAGACCCGCGGTACTCTGACCGGACGAGTCACCGACGACATCGGCGCACCGCAATCGCCAGTGACAGTCACCCTGGTGAACCTGAACACCGAGGTGGAGCGTCCCGCGGTGACCGAAGAGGACGGTACGTTCGTCTTCGGCGGGCTCAGGCCCGGCCCGTACGTGGTCCGGGTCGAAGAAGCCGGGTTCCTGCAATATGTCTCGGACATGATCACGGTGGAACCGGGCGGCACCCTCTCGATCACCATCGTCCTGCAGCTCTCGGCACCCCCCACGTTCCCACCGCCACCCCCTGAGCGACGGCCGGACTACATTCCGGTACCGAACCGGTGGACGCTGCGCTACCCGGTCACGACCCGTTATCCGGCCGGCACCGAGGGACAGTACCCCTTCGTGGCCTCCGGCACCCTGAACCCCTATCGGCAAAGCCGGCTCAAGGGAGACCTCCCGGTCATCGGCGACGATATCTTCTTCGTCTTGAAGGCGATCGTCGAGACGCCGTTCGAGTTCCGCAAAGTCCCGACCATCGGCGGCGTCAGCACGGACCGGCCCGACACCGAGGCGTTCTTCGGCGAGGGCGAGCAGTGGGCAGTGCTACCGACTGCACTGGTCTCCTTCGAGCTGTTCAAGGGCGACACGTCGTTCAAGCCGCGCGACTGGGCGATCCGCGTGACCCCCGCGTTCAACCTCAACTACAACGTGTTCCGCGAACGAAACAACCTGAACGCGAGCCCTGAGGACGGGGTGACCCGGCGGCGCGAGGACATCGCTCTCGAGGAAGCATTCGGCGAGATCAAGCTGTTCGACGTCAGCTCGAACTACGACTTCGTGTCGGTCCGGGCCGGGATCCAGCCGTTTACCAGCGATTTCCGCGGTTTCCTGTATCGAGACATCAACCTCGGTGTCCGCACGTTCGGCAACTGGGGCAGCAACCGCAACCAGTGGAACGTCGCCTACTTCGACCAGCTCGAAAAAGAGACCAACAGCGAGCTGAACCTCCTCGAGCGGCGCGAGCAGAAGGTGTTCATCGTCAACTGGTATCGGCAGGATACGTTTGTGCCGGGCTACACCGTGACGGCGAGCTTCCACTGGAGCCGCGACGAGAGCCCCGATCTGTTCTTCGACGAGAACGGCTTCCTGGCGCGCCCGGCGCCGATCGGCGTCGTGGCGCCGCACGACGTCGAGTCCTTCTATGCCGGGTTCGGTGGAGACGGACACTGGGGACGGCTGAACATCAGCCACCAGTTCTACCAGGCCTGGGGCCGCGACGACCTCAACGGTATTGCCGGTCAAGCGGTGGACATCAACGCCCAGTTCGCCGCGGTCGAGGTGTCGGTGGACAAGGACTGGTGGCGGCTGAAGGGCACCTTCGTGTGGGCGTCGGGCGACGACGACCCGCTCGACGACGAGGCCCGCGGCTTCGACTCGATCTTCGATAACCCCAACATCATCGGGGGGCCGTTCAGCTTCTGGAACCGCGAGGGGTTACGGTTGAGCCAGACCTTTGTGGGGCTTGTCGGGCGGGAAAGCATCCTGCCCTCGCTGCGGACGAGCAAGGCGGAGGGTCAGGCGAACTTCGTGAATCCCGGCATCTTCATCTACAACGTCGGATGGGACGCTGCCCTCACCCCGAAGCTCCGGGCGTTCGCCAACGGCAGCTATCTGCGGTTCGACAAGACCGAGGTGCTGCAGACGGTGTTGTTCCAGAGCGAGATCGACAAGGCGATCGGCATCGACTACAGCATCGGGTTCGAGTATCGGCCGTCGCTGAACGACAACGTCATCATCCAGACCGGGGTGTCGGTGTTCACCCCGTCCCGAGGGTTCGAGAACATCCTGACGAGCGACACCTTGTACACACCGTTCGTGGTGCTGACGCTCACGTATTGAGACAATCAGAGACAGGACATCTTATGAGTTGGTCTCCGCGAAACGTGATCGGTGGTGTGGCCGCCGTGTGCACGGTGGTCGTGCTGGGCACCTGGCCGGCCGCCGGCACCAAGGCGCAGGAGCAGGGTGACGCGGTCAATCCCTGGACGCGACAGAGTCAGGAGGACGTCGACCGCAAGAACGTCGGTTGTGTCAGCTGTCACGAGCCTGACACGCCGACGATGCACGTCTCGACCGTCGTCCGGATCGCGTGTGTCGACTGTCACGGCGGCAACGGCCAGGTGCGTCGTCCCGACGGCGCCGACCCCGGCACCCGCGGGTTCGAGGACACCAAGCGCGAGGCGCACGTCCAGCCGCGGCTCGACATCTGGCAGACCTCGGCCAATCCGATCAACCCGGCGGCTGCGACGCTGGAGGAAAGCCGCGAATTTATCCGGTTCGTGAACCCGGGCGACCTGCGAGCCGTCGGGTTGACCTGTGGCACAGCGGGGTGTCACGCCCCCGAGGCCGACACCGTCTGGAACAGCATGATGACCCACAGCGCGATGCTGTGGGGCGCGGCGCTCTACAACAACGGCGCCTGGCCGTCGAAGACCCCCCAGTTCGGCGAGTTTTACACGCCGGATGGTCAACCGGCGATGGTACAGCCGGACCCGCCCCCGTCACCGCGTCTGCAGAGCCAGCGGGGTATCCTGCCGTTTCTGCAACCGCTCCTGCGGTGGGAGATGTCGCAGCCTGGGAACGTACTTCGGATCTTCGAGCGTGGCGGCCGGTTGCCGGTCGAGATCGGCATCCCCGACCCGTTCGAGGAGCCGGGACGGCCGGCCAACCGGTTCAGCGACCGCGGGTTCGGCACGCTGAATCGCACCGATCCGGTGGTCATCGGGATCCAGAAGACCCGGCTGATGGACCCGACGCTGAACATGTTCGGCACCAACGACCAAGCGGGCGACTACCGGTCGAGCGGCTGCACCGCCTGTCACGTGGTCTATGCCAACGACCGGTCACCGGTGAATTCGGCGCAGTACGCCTCGGCGGGCAACCGCGGTAGGTCACAGACCACCGACCCGATGATCCCGACGAACGAATCGGGTCACCCGATCAGTCACACCCTGACACGTTCGATCCCGACCAGCCAGTGCATCGTCTGTCACATGCACCCGGGCACCAACGTCCTCACCACCTACACCGGCTTCACGTGGTGGGACGACGAGACCGACGGCGACAAATTCTATCCGGAGGAACCCCTGAACCTCTCGGCCGCGGAGCGCGCCCAGGTGCAGCTCCGCAACCCGCAGGGTAGCGTGGTCCGGGGGCTGTGGTCGGACCCCGAGTTCCTCGCCGAGGCCGGCTCCGAGCAGTTCAACCGGCAGCTCACCAACACCCAGATCGCCGACTTCCACGGGCACGGGTGGCTCTACAAGGCGGTCTTCAAGCGAGACCGTAAGGGCAACCTGCTCGACTCGGCCGGCGACATCGTCGCGAATGCGGACGGCAACCTGCTCTGGGAGTCACTACGGAACCCGACCGACGAGGAACGGGAGACCGGACGACCCGGCGTGCCCGTACATCTGAAGGACATCCATCTCGAACGCGGGATGCACTGCGTCGACTGCCACTTCTCGATCGACGTGCATGGCGACGGCAACCTGTATGGCGAAACGCGGGCGGCAATCGAGATCGCGTGCGAGGACTGTCACGGTACGGCCGAGGCGCGCGCGACGCTGCTGACCACCGGACCGGCGGCGCCAGCCGGCGGCACCGACCTCACGCAGGGCGCGACACCATTCGGGTTACCGCGATTCCAGAGCCGGGCAGGACGCATCACCCAGCGTTCGATGATGGACGAAGACCTGCAGTGGATCGTCCCGCAGGTGGTCGACTCGATCACACCGGGCAGCGCCAACTACAACGAGCGGGCGCGCCTCGCCAAGACGATCCAGCGGGACGGATCGACCTGGGGCACCACCGACGCGCCGGACGATCTCGCGCACGGCAACGACAAGATGACCTGCTACGCGTGTCATTCCTCCTGGATGACCAGCTGTTTCGGCTGTCACCTGTCGCAACGTGCCAACGAAAAGACGCCGATGCTCCACTACGAGGGCACGACCACGAAGAACTGGACCGAATACAACTTCCAGGTGATCCGTGACGACGTCTACATGCTGGGCATCGACAGCACCACGACCGGCAACCGGATTGCGCCGGTCCGGTCGTCGAGCGCGGTCGTCGTCAGCTCGCAGGATGCCAATCGGCAGTGGGTCTACTCGCAGCAGCAGACAGTGTCGTCGGAGGGCTACGCCGGCCAGGCGTTCAACACCCACGTGCCGCACACCGTGCGCACCACCGAAACCAAGGGGTGCACCGACTGTCATGTCTCGGCCGAGGGCGACAACAACGCCATCATGGCGCAGCTCCTGCTGCAGGGGACGAACTTCGTCAACTTCATGGGGCGGTGGATCTGGGTGGCCACCGGTGAGCACGGCGTCGAGGCGGTCTCGGTGACCGAGCAGAGCGAGCCGCAGGCGGTGATCGGCAGCGACCTGCACCGCCTGGCCTACCCGGACGAGTACGCGGAGCATCTCGCGGGTGGCCGCACGCTCGAGGAGGCGGAGCACCACGGGTCGACCAACGCGCTCGACATACAGATGCGCGGTGAGTATGTCTACATCGCCGACGGCGAGGGTGGGTTCCGGGTCTTCGACGTGGCGCAGATCTACCAGAAGGGGTTCTCGGAGAAGATCGTCACCGCGCCAGTGTCGCCATTTGGACAGGACACCAACGTCAAGACCCGGTTCGCGACGGCGGTCGCGTCACCCAGCACCCTGGCGGTCGACCCAGCACGCGTGCGGCTGCCAGAGAACCAGGAGCAGCCGATCCACATGATGTACGCCTACATCTACATCACGGACCGGGAAGAAGGGCTGGTCCTGTCGACCGCCGCGACGCTGCTCGACGGCAACCCGGAGAACAACTTCCTGGAACGCGCCGCGACCTTCAATCCGAACGGCATCCTCGACGGCGCCGTGAACCTGGAGATCGCCGGGCACTACGCCTACATCCTGTGCGACCGCGGGCTGGTCATCGTGAACATCGACGACCCGCTGCACCCGCAGGTCGCCGGAGAGGTCACCGGCATCCGCGACCCGCGCGCGGTCGCCATCCAGTTCCGGTACGCGTTCGTCACCGACGCCGACGGGCTGAAGGTCGTCGACATCACCACCCCGGAGCGGCCGCGGCTCGTCGAGTCGGCCACGGTCTCGATCGCCGACGCGCAGGGGCTGTATGTCGCGCGGACCTACGCGTATGTGGCCGCTGGCGCCGAGGGGCTCGTCATCGTCGACGTGGAGCGGCCCGAGCCGCCGCGGCTCGACCAGACGTTCAACGCAGGCGGCGCGATCAACGACTCGCGGGACGTGAAAGTGGCGATGACCAACGCGAGCGTGTTCGCTTACATCGCCGACGGCGTCAACGGGTTGCAGGTGGTGCAGCTGGTCTCGGCGAACGACACCCCGGGCGCCTTCGGGTTCAGCCCGCGTCCGACCCCGCAACTGATCGCCACGCATCTCACCGGCGGCCCGGCGCTGGCAGTCTCGAAGGGGCTCGACCGCGACCGGGCGGTGGACGAGACCGGACACCAGGTCGCCGTGTTCGGCCGCCGCGGCGGCCGCCCCTTCAACGCCGAGGAGATGCGCCGGCTCTATGTCCGCGACGGCGACGTCTGGACCGTGAGCAACGCGCCGCCCGGTCCTGCGATGGAACCGCGGTAGGGACCCGAGGCTCGACTCCGACCGCCTCGCCGGCCGGGTTGACTTCTCGATGCAGATTCGCTTCTGGGGCACGCGGGGCTCGATCGCCAAGCCGGGACCGGGCACGGTCCGCTATGGAGGCAATACCTCGTGCGTCGAGGTGCGGTCTGCCGGCGGCACGCTCCTCGTGCTCGACTGCGGAACCGGGGCCCACGCCCTGGGCCAGGCGCTCGTCGCCTCCGGCAATGGGCCGACGCGCGGTCATCTGCTCATCACCCACACGCACTGGGACCACATTCAAGGTCTGCCCTTCTTTGCCCCGCTCTTCATGCCGGACCACGAGTGGGACATCTATGGTCCGCGCGGTCTCTCGCAGTCGCTCCGCGAGGTCTTGGCGGGCCAGATGCAGCACCCGTACTTTCCAGTGACGGTCGACGGGTTCGCCGCGACAGTCCGCTACCACGATCTCGTTGACGGCAGCCTCGATATCGGCGACGTGCGGATCACGGCCCGCTATCTGAACCACACGGTCCTCACGCTCGGCTACCGCCTGCACGACGACGCGGAGCTGGTGTACGCCACCGACTACGAGCCGCATCTGCCGGAGCTTGCCCTCACGGGCTACACGCCAACGGGCGGCAGGGACGACGATCACGTCAGCTTCTTGCAGGACGCCGACCTCGTCATCCACGACTGCCAGTACACCGCCGCAGAGTACCCGGAGAAGCAAGGCTGGGGCCACAGCACGGTCGAGTTCGTGGTCGACGCCGCGCGGGCCGCGCGTGTGCGCCGACTCGCGCTCTTCCACCACGACCCGAACCGCGACGACGATGCCATCGACCGCCTCGTCGCGGACGCGCGGCAGCGTCTTGACCAAGCGGGTTCCACGCTCGAGGTGTTCGCCGCCGCAGAGGGGCAGATGATCGAGCTGCGGGGGTCCACCCCGGCGAGCGCGGTAGGCGGTGGCGTCCGCGGTGGCAGATCCGCCAAGGGCCCTGGGGGACCACTCGGTGCTCGTGGCCGTGCGTGACCCCACTGCGGCCGGACCGGTCCCCGAGGCCGCTCGCGCGGAAGGACTGTCGCTGGGCCTCGGCGCGGATGCCAACTGGAACCCCGAATCCGACGACGCCGGATCGGCGACGGACCCGCGGTAACGGCTGGCAGCATGAAGCGGACTAGATTGACCCCCAGGCCCCACCGCGGTATCCTTGGGACGTTCGAGACAAAGAGACTCAAGCCCCGAGGATTCAAGGCCTTATGACAGCCAAGACCGCGAAGACGCTCATCACGACCCTGGTCCTGACCGCGGCGTTCGGCGGTCTGCTCTGGGGGACCCTCGCCGAGGGCACCGAGTATTACATGCATGTCGATGAAGTGATGGCCGAGCCGGACGCGTGGTACGGCAAGAAGCTGCAGGTGCACGGGTTCGTAGTCGAGGGATCGCGGCTGTGGAAGCCGGACACGCTGGAAGTCCGGTTCCAGGTCGAGCACAACGGTGCCGTGATCGACGCCGAGTACACCGGCATCGTGCCCGACACGTTCCTGGACGGCTCGGAGGTGGTCATCTCGGGCCAGCTCGGTCCCCACGGTTTCACGGTGGCGCCCAACGGCGTGATGGCCAAGTGCCCATCGAAATATGAGCCCAAGCCCACCCTGGGCTCAGCAGGGTCCAGTTCCAGTAACTGATTCCGCCGCCTCACATGTGTTGCGGAATCGGCGCCGGCGGGGCGGGCCTGACGGCCCGTGTTACCAGTCTTAGGTGACCGGCTCTGCGGCACTCGTGTGCCGGTGGGTCTATCCGGCTGAGGTCGAACACGATGGCATCTCTGGGTTACCTCACACTGCTGGCGGCGTTCGTCGCGTGCAGCTATGCCGCTGCCGTCTCGGTGGCGGGCGCGCGCCGGCGCTCCC
>Ga0114948_10001121_pt1 | contig 11369 bp, 8 predicted proteins | sample CR04metaG_FD_83877 | JGI IMG/M metagenome (GOLD analysis project Ga0114948, IMG submission 83877) | Deep subsurface microbial communities from Mariana Trench to uncover new lineages of life (NeLLi) - CR04 metaG | ecosystem: Environmental > Aquatic > Marine > Ocean trench > Sediment | place...
ATCCTCAATCTTCCAATCAATTTTTCACTTCTTATTCAGTTTGCATTTTTTACTTGCGGCTCTGCCACACAAGAATTCATCAAAGTAGCCAATCGATAACTGCAGTTCAATAGAAATTTTTGTACTCGGTTACCTTATTGCAGACATATCGTCCGGCAACCGATAGGAATACAAAGCGATAAGATAAAAATTCCAGAGGACTGATGCCAGCAGTACGTCGACCTTTTAACATGAATATCGATTACTGATCGACGAATTTCAAGAAGGAAAAGAAGGAGAAAACCACGCTGACCTGGAAAACGCCAAACGAAACTGCCGCAAATTTGTCAAACTTCTTGGCGTCGTCATATAACGCTTCGAATTTCTCAGGATTGCCGGTTTCCAAGTACCGATCGTACCGGCCGTCTGCTTTCTCGCGAAAGTAAAGCGCCACAGCACCCGAAACCACCGAAACCCCCACCGATGTCAAAAAACGAGATTTGTTCGTTGAACGCTGTTTTTGTGCCGCCGCCTGTATTTTCATTTGAATGTCGAGATTCGTTGACTGCAGAACCACGTCAAAGAATGACACATCCGAATTGCCCACAACGAACGTCGTATCCCTGTAGTTCGGCTTTGACAAAGTAACCTGCCCAATTTCGCCCCCATCCAGTTTAAAAAATACGGGGGTTTCTCCAACAGGAGCGCCATCTAAACTGGCCGCGGCGCCATACGGCTTTGAGTTGATGGAAAAGCTGCGCATAAAGCTGACATCCACGTCCACCGTGTCATTTGCCGGCACCTCGACCTCCTCCACCCAGTCCTGATCTAACCAAATCAGCCGGTCGGGATGAACGACATGAATCTCGTGCAAGCCAGCCGGGAGTTCCTGTAACCCCAGCGGTGTGAAACCAGCCAATTCGCCGTCGATCCTCACTTCCAGACCGCTTCGTTTCGTAACGATATTGAGATAACCACGGTCTGCTTGCTGTGGCGCCTCCTGAGCCAGGAGCAATTCAGGCATAGTGCCATACAAATTGAAGCAAACCATCAACACCACAACCAGCGGCCTATTGAAGAAAAAACGTTTTGAAAGGTTGAATGTCACTTCCCGGCCTACTCTGATTCTGCCCCGACCCCGGACATTGGCGGCCGACCAAAAGCATACACGTATCTGTCTTCAGAAGCGCCCAGAACATAATCTCCCCATGTAACGAGCGACGTGCGGATTCGACCGCGAGTGGTGAAACTCCACAAATCTCTGCCTGTATCGAGTTCGAGGCAGTAATACTTCTGATCCAGCGAACCGAAATAAACCAGATTCCCGCAAATGAGCGGCGCCGTACTCACGACACTCTGTGCTCCGAAGCGCCATTTGAGTTTGCCGGTGGCGGCGTTCAGGCAGTAAAGCAGGCCATCTGTTGTACCAAACAGAACGGAACGCCCGTCGGTTGCTGCTGTTTGGTAAATCGGCGCATCGGCCTTGAAATCCCAATTGACGCCACCGTTGCGCAGAGTCAGAGAATAAAAGACACTGTCCACGGAGCCGACAAACACGTTGCCGGCATCGAGCACAGGCGTGGCAAACACGCTGCCCCGGGCTTTATGTTCCCAGACCAGGCTTCCCTTTTTGGCGTTCAAGGCGTAGACTGTGCCGTCATCGCTGCCCACCACGACCAGGCTCTGACTCAGCGCCGGAGAGGATCGAATCTGGTTATCGGTGTCGTACCTCCAGACTCTCTTGCCGGTTTCAAGGTCGTATCGGTCAATGTGTCCGTACTGAGCTGAAATATAGAGGCCTCCCTCACCCACCAGCGGCTCGCTGGCAATATCGCCGGCGTCGGTGGTCCAGAGATACTTTCCGGCTGTAAGGTCGTACTTTGCCAATGTTTTGTCACCATATCGTTGAGCAATGTAAAGGAAGCCGTCAAAATACGCGGACGTGGACTCATAAGGGCCGTTGAGCTTTGCATTCGACACCCTCTCCCCGGACTCGATGTCGATTGCTTCGATGCGGCCGTCAAGAGTTGTGAGGATCAGAATACCATCCACTACCACAAGGGAAGGGCCGACGGCGGAACTCGCTTTATGCGTCCAGATGTTCGAAAGTGGCGGTGTGATAGAATGGTCCCGGAAATTGGTTCGTGTGGGACGGCCGCCAAAGAGTGTCCAGTTGGTCCCGAGATTCGACTGACCGAGTTTAACGTTGAATTTTTTACTACAGGCACCGGCAGCCAAGACCAGGAGTAGCAAGAGAAACGTGCTGGTTGTGCTCAAGTTTGGAGCGTACCTGTTGCGCAATGCCATGTGCTTAGAAATCGAAACCGAACCAAAACGCCTTTTTGATGCCGCTGTCCCAGTGCAGGCTCGGGCTGCTCAAATCGCGGATCTGAAATCTTCTGCCTAATTCATAGCGCAGGACGAGGAAGCCGCCGAAGCGGAGCCGCATTCCAAAGCCAAGGCTTCCCAGTACTTCATTAAACTGATACTCGCTGTCCCAGGCCTGCCCCAAATCCAGAAAGGTTGCACCCTGAATCCCACCAAATCTGATGCCGCCGAAGGGGAAACGAACGGCAAGCGCATCCAGGAAAGGGAACCGCAACTCATGGTTCATCAGGAAAAGCTTTCGGCCCCAGATTTGCCAGCGCGGGTAAAGCCGCAAATCCCAGCTCCCACCCATAATATAACGAAACGATTCCCGGCCGATATTGAATCGTCCCATGAGCCGCAGCGCGTACGTTGTTCTTCTGCTGAGGCGAAAATATTTACGGTAATCGGTGATGAATGTAAAAAAGCTCACATCATTGTGCTGGACATCAATGGTGTGTCCGACTGTAATGTTAAAGCGCTCACCATCGATCGGGCCGGTTATACCCCACAAAGAATTGTCTCTTACATAGGAAAGTGTATTTGAAACAACGATGCCATCGACCACTTCTCCGCGGATGTCATACTCGCGCTGCTCTTTGCGCAAATTGAATGAGCCTTCAAGACGATTAAACGTTGAAAATGGGTAGCTCGCTGAGACGAACCCGCCGATCCGGTTTTCCTCAAAAAAGCTGTCTATCCGATCATAAAAACGCCCCGAAATCCGGTAGCCGCCGAAGGCGTAATTGAAACGGTTGGAAAGCTCAACTTTCGTAAGGGCAAAATTCCAGCTTTCGAGAAAATCGCTGCTCCGCTGGGCGTTGTTGTATAACAAGAGATAATACTGCTGATTGCCGAGCATATCGCTCATGGCGAGTTGGGCGCCACCCGTGGCACCCAATATCGGATCGTGGGAGATGGCGCTCTGTGCGATGTCGAGCGAGAACTTTTTCTTGTACTTCATCGTCGTGGCTTCGACTTCACCCGCCAGTTTATTTGCAGCCCAATAATCCTTTCCCACAATCAGTGAATCATTGTCCACCACCGGCGCCGCCTCAAATTTCTCATTGATGTCGTCAAGCTCACGAATCTGGAACCGAAAGTCCTGAAAGGCGGAAAAGAGGATCCGGTCGTCCGTGATCCATTCCGGGTCTTGCGCTCCGGTGGTGAAGCTCGTAATTCTTCTGATGTCATCGACGGGATCGAGCGCCGAAGGATAGGTAAACTTCACGATGTCATCGGTAGCGCCATTGACGCTGCGCTCGCCGTACAAACCCTTCCGAACACCCTCAGTTGTCAAAGAGGCGACGACAACCTCAGTGACCGGAGCAGAACCCGGCGCATTGGAGTTGTCCTTCACCATCCAGATGTTAAAAGCGCCGTCGCGATCAGACGTAAAGGCGATCCGCCTGCCATCGGGCGACCAGGCCGGCGAATAGTCGTTGTGCCGCCCTTGGGTAACGTGATAGATCTGCCCATCCTCGAGACGGTAGGCGAACAGATTTCTGTAACCAAACTTTCCATGATAAGACCGGTCTGAGCTAAACGCGATCATGCTGCCGTCCGGTGACCAGGCGGGATCACGGTCATCATAGAAATCGTTCGTCAGGCGGCTGAGCTGTCCCGTTTCCGAGTTCACGATGTAAAGATCTGGCTGACCGCCAAAGCTGATGCCGGAAAAGACGATGTTGCGGCCATCGGGCGACCAGTTCGGCGATGAGAGTGAGACCAGTTGTTTGAAATCGAATTTCTTTATCACTTTTTTCTGCTGAATATCAAAAACGTAGAGAACATCCCGTGCCCCGCTTTTAGAAATGAAGATCAGTTTACCTTCATTATTTGCATCGATCTTGCTTCTTAAAATGTAGAAGGCTTCGAAGTCCGACGATCTTTCACCCTTCACCAGCACTTCTGGTTTCTCATCACCGCCGTCGATGGTTTTGGTATAGATGGTAGAATAACCAAAGCGGTTGGAAATGAACGCCACGCGCTCACCGTTCGACGTTTTAAAGAACGCCGGTTTGGTGTTGATGCCGTCTTGGGTGATCTTTTTCGTCACCATGTATGGGGCGTCATGATCTTCGAGCAGGGGATAGACATTTTTCTTCAGGTCATAAATCCACCGCTTGTCAAATTCTTTGTAATTCAACCCGATGGTTAACTTCATCACGTCGGAGAAACGCTCTTCCTTCCAGGCATTCTCATACAGTTGCAGCAGCTTCTCCTCGCCAAAACTCTCTGCGATGTATTTGCAGATAGCCTGCCCTTCTTTGTACATCAGGAAAGTGCCATAAATGCGATCCATCTGGCTGAGTGGCACGAGATAACCGCTGAGCACGGCATCGCGGATGAGCATTTCTGCCTGCGAATCCCACCCGGTGGACCAGTACTCGGCAATGCCCTCCGTAAACCAAAGCGGCAGACTCGCAAACATGCTTTTTTTATGGTCTTTAAACACCCGGTTCATTTTGCTGCGGGTAAAAACGTGCACAAGTTCATGATTGATAACATGCTTGAAGCCATGCATGGAGCCCGTGGAGGGAATCACGACACGGCCCTTGATGAACTCAAAAAAACCGCCTACGCCTTCGGGGATAAAGCTGGCAATGGTGTTGGTCTGCTGAAAGTGGGAATGGTTGGAATAGAAAATGAGCGGGATTCTTCTGGAGATGTTGTGATTCGTCACGCCCTCGAGCCGGGAATACGCCTCCTCGGCCAAAGATGCGCCAATTTCTGCCAACTCGCGCATTTCTGGATAAAAGTAAACGTCAAAATGCTCAGTGCGCATGATCTTCCACTCAAACTCATCATATTGGATCTTGTTCCGACCAAAATAATATTGCGAGGCGGCATCTGACAGCAGAGCGTAAAGCAATATCACACAAATGAAAGCGAATCGTAACAAATTAGACTTCATGCCGTTACTCACATGGTTGGAAAAAGTGACACGCGTGAAAACCTCTCGCAGCAACTCAATTGGGAGGAACCACCACCTCACCAGTCCGGCGTCTGCCGCAATGCTCAAGCAGACTGCACTACAATTTACATATTGCAATGAGCTTTATTCCGAACCGAAGCTCCTGTTCACAGCAGTAATATAGTCCAGTCGATCAATTGCTACAATTTAACATAATACGCCTGTCGATCAAGTTAATTTTTGGTCGAAAATCCCGATATTTATTACATCATACTTTTCTAAAGACCTGGCTGAATCTGATGCTTAGGCGAATTTATGAACGAACTGATATTGAAGGAAGCAATCTGGATCTACATGTTATGACAGATTACATTTTGCATGAAATTCCCCGATTCAGGTATGTTGCTGCACACCTGCTGCCTTTGGTGGGTAAGACACCAAGAAGAGCCTTGCGGTTTAATTGATTGTGAAGCATTCGAAGCTCGACATAAACGAAATCAGTTCCGCGCAGTTTTCCGGAAGAGACATTCGCGACAAGAATCTGCTCAAGCTGCAGACCTACAACAAGCAACTGCTTAAGAAGGTGTACCAGCTTCAGAATCTGGTGGAAGTCTCATATCGTCTAAATTCAGTGCTGGACGAAGAGCAAATCATTCACACATATTTGCTTAACCTTTTTGGACTTCTCAGCACCAGAAGTGTCGTGATTTTGTCCGCCAAGTCACCCTACTCAGACAAGTTTACCCCCATCTATTATCAAGGTATCGGCAAGGCCCACGCCGAGACGCTGACAGTCGGCCGCACGGATCCAATTTTCAGGCTGTTACAACTGCATCATCATTGTCTGGTGTTGAACAAGCACGCATACTTGGCCAAAAAATCGAAATTCCTTAACCAAGTTGCAAACCTGGAATGCCAGTTGCTCACGCCGCTGGTTCACCGCGACCACAGATTCGGCTTGGTCATCATCGGCAACAAACACAACAACAAGCCCTATTCACTCGCAGAAATTGACATCTTTACCACCCTTACAAACTTCCTTGCAGTGGCACTCAGCAACGCCCGGATTTACAAAGAGATGGAGCGCATCTCCCTTACCGATCCGCTGACCGGACTGTTCAACAGGCGCTACTTCGATAACTATCTTGATACAGAAATAGCACGCGCCAAACGGTTCGAACACCCACTGTCGCTGGTAATGCTGGATGTAGATCATTTTAAAAACTACAACGATCAACTTGGCCATCTGAACGGCGACCACTTATTGGTCAGCCTGGCTGAGGTTCTCACCCTGACCGTCAGACGCTCAGATATTGTCGCCCGTTACGGCGGAGAAGAGTTTTGCATTATCCTGCCGGAGATCGCCCGGGACGGTGCATTGGTGTTTTCCGAGCGGCTGCGAAATACGATATCAGCTCATCCGTTCCGCAAGCGGGAAGTCCAGCCGGATGGTCACGTGTCAATCAGCATCGGCACTGCAACCTACCCCGACGATGCACAGGCATCGAACGACCTTGTTGAAAAGGCAGATAAAGCGATGTATCAAGCGAAGAATAATGGCCGCAACCGGGTTGCAGTATTTGATTAGCAGTGGATCTTGAATGATTTATACAGTCATAAATTTCTCAAAATTCTTCAGGTTCTCAGGTACAGAGCTGGCATAAATGGCAGGTACCGGTCGCTGGCGGACAGCACTAAAAATGCACAAGGGTACTTCAAATGAAGCTTAAAACCGTCATCTTTTTTGTTCTTTTGGCACTTTTGCCAGTGGGATACTTTTCTCAGAACGCCCGGGTTCCTAAACTCCTGGCCAACTCTCAGAACCTATATTCTAAAATAAAGATCTTCACTTCTATTTTGGAGACAATTCAGCGATCTTATGTCGAGCAGCGCGATCCGGACGATCTTTTGGAAGCCGCCATCAAGGGCGTGGTATCCAACCTCGACCCGCACACGGTTTATTTGCCGGCTGATGACTTTAAAGCCTGGAACCAGAGTTTTGAGGGTTACACCGGAATCGGTATAAGCTTTGAAGTTTTGAGAGAACAAGTGACCGTAATGACTGTGCTCGACGGCAGCCCCGCTGATGAAGCAGGGATAAGACGCGGCGATAAGATTCAGAAAATCAATGGTGCCTCAGCAGTGGGGCTCAGCAGAGACAAGGCGTCTGAAATGTTTCACGGGCCAGCTGGCGCACCGGTCGAATTACAAGTGGTTCGTCCGCGGTGGAAGCGACCGAGAAATTTTAGGCTGATCAGAAAAAAAATTGTGCTGGACAGTGTTCCGTATGCAATGATGCTGGCCAATCGCATCGGCTACGTGAAGATTGACCGTTTTACGTCCACCACGGCCAGAGAACTCGATCATGCGCTTAGCGAGCTGGAAAAAAAGGGGATGACCAACCTGGTATTGGACTTGCGTGGGAATGCCGGCGGCTACCTCAACGCTGCCGTGGCAGTGGCTGACCGCTTCATCCCTGGTGGGCATAAACTCCTCACCACGAAAGGCCGCTTGTCAAGCTCCTTTCAGGAATTCTACTCGACCAACGAAAAGACACGTAGACAGTATCCACTTGTGGTACTCATCGACCACGGCTCTGCCAGCGCCGCAGAGATCGTCGCCGGTGCCATCCAGGATCTTGACCGCGGCCTCATTGTCGGAAAAACAAGTTTTGGCAAAGGCCTGGTACAGAGTCAGTACCGTTTTCACGACGGCTCGGCATTGTTGATCACGACGGCCAGATATTATACACCAAGCGGGCGCCTAATTCAACGAAACTTCTATGACAGATCTAAAGATGAATACTACTGGGAAGCCTACGACGATTCGCTTAGCAAGGCCAGAAAACAGGAAGATAAAACAACTTACAGAACCTACCTCGGACGCAGAGTGTACGCGAAAGGCGGAATCAAGCCAGACATCTGGGTAGAAAACGATGACAACATTCTCTCCGAAGAGGTGAGGAGATTGTATTTTTCCGACAAACGTTTCTTCTACGTTTTTGCAGAAGACTATCTCAAGCGATTCCCACATCTCAGAAAAAGCGAAGACACTTACGTAAAAAACTACAGCATCAGCCATGCTGCGCTCAAACAATTTGTTCGGTTCGTCAGAAATTATGACCCTTCATTTTCTGACGCGCATTTGGTCAATGAGAAAAACACGAGGGATATCAAGTTTTTGCTCAAGCGTGACATGGCCTACATGATCTGGGGCAACAACGCCCGATTTCGCATCAATCTCCGAAGAGACCGTCAGCTTGGTGAAGCAGTAAAACACTTGCACGCGGCCCATAAGTTGCTTTCACTAACCGTATCTATGGACTAAGTAACAAAAAATAGCGAATTTCCAGAAAAATTTATTGACAATTCTCAAAATCTTTCCTATTTTGATAAATCTAATTCTTCTCCTGGCAGCTGAGGCAAAGCATGCTCTCCTATCCTGCTTTGAGATCACATTCTCAGCCGGCGATTAAGGCACATTCATAGCAATGTCAGGATTTCTTGGTAATCCATGTCGCGGAGTCTATTTTGAGGAACATTGCCCAATTCATTTCAAACCAGATTGAGTAGCTCGACAGCCGGTGGATCTACCCCACAAACGATGTCCAGAACACCGAACAGTCTTTACGCGCAAGAGACATACCGACCCCATGCCGCCACCGAAGGTAATAAAACGCGACCGTATGGAGCAAATATCTGCTGTGAGATTACCCATTTCTGCGTTATTAAGAGTATATAATTAGACGTACATCTGCCAGGACGGGTTTCTCGATTCTGCGGGGAATGTTTTCAACGAATGTTCGACATTTTTAGTGGGAAACCCGCTGAGCCCGACCTGCTCATAGACGTAAGCATGATAAACCGTATCCATTAACTGAGGGTTAAGTCAAATGATTTCAAATGAGCCTTTCATGAACAAGCAGAAAGAGATTTATTTCACAGGCAATAGCCCGGAGGCAAAACGGACGAACAGAGCGATCTGGAAATTTTCCAAGGTCGATAACAACATTCTGATCGTAGGCGATACAGGAACGGGTAAGGAGTTTACCGCACGACAGATCCATGCGTTAACTTCCAGAAAAAATCGGCCTTTTGTGGTTTTGAACTGCTCTGCCATTGGCTACACGCTGGACAGAGATGACATATTTGGTCATGAATCCGAACAGACAGGCACGATTCAGAGAACTATTGGGTTAATCGAAAAATCCAACCATGGTACGCTTTTTCTTGACCACATTAACGAAACCCCATTAGATTACCAATTTGAGCTCTTGCAGTTGATTCGTGAAAACAAATTCAGGCGTATCGGAGGCAGTGAGAACATTGCGCTGGACATTCGAATTATTTCGTCCACAGATGTGGATATGGAAAAGAGCATCGAAAGTGGCGGTTTTCGCAAAGATCTCTACTACTTGCTGAAATCTCTCACCATCGGCCTTCCTTCTCTGCGAGAAAGAAAACAGGACATTCCCGAGCTGTTTATCCAGTTCTTGAAAATGCATTGCACTGCAAACGAGCGAGAGATCCCGGCGGTGCCGGCGGAAATTTTCGAGTCTATCCTTGAATACGACTGGAAAGGCAATATCCGCGAATTAAAGAACTGTGTGGAAAATCTGGTGATGATGTCACCGGAGGGCGAACTTTCGACAGAATTCCTGCCATTTGAAATCAAGCGTCATCCGCTCGACTTTCTCGAAATCAAGAACCTCAAAGGCGTCATTTCTGAAGTTGAGACTTATCTGATTAAGAAAGCACTGGGCAAATATGCCGGGAATCAAGTCAAGGCCGCCAGATTGCTCGGAATTCCGGAAGCCACGCTTCGTTTCAAGATGAAAAAATACGCTATTCCCAAAGACTGAGACGTTACGCCCGGCCCTCACAAAGGATGGTGAGGGTTCTCACGGGCATCACTTTTTTTTCTATCAAACAAAATCGTCTCCGCCTCCCCTGCCCCTTTTCCAACAATCACCAGGTCTGTCAAACCGACAAATAAACCATTATCAACCACACCGGGAATATTATTCAAGTGAACCGTCAACTCGGCTGGATCAACGATCTGGTTGAATTCGCAGTCTACAATGTAGTTGCCATTGTCCGTCCGAAATGCTTCGTCTCCCGACTTGCGGATTCTGACTTCACAAGCAAAATCCTTTCGTAGCTGCGAAACCACGTATTTCAATCCAAATGGTAAAACCTCCACGGGCAATGGGAACTTACCTAGTCGCATCACCTGCTTCGAGAAATCGACAATAACAATTTCCTTCTCCGACGCGGCGGCAACGATTTTCTCACGCGTCAGCGCACCACCACCCCCCTTGATGAGATTCCCCTGCGGATCGACTTCATCGGCGCCATCGATGGTAAGGTCAATCTTGTCGAACTCAGCCAAAAGCGGGATGCCACACTCGTGCGCCAAATGTGCGGTTACCAAGGATGTGGGAACGCCCTTTATCTGCAACCCGGCAGCCACCTTCTCTCCCAGTATCTTGATGGCGAAAAAAGCAGTCGACCCGGTACCCAGACCAACAACCATGTCGTCCAGAACAAAACTAATGGCTTGTTTGGCAGCCGCTTTCTTGTCTTCCGCGATATCACTCATTGGTACATTTCCTCCTGCAGTATGATTTCAAGCCAATTTAGAAACTTGACTTAAAAAAGCAAAGAAAACCAATTCGTGATTGAATTAATCAAATATACAGAAGTCTAAGAGACGAGGCAAATGGAGGGATAATACGGGACTAAAAGCCTTTGGAAAGCTTCAGCGCGATCTGGCGACCACTAGCAGAATTGTCAAATTGAATACGAATGCCCAACTGATTCTCCTCAAGGCGTTTATTGAACTTGAAAACCGCCAAAGTCGAATGGATGGCGCTCGCTAAATGATTGACCAGAATAACCGCAAGAACAAGTTCTGAGCGGTCATCCGCACGATCGCTGCGGACGCGCAGGTCTTTGAATTCCCGCCGATGTTCTTGCGTATCCCAACGCCAGAAAAATTCGTCGGTCTCCGGATACAGAGTACTGACATCCCGGTTGCGCAATTGCGCTTGGTTGAAATCGAAAATGCTGTCAAAGTTTCCGATATCGACGAAATAGTCTTTAGG
>Ga0114948_10001122_pt1 | contig 11358 bp, 9 predicted proteins | sample CR04metaG_FD_83877 | JGI IMG/M metagenome (GOLD analysis project Ga0114948, IMG submission 83877) | Deep subsurface microbial communities from Mariana Trench to uncover new lineages of life (NeLLi) - CR04 metaG | ecosystem: Environmental > Aquatic > Marine > Ocean trench > Sediment | place...
CACCTCGCCTTGGGCGCGTCGCCCCGGCGCGCCTTCAAGGTCAGCGCGGGCCGTGGCTCCACCGATGAGCGCCGCCTGCTGGCGCAACCGGTGGTCGACGCCGACGGGCGCATCTTCGTCCTCGACGCCCATGCCCGCATCTATGTGTTCGACGCCAAGACGGGAACACGGTTATGGGCCAGGGACCTCAGGCCCAAGGAAGAGCGGGAGGGCACGCTTGGCGCGGGATTGGCCGCCGTCGGCGGTAGGGTGTTCGTGACCACCGGATTCGCCCAGGTTTTGGCCCTCGATGCGGGAGACGGTCGCGTGTTATGGCGAAAGAGCCTCTCCGCGCCCTTCCGTTCGGCGCCCACGGTCGCCGATGGGCGCGTGTTTGCCGTCTCCACGGACAACCGCACCCATGCGCTGGAGGCGGAAACCGGAAAAGAGCTGTGGACCCATCGGGGGACGGTCGAGCAAGCCTCTCTTTTGGGTGGAGCGGCGCCGGCGTATGAGCGCGGCACGCTGGTGGTGGCCTATTCGTCGGGTGAATTGTTTGGTCTGAGGGCCGTCGACGGTCGGGAAATCTGGTCTGATTTTCTTTCCCAGCGCCGGCGCACCAGTGGGGTCGGCACCATTGCCGATATTCTGGCGTCGCCGGTTATCGACCGGGGCCGGGTCTTTGCGGTCAGCAACTCCGGTTACATGGTTGCCTTGTCCCTGGCCTCTGGGACACGCATATGGCAGCGACGTATCGGCGCCACCAGCACGCCCTGGTCGGCAGGGGCCTATCTCTATCTCGTCACCACCGACAACGTGCTTGTCTGCCTGAGGCGGCTTGACGGACGGGTTGTCTGGGGGCGGACGTTGGATCGCTACCAGGACGAAAAAAAGCGGCGCGACTGGATTTCCTGGTCGGGGCCTGTGCTGGCGGGAGATCGGCTCATCCTGGCCGGGACCAACAAGCAGGTCCTGGCGGTATCGCCCTATACCGGTGATCTGCTGGGCCGGATCAAGGTTGCCGATGGGGTGGAGATCGCGCCGATCATCGCGCGGGGCACCCTTTACCTTCTGACCCGAGACGCCGAGCTCATCGCTTGGCGCTGACCCATGACCGCGACGGTGGCGATCATCGGGCGCCCCAATGTGGGGAAGTCCACCCTTTTCAATCGGCTTGTCGGCAAACGCCTGGCCATTGTCGAGCGGACCCCGGGTGTCACCCGCGATTGGCAGGAGGGAACAGGCCGCCTGGGGGAACTTGAATTTCGTCTCCTCGATACGCCGGGACTCGAAGAAGCGCGCGCCGGAACCATCGAGGCCGCCATCCGGGCACAGGCCGAAGCTGCCCTCGCCCAGTCCGATGTGGCGCTGATGTTGTTCGACGCCCGGGCCGGGGTCACCCCGCTGGACGGCCATTTCGCCGGCTGGCTCCGCGAAAGCGGCATTTCCGTCATCGTTATCGCCAACAAATGTGAATCCTCGGCGGGCAAGGCCGGGGCGCTGGAAGGTTTCTCCCTTGGGCTTGGCGACCCAGTCATGGTTTCGGCGGAACATGGCATCGGCATGGAAGGATTGTCCGATGCCCTAAGGGAGGCTTTGGCCCCTTTTGAGACCGACGCCCCATGGGAGGTGGCGGACGAAGACAGCGGTCCCCTGCGGCTCGCCGTGGTTGGACGGCCCAATGTCGGCAAATCCACCTTGGTCAACGGGCTCATCGGCACCGAACGGATGGTCACGGGGCCGGAACCTGGGATCACCCGGGACGCGGTTCCGGTGGATTGGGATTATGGCGGCCGCGCCGTCCGTTTGGTGGACACCGCCGGGTTGCGGCGGCGGGCCAATGTGACCGAAAGGCTCGAGCGGCTGTCGGTCACCGAAACCGAGCGCGCCATCCGGCTCGCCGAACTGGTGGTTCTGGTGGTCGATGCAACGGTTATGCTGGAGCGCCAGGATCTGGCCATCGCACGCAAGGTGGTGGAAGAGGGCCGCGCGCTGGTGATTGCCGCCAATAAGTGGGATCTCGTGGACGACCCCGACGGCGCGCTGAGCAAGCTGCACGACCGGCTGGAAACCTCGCTCCCCCAGGTCAAGGGGATTGCCACGGTCACTTTATCGGCGCTCACCGGGCGCAATCTGGATCGCCTCATGGCGGCGGTGTTCAAGACCTATGAACTGTGGAATACGCGGATTCCCACGGGAGAGCTCAACCGCTGGCTTGAGGCCCTGGTGTCCCGCCACCCGCCGCCCGCCGCCGGCGGCCGGCGCATGCGGCTGCGCTATATCACCCAGGCCAAGGCGCGGCCGCCCACATTCATCCTGTTCACCGGCCGGCCCCAACGGGTTTCGGCGAGCTATCTCAGGTATCTGGAAAACGGTTTGCGCGATGCCTTCGGCCTCGCCGGGGTGCCGCTCCGCGTGATCCTCCGGGCCGGGCGAAACCCCTACGTTGAGGGGGCATAGAGCATTATCCGGCCAGATTGAACCATTTGACCTAGGTGCCGTTCGCCAGAACCTCCCGCGCATTGACCCTCTCGCCGTTTCGCGCGCAGGCGGCCTCGACCAGCGGTATGAAGGCAAGCGCGACCTCTTCGGGCGTCGGCAGGGTTTCGGGATCCTCCCCCGGGAAGGCTTCGGCGCGCATGGTGGTGCGGGTCCCACCCGGATTGATGAGATTGACCCGCACGGTGGTGTTTTCGAGCTCCGCCGCCCAGGTCCGCGCCATGATTTCCAGCGCTCCTTTGGCGACCGCATAGGCCCCCCAATAGGGGTGATGGCCGTCCGCGGCGCCGGAGGTGACGAACAGGGCGCGGCCGGCGGGCGACAACCGCAACAGGGGATCGAAGGCGCGAACCAAGCGCCAATTAGTGGTCAGATTGATGGCCATGACCGCGTCCCACTGGGAAGGCTCGATATGGTGCATGGGCGTGAGGCTTCCCAGGATCCCGGCGTTTCCCACCAGGATATCGAGCCGCCCGAAGCGTTGGTGGATGGCAAGGGCCATCTGGTCGATCATCTCGAAATCGGTGAGGTCGGCGGGGAACAGAACCGCTTCCTGGCCCATTGCCCGTATGGCGTCGTCCACCTCTTCGAGTCCGCCCTGGGTCCGGCCCGTGACGATGACCTGCGCGCCTTCGCCGGCGAAGGCCTTGGCGACGGCCGCGCCGATCCCCCGCGATGCTCCGGTAACAAGCGCGATGCGCCCCTCGAGCCGGCCCGAAGCCTGGTTCATCGTTTGCCGGCAACCTCCGTCAGGAAGGAGAGCTGAGCCGCATGGGTGCCGTCTTCCTGGTCGGTCAGGGGGATCGGATAATCGCCGGAGAAACAGGCATCGCAATGCTGTGGGTTTTCGGCATTACGGCTTTGTTCCCCCATGGCGCGGTAAAGGCCGTCCATGGAGATGAAGGCGAGGGTGTCGACCCCGATCTCCTTACGCATGGCCTCCACATCCATCTTGGCGGCCATGAGTTCGGACCGCTCCGGCGTATCGACGCCGTAATAGCAGGGATTTGTGGTCGGCGGGCTGGCGATGCGCATATGCACTTCCCTGGCACCGGCGTGCCGCATCATCTCGACGATCTTAACCGAGGTAATGCCCCGGACGATGCTGTCATCCACCAAGATCACGCGTTTGCCCTCGACATGGGCGCGGTTGGCGTTGTGCTTGAGTTTGACCCCGAGATGGCGGATCTGGTCCGATGGTTCGATAAACGTCCGTCCCACATAGTGATTGCGGATGATGCCGAGCTCGAACGGCACGCCGGCCTGTTGGGCGTATCCGATGGCGCCCGGCACCCCGGAATCGGGCACCGGAATCACCATATCGGCATCCACAGGGCTTTCCCGGGCCAGTTCCGCCCCGATTCGCTTGCGGGTTTCGTAGACGCTGCGCCCGTCGGCGACGCTGTCGGGCCGGGCGAAGTAGATGTACTCGAAGATACAATGCCTTGCCTGGCGCGGCGGGAAGGGGTGAAGGCTCAGGATCCCCTCTGTGCTGATGACCACCATCTCACCCGCCTCTATGTCGCGGATGAAACCGGCGCCGATGATGTCAAGGGCGCAGGTTTCCGACGCCAGGATATAGGCGGAATCGAGCTCCCCCAGCACCAGGGGCCGCACTCCAAGGGGATCGCGTACGCCGATCAAGGTGTCCTGGGTCATCGCCACCAGCGAGTATGCCCCCTCCACCTGCTTGAGCGCGTCGATGAAGCGGTCGATGACAGGTTTATAGCTCGAGGTAGCGATCAGATGGATGATCACCTCGGTATCGGTGGTGGATTGGAACAGGCTGCCCCGTTTGACCAATTCGCGGCGCAAGGTGACCGCGTTGGTGAGATTGCCGTTATGGCCGATGGCAAAGCCGCCGAATTCGAAATCGGCAAACAGCGGCTGGGTATTGCGGTCGACCGTTGCCCCTGCCGTGGAATAGCGGTTATGGCCGATGACCACGGTGCCGGCGAGCTGCGCGATGGCCTCCTCGCTGGAGAAATTATCCGCCACGTGGCCCAGCCCCCGCCGGGAATGGAAATGATGGCCGTCATAGCTCACCATGCCCGCCGCTTCCTGGCCGCGATGCTGAAGCGCATGCAGGCCGAGCGCCGTCAGGGCAGCCGCGTCATCATGTCCAAACACGCCGAACACGCCGCATTGGTCGTGAAAGTTGTCGCCTTTGAAGGGGTTGGTGATCATTGGTCCGGTTCGAGACAATCCGATGTTCCCGATCATGCGTTCATTTACCTTGCCTGGCGCCTTCGATCAAGCGCTCCATGCCCCGGCGGTCGGCGGAAGGATATCCGGTCCGGGTGGCTTTCAAGGAGTCCGGCGCGCCGCCCGCATCGCTGCGCCGCCGGGGTTTGACGATTTTGGGAAGGACCTTGCGTATGTCTTCCGGCGCTACCGATACCAGATAGGCCGCGGCCGCGGCGGTGAGGGGAAGCGTCCGGGAATTGGCGAACCATTGCCCCTGACCCTCGTCGCCCAAATACCAGCTGATGCCGATGAACAGCACGACGACGATCAACGCGCCGCGAATAAGGCCGAATACGAAACCCAGCGTGCGGTCCAGCACACCCGCGCCGGCGCCGTGCAAGATCTTTGAGATCAGATGGGCGCCGATGGACAATAAGACCAGGCTGCCGATAAACAACACTATCCCGGTGACGAGGTCCACGGCCTCGGGCCAGGGGACGATATCCTTGACCATGGGCCGGGCAGGCGCGAAACCGTAGATGGTTGCGTAGATCGCCCCCACCCAGGCGCCGATCGACAGGAGTTCCTTCACGAGCCCCTGAAACAGCGCCAGCAGGCCCGAGATGAGGATGACACCGATGACGACGATATCGGTGATGTATTCCGGTGCCATGGGTCTCCTTATTTAGCTAAATCGTGCCGGTCCTGCCATTGCCCTCGCGCTCCAAGGAACGAATGTTCCCTCCGGCAAGGGGCCTGGGCCGGATCCGTTCGACCCCGAAAAGGGCCATCAGATCGGCCAGCGCCTTGACCTCGACGATCTTGAAATCCCGGGATTTCCGGCCCGGCCCGCCATCCCTGCCGGGGGGAACGACGGCGCTGTGAAACCCCAGTTTCCGGGCTTCCCGCAGTCGCCCGTCGCGTCCGTTGACGGGACGGACCTCGCCCGACAGGCCCACCTCTCCGAAGAACAGCGTCGCCCCGGGGGCCGGCGTGTTGGAAAGCGAGGACACCAGGGCGGCGGCGACCGCGAGATCGGCGGCCGGTTCCGAAATCCGCAAGCCCCCGGCGACACTGAGATAGACATCCTGAGCGGAGAGATTGAGCCCGCAGCGCGCGTCGAGGACGGCGATGACCATGGCCAGCCGGGCCGTGTCCCAGCCCACCACCGCGCGCCGGGGAGCGGCCAATGTGGACGGCGCGACCAGGGCCTGGATCTCCACCAGCACCGGCCGCGTGCCTTCGATGCCGGCGAACACGGCGGCGCCCGGCACCGGTGCGGCCCCTGCACCGGGCGCGTTGGCGCCGAGCCCTAGGAACATGGCCGACGGGTTCTTGACTTCGCCGAGGCCGCCATCGGTCATTTCGAACACGCCGATTTCATCGGTGGGGCCGAAGCGGTTCTTGACGGCCCGCAGGATGCGGAACTGCTGACCGCGTTCGCCTTCGAAATACAGCACCGTATCGACCATGTGCTCGAGCACCCGGGGACCGGCGATCTGGCCCTCCTTGGTGACGTGGCCGACCATGATCACGGTCAGGCCCGTGCGCTTGGCGAATCCGATCAGCGCCTGGGCGGCGGCGCGGACCTGGGCGACGGTGCCCGGCGCGGAATCCAGTTCATCGGCATACATGGTCTGGATCGAATCGATGACCACCAAAGCCGGTCTTTTCGCGGGCTTAAGCCCTTCGAGGGTAGCGATCACGTCGTTGATCGAGGTCGCCGCAAGAAGCGCCACCGAAGCCTCGCCGAGCCCCGTGCGCTCGGCCCGCATCCGCAGCTGATCTGTCGCTTCCTCGCCCGATACGTAGACCGCGCCCGGCACACTGTTTCCATGATCGGTTCCGAGCGCCGCGCTTGCCTGCAGCATGAGAGTCGATTTACCGATGCCGGGATCGCCCGCCACCAACACCGCGGACCCCGGCACCAAGCCGCCGCCTAACACCCGATCGAACTCGCCGATTCCCGTCAATCTGCGTTGGGGCGCGGCTCTTCGGCCCTTGAGGCCTTCGAGCGCGAGGGCCCTGCCGGGAGACACCGCCCCCGCCCCGCCCCCGGCGCGGCGCGTGGTGACTTCCTCGACGATGGCATTCCAAGCACCGCATCCCTCGCACCGTCCGGCCCATTTGCGGTGCTCGATCCCGCATTGCTGGCAGACGTAGCGCGTTTGGGCCCGCGCCATATCAATCTCCCACCCCGGCGCGACATTGTGTGGGGGATATCTTGCGGGTCATCCGGAAAGCTGCATTTGAATGGGACCCTCGGCGCGGCCGTGAATGAACTGATCGACATAGGGGTTCCCGGATTCGTCTATGTTCGCCACCGGGCCCTGCCATATGATCTTGCCGTCGTGCAGCATGGCGATGCGATGAGCAATCTTGCGCGCGCTGACGAGATCATGAGTGATGGACAGGGTCGTCGCCCCCAGTTCGCGCACGCATTTAACGACCAGGTCGTTGATGACGTCGCCCATGATGGGGTCGAGCCCGGTGGTCGGTTCGTCGAAGAAAATGATCTCCGGCTCCGCGGCGATGGCCCGGGCCAATCCCACCCGCTTCGTCATGCCGCCCGAGAGCTCGGCGGGCATGAGCGCTCCAACTTCCGGTCCCAGTCCCACCGCCGCCAGCTTTTGAAGGGCGACGGCGCGGGCCGCTTGCCGCTCCATGCCGCGTGCCTGGATCAGCCCGAAGGCGACGTTTTCCCAAACTGGCAGGCTGTCGAACAGGGCCGAGCCCTGGAACAACATGCCGAACTTGCCCATCAGCGCGTCGCGGTCGGCGCCGTTGATTTTACCAACATCGACGCCGTCGATTTCGATCAGCCCGGAATCCGGCTCGAGAATGCCGAGAATGCACTTGATCATCACCGATTTCCCGGTGCCGGATCCGCCGATGACGACCACGGATTCGCCGACCCCGACATCGAGGTCCACACCGTCCAGCACCACCTTTGGGCCGAAGGCCTTGCAGACGCCGCGGAGGCGAATTTTCGGAGGCGTGGTGTTCATATCGCGAAGAACAGCTCGGTGATGATGTAGTTGAAGATCAGGATTAGGATAAGCGAGGAAACCACTGCGTTGATGGTCGCCGTGCCCACCCCCTGGGCCCCGCCGCGCGAGTTGTAGCCGTGGTAACACCCCATCAGAGTGATCACGAAGCCGAAAACGGCGGCCTTGACGAGACCCGATACGACATCCTTCACCTCCAGGAACTCGAAGGTCCGGGACAGGTAGTTCGCGGGATTGAAGTCGAGCTTATTGACGGCGATCAGGAAGCCGCCGAAGACGCCGATGATATCGGCCACCAGAACCAAAATCGGCATCATGGCCAGTCCCGCGATCAGCCGTGGCGCGACCAGGTATTTGTAGGGGTTGATCGAAAGGGTGGTCAGCGCGTCGATCTGTTCGGTCACCTTCATGGTGCCGATTTCGGCTGCCATGGAACCGCCGATGCGCCCCGCCACCATGAGCCCCGCCAGCACCGGACCCAGTTCCCGGGTTATGGACAGCACCACGACCGTCGCCACTGCGCCTTCGGCGGAAAACCGCGAAAACCCGGAATAACTTTGCAGCGCCAGCACCATGCCGGTGAAAATGGCGGTCAGCCCCACCACGGGCAGAGAATAATAGCCGATATCGATCATCTGGCGGATCGTCAGCCGGAAATAAAAGGGTGGTGTCACGCAGTGACGCAGGGCGCGTCCGGTGAACACCGAAAGCCTTCCGACGGTGGCCAGGAAATTCAGGAATATGCGTCCGACCCCCGAGAGGACGCGGATTATGACTTTGTCCTCGGGCGCGGCGATGGTCATGAGGCGTTACCGCCAAGGTAGCGCCGCTCGAAGCGCCGGCCCAGCGCGGTCAGAACCTCGTAGCCGATGGTTCCCGCCTCCCGGGCGAGGTCGTCCACGGTGTGCTCGGGCCCGATGAGATCGACCAGGGCCCCGGGGAGGGTGGCCTCCGCCGGGACGGCAGTAACATCGATGGTGATCAAATCCATGGACACGCGCCCTACTACGGGAACCCGGACGCCGCCGATGAAGGCGCTGGCCGAATTAGAAAGCGAACGGAGAAAACCGTCGGCATAACCGACCCCGAGGGTCGCGATTCGCTGCCCCCTCTCCGCCCGGTGGGTGGCACCATAACCAACGGTCGATGGGGTGTCAATTGTCCGGGTCTGTAGAATTTTCCCTTGTAGTTTAATGGTTTGGCTCATGGGGCTGGTGTCCGACGTGCCCGGATTGATGCCGTAAAGGGCGGCCCCGGGACGGGCCAGGTCGAAGTGAAATGGGGCACCCAGGAATATCCCAGAAGAGTTGGCGAGGCTCGCCCGCCGAGGCCGAAGCGGCGCCAGAATTTTCAGCGCTGCCTCGAACCGGGCCAGCTGTTCGCCGTTGAGCGGGTTGTCCGGATCTTCGGCGCAGGCGAGGTGGCTGATCACCGTATCCAGGGCAAGGCCCGCGACTCGCTCGGGCGCGCCGGCCAGTGCGTCGACCTCCGCGGCGCTCAGTCCCAGGCGGTTCATGCCGGTGTCCACCTGCAGCATGGCGGGCAGCGCGGCCGCCCAATCCTGTGCCTCCCCGGCCCAGGCTTCGAGCTGGCCGGGGTGGTTCAAGACCGGGACAAGTCCCGCCGCTGCCATCTCCTGGGCAGTATCGGCGTCGACCCCGTTGAGGACATGGATCGCCGCATCGGGCAGGAGCTCGCGCAAGCGCAGCCCCTCTTGGGTGAGGGCGACGAAGAAACTGCGGCATCCGGCGGTCCACAATGCCCCGGCCACGGGCTCAAGGCCCAACCCATAAGCATCGGCCTTGACCACGGCGCCGCATTCCGTGGACGGACCAAGGTACCCGGACAATTGCCGATAATTGGCGGCGATGGCGTCGAGATCGACGGTCAGAAGGGCGCCGGCGCCGCTGACGCCGCGGCGGCGGTGGTCAGAAGGGGGCATCCTGGTTTGGAACGTGGTCGTCGGGAACGAAATCCGTAAAGCGCGTGAATTCGCCCTCGAAGACCAGTTTGATCGATCCGGTCGGGCCATGGCGTTGCTTGCCGATGATGACCTCGGCCAGGTTATGGACCTCATCCATCTGCTCCTGCCATTTTTCGAATTCCTCGGTCCCCGCCTGCTGGGGCTTGAGGCGTTCGAGGTAATACTCATGCCGATAAATGAATGCGACGACGTCGGCGTCCTGTTCGATGGTCCCCGATTCGCGCAGGTCGGCGAGCTGGGGCCGCTTGTCTTCCCGCTGCTCGACGGCACGGCTGAGCTGGGACAGCGCCAGCACCGGCACGTCCAGTTCCTTGGCCAGCGCCTTCAGGCCGCGGGTGATCTCGGCGATTTCCTGGACCCGGTTGTCGCTGGCGCGGCTAGTGGTCGGGCGCAGCAGCTGGAGGTAGTCGACGACGACAAGGCCGAGCGCATGCTGGCGCTTGAGGCGCCGCGCACGGGTGCGCAACTGGGCCACCGAAAGGGCCGGCGTATCGTCGATGAAATAGGGAATCTGGGAGAGTTCCTGATTGGCCTCGACCACCTTCTGGAAATCGGCGTTGGATAGGTCACCCTGGCGGATACGATGGGAACTGACCCCCGAAACCTCCGCCAATATCCGCGTCGCCAGCTGTTCGGCGGACATTTCCAGGGAAAAGAAGCCGACCACGGCGCCGTCCACCACTTGCCGCTGGCCTTGATCGTCGGTTTCCCAGCGGCAGGCGCGGGCCGCGTGGTAGGCGATGTTGGTCGCCAGCGCGGTCTTGCCCATGGACGGCCGCCCCGCGAGGACCACCAAATCGGAGCGCTGCAGGCCGCCCAGCAGCCTGTCGAGATCCCTGAAGCCGGTCGCCGTGCCGACCAGCTTGCCCTCCCGCTTGTAAGCCGCCTCGGCGATCTCGATGGCGCTGGTCAGGACGTCGGTGAAGGAACGGAACCCACCTTCGTATTCGCCGGTGGTCGCGAGATCGAAGAGATGCTGTTCGGCGGTCTCGATCTGCTTGGCCCCGTCGGTCTCCAGGTCCGGATTCATGGCCAGGTCGCGCATTTCAAGGGAAAGTTCGATCAGCCGGCGCCTAAGATGAAGGTCGAAGACGGTGCGCCCGTAATCCGCGGCATTGATCACCGTCACCGCCGAGGCCGCCAGGCGCGCGAGATACTTGGCCCCGCCCGCGTCGTTTAACGCCTCGTCGGCCTCGAAAAGCGGTTTGAGGGTCACCGGATTGGCGACCTGGTGGCGTTCGATCAGGGTGGCGCAGGCGGCAAAGATACGGCCATGGACCGGATCGTAATAATGTTCGGGCAGGAGGAATTCGGACACCCGGCCATAGGCGTTATTGTTGATCAAGATGGCGCCGAGTAACGCCTGCTCGGCCTCGAAATTATGGGGCAGGTCGAGCACCTCGCCGGGGCCGTCGCCGTCCCGGAGCGGGGTGATCTTCGATTCGGGTGTTACGTCAACCATGGCCGCGAAGGTTACAGAGGGCCGCGCAAAATCTCCAACACCTAATCGCTTTCATAGGGCTGTTGGCACGATCCCTAACAGAAAATCTACTCACAGTCTGGTAACAACGGGGATAATCCGTCAATTGATTTCCGGGCTTCGGGCGTGTTTTGTTACTCTGCCGCGGCCGATCTCGCGCCGTGGGCCCGTTCCCATTCGGTGATGTAGTCGCGGGTGAGGGGCACCGCCTCCTGGTCCCG
>Ga0114948_10001125_pt1 | contig 11351 bp, 11 predicted proteins | sample CR04metaG_FD_83877 | JGI IMG/M metagenome (GOLD analysis project Ga0114948, IMG submission 83877) | Deep subsurface microbial communities from Mariana Trench to uncover new lineages of life (NeLLi) - CR04 metaG | ecosystem: Environmental > Aquatic > Marine > Ocean trench > Sediment | place...
AGGAACCTCTGATCTATTCATGAACTCGTATCTTGCGTCCAAAATGTCCACCTTCTGCGTTGCAAATCTTGTCAATAGCCAGCTATTACCTGCGATTCGTGCCTTGAATCTGGACATTTTGAATCACAATCTACTTCGCCCAGAATAAATCAGAGGTTCCCTAATCACAAAGTTTTACTGTTTCGCAAGCACTGGAATATCCCTATGGCAGTGCCCTCAATGCAATGGTTGAAAATTGCTTGAATCAATATCGGTGATGCCCGGGCCTTCCGCCTATTGAACCAGTTCAGTGGCAGCCAGGCCCTCCGTGGTAATGATCACCCTGACCATGGCCGGTTTCAATGGATCAATATGCGCCGGTGGATCCACGACAAATTCACCCGTAGACCATTGCGTCCCAGCTTGCTTCCACTTGATTTCAATGCGGTTGCCCTGGTAGCGGCGCAATGGAAAGGTCGTCGAACACAGGCCGCGCATGGGAATATTGCCGCAGGAAATGAATTCGCCGGTCTTTGTGACCAGCAACATGACTTCGGTTACCAGGCTGAATGAACGGTTCTCGATGCGAAGGCCGTAGATATCGATTCCCGGGACATCGGACCGGGACGCCTGATCTGTCACCGTGCGGCATGCACCGATCCCTGGCATCAGCAACAGCAGGAAACCAAGCCGGATCAACTTCACCGCATTACTTCAAAGCGCTGTTGACAATTTCACTGACGTCCGCCGACAGGCCAGGCACCGCCGCAATCTGCTGCAACGTCTGTTTCATCAGCGCTTTGCGGCTGTCGTCATAGCGAACCCAGCGATTGAACGCGGATGCCATGCGTGCCGCCATCTGCGGGTTGATCTTGTCCAGCGCGACCACCTGCTCTGCGTGGAACTGGTAGCCGGAACCGTCTGGCGTATGAAAACCGGTGGGATTGACCATGGAGAAAACGCCGATCAATGAACGCACCTTGTTCGGGTTGCGCATACTGAACGAGGGGTGATCCATCAACGCGCGCACAGTATGAATGGTCTCGTGTCCGGGCTTCATCGCCTGCATGGAAAACCATTTGTCCATGACCAGCGCATCTTCCTGCCATTTTTGTTCAAAAGCAGCCAGCGCTGCTGCGGCTGCCGGGGAGTCGGTCAACACCAGCCCCCGCAACCCGGCCAATGTGTCCGTCATGTTGTCACTGCCATCCATCTGCTCGCCGGCCAGGCTGTCACCGCCTTGCGTTTCAACCAGGTAGGAAAGGCACACATTTTTAAGACTGCGCCGGGCCATTGCGCTGGGGGCCTTGCTGTAGGCTGCGCCGTGGTTCAATTCCTCGTAGCGCTGGCGCAGCGATTCGACCAGCGCTGTGGCCAGGCCGGCGCGAATATACTGCCTTGCTGCGTGAATGCCATCGACGTCAACGACCTTCATCTGCTCTGCCAGGTAGTCTTCCCCAGGCAGCATCAGCGCCTCGGCGAGCAGCGCCGGATCGGCCTGGCGATCATCGAGTAAACCGGCAAAGGCCTTGACCAGGCCCGGCTCCAGTTGCATTTCATTGCCTTGCGAGCGGCGCTGTACCTGCGCGAGGATGCAGTCCTGGGCAAGCGTCTGGGCCGCTTCCCAACGGGCGAAGGGTTCCGGATCATGGCTGATCAGGTGGCTCAGCTCCGCGACAGTCCAGGGATAGTTGACCTTGACGGGTGCTGAAAAGTCCCGCAGCAGGGAAGGAACCGGTGCTTCGTTTACATGGATAAATGTAAACGCCTGGCTTGCGTGTTCCAGGATCAGCAAGCGCGTGGTGTCGCCGGCTGCGGATTCGCCCTTCAGTTGCAAGGGCATCTGTGTACCGTCCTGGCCCAGCAGGCCAATGGCGAACGGGATCAGCAGCGGAATCTTTTCAGCCTGGTCGTGGCTGGGCGGCGTATGCTGACTCAGTTGCACATGGTATTCAGCCCTGGCAGCGTCATACCTTGTTTCAACCGTCACCTCCGGCGTGCCGGACTGGCTGTACCAGTCACCAAAGCGGTCCAGGTCCGTTTGGTTCGCGTCCGCCATTGCAGCCAGAAAATCATCACAGCTTACGGCCTGGCCATCATGTCGTTCAATATACAGGCGCATCCCTTTCTGAAAGCCTTCCTCTCCCAGCAGGGTGTGGTACATGCGGATGACGGTGGCGCCCTTTTGGTAAACCGTCGCCGTATAGAAATTATTGATCTCGATATAGTGGTCCGGCCTGATCGGGTGAGCCATGGGACCGGCGTCCTCCGGGAACTGCCGGCTGCGCAAATCACGGATATCCTGGATTCGTTTGACGGCCCGCGATTGCATGTCCGCCGAAAACTCCTCGTCGCGGAATACCGTCAGGCCTTCTTTCAGGGTCAGTTGGAACCAGTCCTGGCAGGTGACGCGGTTGCCGGTCCAGTTGTGGAAATATTCGTGCCCGATCACGCCTTCTATGCCCTGGTAATCGTAATCGGTCGCCGTGTCCGGCCGCGCCAGCACGTACTTGGAATTGAAGATGTTCAGCGACTTGTTTTCCATCGCCCCCATGTTGAAATCGTTGGTGGCGACAATGTTGTAAATGTCGAGGTCATATTCGAGGCCAAAGCGCACTTCGTCCCATTTCATGGCGTTGACCAGGGATTCCATCGCGTGTTCGCAGCGATCTATATTTTCGTGCTCAACGTAGACCCTCAAAGTCACGTCGCGGCCACTTCGCGTAACAAAGTGGTCTTCAATGTGCGCCAGATCGCCCGCGACCAGTGCAAAAAGATAGGACGGCTTTGGAAACGGGTCTTCCCACCGCACCCAGTGCCTTCCATCGTTGCCAGAGCCGGATTCAACCGCATTGCCATTTGACAGCAACACCGGGTAGGTTCCGGCATCGGCCTCGATGACAACGCTGTACCGTGTCATCACATCCGGCCGGTCCGGGAACCATGTTATCTTGCGGAAACCCTCGGCCTCACACTGGGTCAACAGAAATTCACCGGCTTGGTAAAGACCTTCCAGTGCAGTGTTCTCAGCCGGCCTGAGACGCACTTTGGTTTCAAGGACACATTGATCCGGCAGATCCTTGATGCGCAACCTTTCCCCTGAAATCAAGTAACGCTCTGCGTCCAGCGTTTCGCCGTCAATTGAAATGGAGCACAACTCAAGGTCTTTTCCATCCAGATCCAGGGTTTGCGTCTGTGCAGCGGAGTTTTGGCGGCGTAGCGTCATTTTCGTGTGGACCAGGGTAGAAGATTCATCGATAGAGACATGCAGCGTCACATCATCAATGTGCCACGGAAAGGCCGTGTAGTCCTTGCGGTAAATGGCTTTTGCTGAAGCACCCTGTTTCATTGAGCAGTCCTTTGTGAATATCGGTAGTGAACCTGATGACAGGGACAGTATTATAGGCGTATGACCCGGCTGACAGAACAACAACGACCTGTTTTCCAGGATATCGTCGCAGCAAGGGAGCGAATCGCGGGCCAGGTGCGAAACACGGATGTTATAGAGAATATTGAGTTGAACAAAATACTGGGCTGTGACGCCTGGTTTAAATGTGAAAACCTGCAGAAAACCGGCGCGTTTAAATTCCGTGGCGCCAGTAATGCAATTTTACGCCTGAGAGAAAACGGAACGGACGAGGATGTCGCGACGCATTCGTCAGGAAATCATGGCGCCGCACTGGCCACGGCCGCGCAATCAGATGGGCGCAACGCGCATGTCGTGATGCCACGCAACTCGGTGGCGTCAAAAGTTGAAGCGGTCAGGCGTTTCGGTGGCAAGATCGTTTTTTGCGAACCCAGCCAGGAAGCGAGGGAGGCCGGACTGGCCAGGCTGGTGGCGGAAGGACTGATCCCGATTCCGCCCTATGATCACCGGGACATCATCGCCGGCCAGGGCACCGCTGCGCTGGAGTTCCTTGAATCACACCCGCATCTGGATATCCTGATCACCCCGGTCGGTGGTGGCGGTCTGGTCAGCGGATCGGCCATCGTGGTCCGTCACCTGCGCCCCGCCATGTCTGTATTCGCCGCTGAGCCTTTCGGTGCGGCGGATACCGCGGCCAGCTTCCGGCAGGGTACGCGGGTCACTTCATGGCAGCCGGACACCATCGCCGATGGCCTGCGCGCGCTGGTTGGCGAGATCACTTTTCCAATCATCCGCGAATGTGTCGATAACGTGCTAACGGTATCAGAAGGCGGCATCGTTGATGGTATGAAACTGGTCTGGCAATACACGAAAATGATCATTGAGCCCTCATCCGCCACCGTGATTGCAGCCATCAGGGAACACCCGGAACTCTTCGCCGGCAAGCGTGTCGGTCTCATCCTCACCGGCGGCAATATCGACCGGGATCAATTCCCGTTCCTGCATATGGACCGCCATGACTGAAGCAAAAACCCGTTGCGCCTGGCCCGGTTCTGATCCGCTCAATATTGAATATCACGACCGGGAATGGGGCGTGCCGGAATACAACGAACGTCGCCTGTTTGAAATGCTGACCCTGGAGGGCGCCCAGGCGGGCTTGAGTTGGCTGACAATCCTGCGCAAGCGCGAGGGCTACAGGAAAGCGTTCGCAGGTTTTGACCCCCTGAGGGTAGCGGGATTTGACGGCCGCACGGTCGGAAAACTGGTGCTGGACGCCAGCATCGTCAGACACCGTGGAAAAATCGAGGCCACCGTTAACAACGCCCGCTGTATCCTTGCACTCTGGGAGAATGGTCAAAGCCTGAGTGCATTAGCCTGGGAAGCCGTAGACGGCAAGGCACGGGTCAATCAATGGCAGGCAATGTCCGAAATTCCAGCCGTAACGCCGCAATCTGAGCAACTTAGCAAGAGGCTAAAGAAAAGGGGCTTCAGGTTTGTTGGCCCCACTACCTGCTATGCCTTCATGCAGGCCGCGGGCCTGGTCAATGATCACGAGAAAAGTTGTTTTCGCCACCCGCAGCGCCAGGACTTATAAACACCGGTAATCCCACCGGCCGTCTATTCGGAAACGTCTTTCTCCAGCTCTTCACGCAGGTTTTCCGCGCGCAAGAAAAAATCCTCGACACTGGCTCCGTTGACCAGTCTTGTCACGGGCGGCTTCAACAGGGGATCAAGTTTTGGAAGGCTGCTGAACTCGTTACGTTGTAACAGTTCTCCTAACATCGGCGCACCGATGAGCAGCGTTGCAAGAACGCCGGAACCGAACGCCTGGGCCCTGGTTCGGCCATGCGTGGCAAACTGCATGTGCGTAAACAAGGCGAGTCCGAGGATGGCGATTTGGCCCAGGATCTTCAGCCAACCCACCAGGCTGCTCCATCCGAGCGCGAACCCCATTAAGGGCACAGCTTGTGCATTGACAAACAACGCCACCACGGCAAGCGCGGCAATTGCAAGGTGCACATTGAAGTAACCACGGTGGGCAATGAGCCGGTTGAGCAAGGACCAGAAACCCGCCCACACCATGATGCCCAGCAGCGGGTAAACCAATTGACTGGCAAGCACACCGGGGCCAAGCGCCTTTGAGCTGTCCAGCAACTTTTCCAGCGACAGCGCCGTGATGCACAACACGGTGGCAAGCGGTAACATCCAGGGCTTTCCAAGCAGGTGGAACAAGCCAAGTCGCGCAGTATCCCGCCATGCTGGCACAACACTTGAGTCAATCGGCCGGAACCGTAGCTGGCTGTGCCCGAACTGCACGCGTTCGCCTTCGCACAGTTGCACCTTGTTCAGACGAACCCTCCCTTTCATGTTCCAGGTGCCGTTCACACTGTCCAGGTCTACCAGCACCAGCCGGCCCTGTTCAGAACGGATGGTCAGATGGTGGGGGCAAACATAGGGATCGCCGATGATGATGTCATTGTCATAAGCACGGCCCACCCGGACCTCACCGCCGTGATAATGAATGCGCTGCAACACCTGCCCGGATCGATTCAGAATCTCAATCACACCGGGCTTCACGTCTGTTCCGGTTGTTTGCGGCGCAGCTTCGTTCAGGGTTGCCACGAATACGCTTCCAGAAAGCGCTTGAAAAACAGGTTCAGATTGTCCCAACTGAACCCCGCCAGCACCAGCGTGCTTTGCAGCGCCTCGCGGTTGTCGACCAGGGAGGTAGTACTCAGGAATCCGTCGTAAAGGCCAGCCAGCTTGCGATAGGAACGCACACAATAAGTCACCTTCAGCGGCAGTGTGGCCTGGTCCACGAAGCCATCCTGGCATTTATAATTGCTCACACTTTGCTCATCGCCATCCAATCGCAAGCGAGGATAGTAACCGCGTTTTTCGAGCTGCCGGTAGAAGCGCATAGCACCCAATGAATCAGTGCTGATCAGCTCGTGCTGATACCGGATGATGCCGGTTTTGAGCGACGTCGACAGGTAGATATCATCATTGGACTGACAGCGATACAAAACAAAAGACAGGTTGTTTTCCTCGTCTTCGGAGCTGTTGCCCCAGCAGTTGATAAATGATGCAAGACCCGCCGGGGCAGAATAGCCATTGAGACGGGTAACGGGGACGGCATCAGCAAACAGACGATCCAGGATCTGTTGTTGATTATCCAGTAATTGGTCGGCAACGCTCAGGTTCAGACTTTCTTCGCTAACGGCGTCCAACCCATAAACGCTGACCAACTGTTCAACATATTGCACGGGAACCAGGAAACTGACCTGGTTGCCGGCGGTCGAGACATTGATTCCGACGACTTCCCCGTTGTCATTCAGCGTTGGGCCACCACTCATTCCCGGATTGATCGAACCGGTGAAATGCAACTTTTCGTAAAGGGATTTTTCCAGCCGGCCGTTGTAGGTACCCTCAACGATGGTCAGCCCGATGTCAAAAGGATAGCCAAGTGACCACAGGCGGGTCCCCTTGGGCGGGCCGTTGGTGGCAAGGGCCAGGGCCTTTCTTTCGAAGCCGTCGGTCTTTAACAAGGCAAGATCATGAACCGCGTCGACGGCAAGCAACTGCAGATCACCTTCTTTGCCGCCTTCGGCGAGATAGCGCGACCGGTACCGACCGGGCTCGTTCACCAGTTCTGCAATCACGTGGTAATTGGTCACAATCCAGCCCGGTTGTCCGGCGAAAAACCCGGAACCGATGCCCGCCTTTGAATCCGCCTGGCGGTCAATCACCTGGATCTGTACTATCCTGTCGCGCCATGTGGCATAAACTTCCGCCGTGTCAGCGCTTTGGGGCCAGGCAGGTACCACAACCGCCAGTAAAAACAGGCAAGCTATTGGTATCAATCGTTGCGGAATTGAATTCATTGCAGGCATTATGGCAAAAGGCCGCCGGGAAATCTGAAAAAGAAAAATATGAGTCAAACCCTGTATCTGCTTCGTCATGCCAAGGCTGAGCCCTGGTCTCCCGGCAGCAATGATTTTGAGCGCGCCCTGGCTCAGCGTGGCCATGATCACATGCAGCATTTGTCCGCTTGGGCACAGGAAAAGCTGCCAGCACCAGAATCGGCACTGTGCTCATCGTCCTTGCGAACCCGGGAAACCCTTTTGCCCCTGCTTGGTATTTGGCCCCGACTGAGCAAAGGAACGACCTATCTCGATGAAATTTATGAGGCCAGCGCAGGATCCCTGCACGCACTGGCGGGCCAGGCGTTTCATTCATCTGAATCTATTCTGATGGTGGGCCACAATCCGGGGTTTGAACAGTTCTTGCTGGGCGTTCTGCATGATCTTGATGCCGCAAAAATCACCAAGATGGCAACTGGAGTATTGGCAGTCATTGAGTTTCCGAATGGCTATGACCACGTTTGTGGCCAGGGCCTGCTGCGCCACTGGGTAAAGCGCAAGGACCTCTCAATTAGGGCCTGTTAACACTACTTGAGGCAACATACGCTCAGATGATTGATTGCAGGTAAACATCTGCCAGCCTGACCAGTCCGGCCTCATCCGCGGCGCTGAACCGGTCCCTACGCGGGCTATCAATATCGAGCACGCCAATCAATACGCCATCCTTGATGAGTGGTATCACGATCTCCGCTTCAGAGCCCGTATCGCAGGCAATGTGGCCATCGAAATCTTGTACGTTTGCGACACGCAAAACCGACTCTGAAAGGGCGGCGGTGCCGCACACGCCCTGGCCCACCTGGATACGGACACACGCGGGCTTGCCCTGGAATGGGCCCAGTACAAGGCTGTCGTTTTCGAGGAAGTAAAACCCGGCCCAGTTCACGCAGGGGAGTTCCTGAAACAGCAGCGCACTCAAATTGGCTGCATTGGATACACGATTGCTCTCACCTGACAGCAGCGCTTCGGCCTGCGCGGCCAGCCTTGAGTAGTTCACTTGTGCCTGCTGGTACTTTTTCATGGATTTCGTCTAGGTGGCCAATTTTTCAAACACCAGCAGAAAGTTGTTCGCCGGCATGGCAATGCGTTCCCGAAGGTTCATTTGATGGTTGTTGGCCAGGCTTTCAAGCGCTTCAAGATCGCGGATACCCATTTCCGGGTTGCGGGCGCGCAGCCCGCAATCAAAAGCTTCATTGCTGGGCGCGGTAAAACAGCCACCGATGTTGAACGGTCCGTAAAGGAAAAACAAGCCTCCGGTCACCAGGCATGCGCTAACACCTTCAACGGTTGCGCATACGCCCAGCCAGGACATAATGTGCGCGGTATTGGCTGAGAACGCGGCATCAAATTCACCCTCGGGCCAGCAGTCCTTCAAGACATCAAGCGCTACCGGAGTCCTGACGCCCGGACTGCCCTGCTGATCCAGCCGCTGCTTCAGCACCGGTAATTCTTCACGCCGGTCACTGGGTTGCCAGCTTAACCCGGGCATCGCGCCACAGAAATACACCGCGTGCTGCCCCCAGCCGGAGCCAATCTCCAGGACCAGGGCATCAGCAGGCATCAGGTGGCGCAACTGTTCAAGAATTGGCTGCTTGTTGCGGTCGCTCGCCGCTGAGGAAGGCAAGGAATTCATCGGCTCAGCACGGCCTGCATGGCGTTGTCAAAACGCCTGCGCAAGGCGACTTCATCGACATGACGCCCCTCTGTCACGAGTTGGCGCCCGCCCACAAACACCGAGCGGACCATGTCCTTCCCACCGGCAAAGACCAGTGATTCCAGCACCGCATCACCGTCCCGCCCGGCAAGCAGAGGATGGGCCGGATCCAGCTCCACCAGGTCGGCACGGCGGCCGCCGGCCAGGACGCCTGTTTCCTGGGCCAATGCCTGTGCACCCGCTCGCGCCGAGTGCTCGTACAAAAAGCGTCCGCAGTTTCCATCTTCATCGCGCAGCACGTTTCGGCGGCCCCGCCGTAAGCGCTCGGAATATTCCAGCGACCTGAGCTCTTCGGATACCGAGATGCGGAGGTTGCTGTCGGAGCCAATCCCGAACCGGCCCCCGGCATCCAGCCATTCGGCTGTTGCAAAGAAACCATCACCCAGATCGGCCTCCGTGGTCGGACATAGTCCCGCGATGGCACCGCTGGCTGCGGCATTCGCGCGTTCGCTGTCGTTGATATGGGTCGCGTGAACCAGGCACCACCGGGCATTGACCGGGGCATTGTCGAGTAACCACGCGACCGGTCGCGCACCCAGGTGTGCAAGGCAGTCCTGCACCTCGTCAATCTGCTCGGCAATGTGGATGTGGACAGGCAACTCGGTGTCATCAACCGAATCAAAGAGCAGCGCAAGGATCTCGGCGGGAACAGCGCGCAAGGAGTGCGGCGCGATGCCCACACGGTGCAACACCTGTCCCCGGACTGCTTGTTTGCAGTCCTGCAGCAGGTCGAGGTAACCGTCCAGTGAATGACTGAATCGTGCCTGCTCAGCGCTGGTCGAATGCTGACCGAATCCCGATGCGCAGTACAGCACCGGCAACAAGCAAAGTCCCAGGCCGGCTGAATTCGCGGCCGCCAGGACCCGAAGGCTGAGTTCTGCACGCTGATCATAGCTTGTGCCGCCGGGTTGATGGTGCAGGTAATGAAATTCCGCGCAGGATGTGTAACCCGCGGTCAGCATTTCTGCAAATACCCACGCCATGCAATCCTCCACCTGTTCGGGCGTGATTTTATTCGCCAGACGGTACATCGCTTCGCGCCACCCCCAGAAGCTGTCAGCATGTTGCCGGTGCGCGCCGGTCATTCCGGCCATCATCCGTTGAAATCCGTGACTGTGCAGATTGGGCATTCCGGGTATCACCGTGCCCTGCAGGATCACGTCCGCTTCGGATTGTGTTCCTGTTCCCAGCGATTCGATGAAACCACTTGCCCCGATGCCCAGCACAACATGTTCCTTCCAACCGTCGGCCAACAGGACGCGATTGCAATAGATTCGCACATCAGTCATGTCCGGGCTCCCAACTGATGAGCCCAAGGAGCAGGGTTTTCAGCAATTTACAGGCCCGGGCCGCTGCATCAGGGTCGTATTCAGGTGGATCTTCGTGCATGTAGACAGTTTGTGACATCTCCAGTTGCAGTGCATGGATGTGTTGGTCTGGGTGGCCATAATGACGGGTAATATAGCCGCCCTTGAACCGTCCATCGAGTGTATGGCTGTAGCGATGCTGATTCCCCAGAACACCCGTTGCGACCTTGAGCAAACCGGCGCCGGCGCTTTGGCCATCAAAACTACCCAGGTTCAGGTCCGGTAAATTCCCAGCAAATAAACGCGGCACATGGCTGCGGATTGAATGTGCATCGAAAAGAATGGCATAACCAAACTGCTGGCGAAGCCGGTCCAGTTCGCGCTGGATCGCGTGATGGTAGGGCCACCAGTACTGTTTTACCCGTGCACGCACCGCGTCTGCATCCGGCTCACCATCGCGGTAAACGGGTAGCCCGGAAAAGGTCTGCCTGGGAACCAGTCCCGGGGTCGTGCCCTGGTAGAGGGCAGCATCATCCGGCGGCCGGTTGAGGTCTACCACGTAACGCGAATAATTTGCGACGATTAATCCGGCCCCGATATCCGGGACCCATCGAACCAGGCGGTCAACAAACCAGTCAGTGTCCGGCAGTGTTGACGCCGCACCAGACAATTGCATGTCCAGCGTATCCGGCAACGCGGTACCGGCATGGGGAACGCTGACCAGCAGGGGCAGGCGGCAGGACTGGAGATTGTAAAGCTCAGGCACACTAGGGCCTGTTAACATTTGCCAGATCGCTGCGTTGCCGGCCCAAATGGCACCAGGCAAGGCGCGAGGAGTGATGTTTGGTCAGGGCCTGTTAACACTACTTGAGTTGACTCTGCCGAGAGCCATTTTTTGCCCAGCAAGGCAGAACGAGTACAGTGTGGTTACTCCACATTAGCGAGTGATAACGCCGCTGGGCAGAAAATAGACTCGGCCCTTCGGGTTGTCTCTGAAAAAGCGTCTCTCCTCATTGAAGTACCTATAGTACATTGCGCTTGTCGTTCCCAGTATCCTTTCAAGC
>Ga0114948_10001129_pt1 | contig 11334 bp, 10 predicted proteins | sample CR04metaG_FD_83877 | JGI IMG/M metagenome (GOLD analysis project Ga0114948, IMG submission 83877) | Deep subsurface microbial communities from Mariana Trench to uncover new lineages of life (NeLLi) - CR04 metaG | ecosystem: Environmental > Aquatic > Marine > Ocean trench > Sediment | place...
AACTCCCTAAAACGCCCTATTGTGGATTACAGTAAGCTTGGATATCCATGTGCATGACTTTCTCGATGCATAGAAATTTACTTTGTACTTTGTATCTAGATACTTATGGCGATGCACTGTTTAAGCAGAATTTACAAAAACTTTCTAGGGAACCGCCACTCCGGGAAAATCTCGCTACCGATATATTGCAACTTGCTGGCTGGCAACCTAGTATTCCACTACTCGATCCAATGTGCGGCAGTGGTACATTTCTGCTTGAAGCTGTACAAATGCTACTAAACATTGCGCCAAGAACAGGGCCCAGTTTTGCTTTTGAGAAACTTAATAAATTCGACGATGTGCTGTGGAATAAACTGAAGAGAGAATCTGTTGTCCGACAGAGGGCAAAACTACCTCAGCTAATATATGGTAGCGACTTATATGGTAATGCGCTGGTAGATGCCCATACCAATCTCTCAATGGTGGGATTTGCTAATGTAGTTGTGCTGAAGAAACAGGGGAACATTCTAAAAATCTCCACACCTGCATCGACCAGCATACTTATTACTAATCTGCCCTATGACAAACACGTAGGTGAACAGAAAGAACTTGCAGAACTCTATCCAAAACTGGGAGACGTGCTAAAGAAAAAATTCATCGTCTGGAACGCTTATTTTTTCACCAGCAATACTCTTCTCCCAAAATTAATACGTTTAGCTACCTCACGGCGAATCCGCTTATTTAACGCTGCGCTAGAATGTCGCCTACTGGAATATAAAATGGTAACGGAAGGAATGCGAAGGATAAATAAAGTTGAGATCACGCAAAGGTCAAACCCAACTTCTACAGCTAGCCATAATCTGTAAATGAGACTAGGAGCAAGAGTACTTTATTTGTTGATATTTCTGAGCTGCGCGAGCCTGGTCGGATACGCTTTATATCTTCAGTTAGTAAATCACCTCCTACCTTGTCCGCTTTGCATTGCACAACGACTAGCTTATTGGCTAGTGGGTTTAACGGCTCTATTTGCATATTTCCATAATTCGCGAAGTTTTGGTTGCCAGATATACAGTAGCTTAATAGCTGTATTTGCACTTGTTGGCATGTTGGTCGCACTACGTCATTCCTGGTTAGTGCGATATCCTGAAGCGTTTGAATGCGGCATTAGTACCGAAGAAAAATTCCTGAACGCCCTATCAATTGCCAAATGGTGGCCTAGTATGTTCGAGGCTAATGGAGACTGTACAAATGTGACATGGGAATTTATGTCACTCACTATTCCTGATTGGTCAGTTACCTTTTTTATACTTTTTTTTATACTTGCAGTTTATATTTTATTTTCCAGTCGCAATCGTTACTAAATTAACGTAAATATTTGTGACCTATCAGGTTGACCTTAAATTTTGTAGTAAATTCAACTGCCTAAGAAACGTAGAATAAGACTATGCAAAGTTCTCTATTTGCACTTATACAATCCAGGTTGATTAAAAAGGTGACGGGGGTGCGTAATGCCACCCTACCACCTTTTGATTAGGAGCTAAGCTGGATAAGCGGTAATCAATGTTACAATAAAACTAGAAAACAGTATCGTCCAGCCTTCCAACATCTTAAATATTTAGGTAATGTGTTTCCTGCCTATGGGGTCGCTGGTTCCACAGCAGTGTCATCTGTGAATTTATCTTGATTCTCCGATCCTTCCTCTTCCTGTTCTATATATTCTACGACAATGGAGCGCTCCTTGGTAGGCGCAGACGAGTCTTGGCCCGGTCCCTCTAAGTCATCATCCATGGAGCGCGGCGGGTTACCATCAAATATCAAACTACGCCGGCGTTGCAAATAAGCATCACGTATGAATTCGTATTTATCTAGCGCAGCCTCATCTATAATTTCTCCTTGCTCAATCAGCTGCGCACGCGTATCAACCGCTCTTGCCGCCCCAATTGTAGGAGCAATCCAGGGAGCCACAAAGAACCCTGTATAAAAAATTGGGTTGGTAGCTATGTCTACCAAGCCTCCTCCCGCATCGCGTAATGTCCTTCCACCAAAAATGGGTATTACTATATAAGGCCCACTACCAACACCATAATAGCCTAGCGTCTGGCCGAAGTCTTCATTTCGCTTTGGAAAACCATAGTCGGTTCCATAATCAATTATGCCTGCAAATCCAAGGGTAGTATTAATCAGAAAACGTGCGCTATCAGATCCTGCCTCTCTAAATTTTAGCTGTAAAATATCATTAAATATCACCACTATATCATCAAGATTAGAGTAGAAATTACTGATCATTCTTTGGATAGGATCAGGTGCCACAGAACTGTAGGCCTTCGCCACAGGCTTTAATATATTTTCATCCACTTTCTCGTTAAAAGCAAAAACAGAACGATTCATCGATTCCAGTGGGTCTTTTGGGTTATTAGATGCGGCACAACCAGAAAGAAAAATTCCAAAAAATAATAGGGCGGAAACCACGAGAAAGTTTAGGTATATGGTATTCATAATGATCTCTGTTAATTACTGGTGGGAGTCTGCCATAAATATATAGCGGGTTCAACTTTGTTTTGCAACTTCTTTATTGGTAGATAGCAATGCTCAAACAGCCAAGGGCTTACAAATTCATGTTATAGGTACGCTCATATCAATTTTCATGATAATTTTTCACTTTGTCCCCCCTCGTTCAAATTCTTCAGATAATTTTGCTATAGGAAAAGGATAGTTTTGCTATTTATCCTATCCTACAAAGGGTACATACGCCAGAATGTAAAAGACTATATTTCACTTTTTTAAAATAATCTTTGAGAAAATATTTAAACCTAATCGCAATCATCTAGCTAGGAGCCTGTAGAGTCTGGCTGACTAAAATTTTATGCGACAGTTCACTCAATGCCGCGTCTAGAAAAATCCTTAAGGCGAATACCAAGTAACCATAAAGATGCAAAATAGCTTATCGCTCCCAGCGTCACCACCCACGTTAGCCGGATGATACGCTCCATAGGGGAATTCTCCAACCATGAGGTATTGCTGCCCATGGCGAACCAAAGCACTGTAGCCAACACAACCAGCGCTGTCAGCACTTTAATAAAGAAAATCAACCATCCTGGTTGTGGTTGGTAAATTTGATGGCTCCGCAGTTTGTAGTAAAGCAGACTGGCATTAAAACATGCGCCTAGACTAATTGCCAATGCCAATCCCGTATGTTGTAAGGGAATAATGAATGCAAGATTCATAATCTGTGTAACAACAAGAGTGATGACAGCAATTTTCACTGGAGTCTTGATGTTTTGACGAGCGTAAAATCCGGGCGCTAGCACTTTAATCAAAATTAATCCCAATAAACCTACACTGTAGGCTACCAATGCATTACGCGTCATCCACACATCATTAACAGAAAACTCACCATGATAAAATAGCGTAGTGATCAGTGGAGTGGCAAGTAACGCCAATACTAATGCAGCGGGCAGTGCCATCATTACGGTTAGTCGTAAACCCCAGTCGAGCAGATGAGAATATTCTTCGATGCTATGGTTGGTGTAATAACGAGAAAGAGATGGGAGCAGTACCGTCCCTAGTGCCACACCCAACAAACCGACAGGAAATTCCATTAGCCGGTCAGCGTAGTAAAGCCACGACACACTTCCAGTGATAAGAAAGGAAGCAAATATAGTACTTATTAGCAAGCTGATCTGACCGACAGACACACCAAATACTGCCGGCCCCATTTGTTTGACTACCCGCCAGGCACCAGTGTCATTAGATTTGAAACGCGGGCGTGGCAACAACTTTACACGTGCAAGAAAAGGTAGTTGAAAAGCAAGCTGCAGTACACCACCAATGAACACCGCCCATGCAAGCGCCAATACTGGTGGATCTAAAAGCGGAGCAAGCCACAGTGCACAACCAATGAAAGACAAATTCAAAAGCGCAGGGGTAAACGCAGGAACGGAAAATCTTCCAAAAGTATTAAGTATGCCACCTGACAGAGAAACCAAAGATATGAACAGAATGTAAGGAAATGTGATCTGCAGAAGTTCGACTGTTAATGAAAATTTTTGCGGGTTAGCAGAAAAACCAGGTGCGCTCACATAGATGATTAATGGAGCTGCAATCACACCAATGAGCGTTACTACAAATAGCACGATCCCCATCAACGCAGTAACATGATCGATTAGTTCGCGTGTTTCCTCCAGCGTACGGTGATTCTTATATTCCGAGAGTATCGGTACAAATGCGTATGAGAATGCACCTTCTGCAAACAGGCGGCGCAATAGATTGGGAATACGAAAAGCAACAAAAAATGCATCAGTAGCCATGCCCGCACCAAAAATGCGAGCAATCAACATATCGCGTACAAACCCGAGAATACGGGATACCAAGGTCATGCTGCTAACCGCAGCGAAAACTCTAAGCGGATTCATGGAAACGTATGTTAACCTGAATTTTGCGCCAAGTTTATGCAAGTTAGCATAATGAGAAACGGAAATTTAACTGATTTCCTTTTTCTTGGGCCGTCTAGCGCGCCTATTTAATATCAAACAACGAGTTCTTCTCAGGGTATTTAGGTCTTCTCAGGGTATTTGTAACTAAGAGCTTGTGCTATGTCTATGTTAATGGGCACTCGTTGTAATCTTTCTACTATACGGTAACCAAAAGACAATCTTAGTAAAATTAATAACCCAGTGCCCATCTAGGTATTTACCCTAGAGTCTGCCTTTGATTCCCAACTCAAGTGTAATCCATTTTACCTTTAATACCCTTTAATACCTTAACCTCATTATAACTTCCGCGCTATCTCCTTATTTTCCTTGTAGTATGTATAAAATAGCATTACAATTATTTGTTATTTTGCAACTACTAGGTTAAGAATTATTCATGGCTAATACTGTACAAACAAGAAAACGTGCAAGACAGAATATAAAACAAAGTGCTCATAATCACAGCCTCCGTTCCAAACTGCGCACTGCGATTAAACATGTAATCAAGGCCGTTAAAGCTGGTAACAAGAATGCCGCACAGTCTGCGTTCATGGTGTCCTTCTCTACAGTTGATTCGATTGCCGACAAGAGGATTATCCACAAGAATAAGGCTGCTCGCCACAAGCGCCGCCTATCTGCAGCCATCAAGGCGATGGCTTGACACAGAACACCTCGTTAGAAAAAACTCAGTTGTTCCTGGGCTTTTTTTCTTCTGTAGTTCCTTTTCACGTCAGCCTATCTTTATGCCGCCGCACCGCTATGCAGAAACAAAACACTATTATGATTTACTATAGAGTTTCTTGCTATGTAGAATTGGCCACAACAATACGCTCAAGGAGACTAGGTATCTGTTAAGTGTATTGCACTCGTAGAAACAGGTGGACGGCTTACTATTATTTAGGTTTTACCTATCTAACTTGAGTCTACTTACTACCACTAACGAAAAAAGGTTGAAAAAGCTGGTCAAATGAGTAAAGATAACTAATGGCGTACAAGCAAATTCACGGCGTACGGCGGCTCCTGCCGCCGTGTTACATTCTGGCGCTAGAAAACTGAATTCCCTAATGGAAAATCTGATGAACACCTATATGCGGCTACCTGTTACCTTTGTAAAAGGTAAGGGAATGTGGCTATGGGACGACCAAGGAAAACGATATCTTGATGCTCTTTCCGGCATTGCTGTATGCAGCCTAGGGCATTGCCACCCTAAACTTGTAAAAGCAGTTTCCGAGCAGGCTGGAACGTTGATTCACACTTCCAATCTGTACCATATAGACAAACAAGAGAAACTAGCCAATAAACTAGCTTTGTTGTCAGGTTTGAATAAAGCCTTCTTTTGCAACTCGGGTGCGGAAGCTAACGAAGCCGCGATTAAATTGGCAAGGCGGTATGGCCACAATAAGGGTATAGATTTACCTACCATCATCGTGATGGAGCAGTCCTTTCATGGTCGTACCATGGCGACTTTGACCGCAAGTGGCAACCGAAAAGTTCAAGCTGGTTTTGAGCCACTCCTTACTGGGTTTTCTCGGGTACCTTTCAATGATCTTGAAGCGATATCACAAGTGGCAGCACACAACAGAAATGTTGTTGCAATACTAGTTGAGCCATATCAAGGTGAAGGGGGTGTCAATGTACCACAGGTAAACTATTTAAAAGAATTGCGTCAGATATGTGATGAAAATGGCTGGCTGCTGATGCTAGACGAGGTTCAATGTGGCATTGGCCGCAGTGGAAAATGGTTTGCCTTCCAACATAGCGGTATAGTTCCAGATGTGATGACACTAGCTAAGGGCCTTGGTTCAGGTATCCCCATTGGTGCTTGTCTTGCGAGAGACATGGCAGGAGAGGTGTTCAAGCCAGGTAATCATGCTTCTACTTTCGGCGGTAATCCCCTGGCCTGTACTGCTGCAATCACCACACTGGATGTAATTGAGGAAGAAAATCTAATGTGTAACGCAATGGAGCAGGGTGATTTCATGCGTAAAGCTTTCCAGACACAGATGGTGAATGTGGAAGGTGTCACGCAAATACGTGGGCAGGGATTGATGATTGGCATCGAGCTTTCCAAGCCCTGTGGCAATCTAGTGAAGGATGCTTTAAAGCAAAGACTCCTAATCAACGTGGTTTTGGATAAAGTAGTACGTTTACTGCCGTCATTAGTGATAAAACGAAGGGAAGCAGAGCAGATAGTAAACATCGTATCCACTTTAATAAAAGAATTTTACGAATATAAATCGTGAAAAACAAAAAATATATCTCTGACTACCGGCATACAAATATTATGCAGCCTAAACATTTTTTACAATTCAATGATTTTGCCCGTGAAGAATTCGAGTATCTTTTTGAGCGCACACGCTGGATTAAGAATGAATTTAAGCAATATCAGCGTTATTGGCCACTGGAGGATCGTACCCTTGCAATGATTTTTGATAAGCATTCAACTCGCACAAGATTATCATTCGAAGCTGGAATGCACCAGTTGGGTGGAAAAGCAATCTATCTCTCAACTCTGGACACTCAGCTTGGCCGAGGTGAACCGGTAGAAGACGCGGCACGGGTAATCTCGCGTATGGTGGATATAGTTATGATCCGCACCTACGGACATGACATAATTAAGCGCTTTACCACGCATTCTAGGGTACCAGTAATTAATGGGCTAACAGATGAATATCATCCCTGCCAGATCATGGGTGACATTTTTACCTTCATTGAACAACGTGGAGGTATCACAGGTAAGACGGTAGCATGGATAGGTGATTCAGATAATGTATGTAACACCTGGTTGCAAGCAGCAGAGATATTTAATTTCAACGTTCATGTTTCTACCCCACCTGGATATGAAATTGAACCAGAACGAGCTGGACTTTACGGCACCAGCCATTACGAGGAATTTTCCGATCCACATGATGCAGTGAAAGATGTCGATCTTGTTACCACTGACGTATGGACTAGCATGGGATTTGAGGATGAAACTGAGGAACGAAGGAAAGATTTTGCTGATTTTCGCGTAGATGCCGAAATGATGTCATGTGCAAAGAAAAATGCTCTGTTCATGCACTGCCTGCCTGCCCATCGTGTTTAAGAAGTGGCTTCGGACATTATTGATGGACCACAATCAATTGTTTGGGATGAAGCGGAGAACCGACTACATACGCAAAAGGCACTGATGGAATATTTGTTATTAGGGGAAATTAATCCAAAAAGTTCCTCGCAGGAAATGCAAGATAAAAATTTATACTAGTAAATCAAGTATGAGAAGAATAAAGAAAGACAATCCGTCCAAAATTAACAAAATAGTCTTAGCCTTCTCTGGAGGATTGGATACATCAGTGATTCTGAAATGGTTGCAGGATACTTACCAGTGCGAAATCGTCACTTTTACAGCTGACATTGGCCAGGGTGAGGAAGTCGAGTCTGCACGCGCTAAAGCAAAACAACTTGGTATAAAGGAAATATTTATTGAAGACCTACGTGAAGAATTTGTGTGTGACTTCGTTTTCCCGATGTTTCGTGCCAACACCATTTATGAAGGCGAATACCTACTTGGTACGAGTATTGCCAGGCCGCTTATCGCCAAACGGCAAATTGAAATTGCCAGAAAAACTAAGGCTGACGCGGTCGCGCATGGAGCAACCGGGAAAGGTAATGACCAGGTTCGTTTTGAACTCGGTTATTATGCGCTCCAACCTGGCATTCATGTAATTGCTCCATGGCGTGAGTGGAATCTCACTTCACGGAAAAAACTTTTACAATATGCTAAACAAAACAACATCCCAGTAGAAATGAAAAAGAAAAACGGCTCACCATACAGCATGGATGCCAATCTATTACATATTTCCTACGAGGGTCGCATACTAGAAAACCCTGCGCTGGAGCCAGAAGAGTGTATGTGGCGCTGGAGCGTATCTCCTGAGAAAGCCCCCGATAAGGCAGAATACGTAGACATTGAATTTAAACAAGGTAACATTATCGCATTAAACGGTAAGAAACTCTCTCCTGCAAATATACTCATCACACTTAATCGATTAGGTAATAAACATGGCATAGGGCGTCTTGACTTAGTTGAGAATCGCTATGTCGGCATGAAATCGCGTGGCTGTTACGAGACCCCTGGTGGTACCATCATGTTACGTGCCCATCGGGCGATTGAATCTATTACCCTTGACCGGGAAGTTGCACATTTGAAAGATGAATTAATGCCACGTTATGCCGCGCTGATTTACAATGGTTATTGGTGGAGCCCTGAACGCAAAATGTTACAAACTATGATCGATGTTTCACAACTTAATGCAAATGGATGGGTTAGGGTAAAGCTCTACAAAGGTAACGTAATCGTGGTTGGACGAGATTCTAAAACGGATTCTCTATTTGACCCTAACATCGCAACTTTTGAAGAAGACAAAGGTGTTTATAACCAGGCTGATGCTACGGGATTTGTTAAATTGAATGCTTTACGGATGCGCATAGCATCAAAGATGAGGAACATAAAATAATTATGGAGTTTTTCATTCTTTCTATTCGAGAAATGAAAACTTTGGTGTAAATCACAAATAAACTAATTGCTTAATATTGCGTATGAATTTTGATGCCAAGCAATTTAAGTGAATGAGGAGGGGTGTCATGCCGTCATTCGATATAGTTTCAGAAGTTGATAAGCAAGAGATTAGAAATGCAATTAATCAGGTAAATAAGGAAGTCAGCACCCGATTTGATTTCAAGAGATCTGACGCAAGGGTAGAACAGGAGGATTACAAACTTACTATTTACGCCGATGATGAATTCAAGCTTGGTCAGATATTCGATATTCTTATGGGCAAGTCTGCTAAGCGTGGCATTGATGTACGTTGCATGGATAAAGGCGAAGTGGAAAAAATTACTGGGAACAAAGTTAAGCAGAAGATTATGATAAAAATTGGGGTTGAAGCTGAGCTTGCAAGAAAAATTGTCAAGCTCATCAAGGATAGCAAACTTAAAGTTCAATCCAGCATACAGGGAAATACGGTGCGTATCTCAGGCACAAAACGGGATATGTTGCAGGAAGCAATTACATTGATTAAGAAATCTGTTACAGAATTTCCGCTACAATTTCAAAATTTTCGAGATTAAGAATTGTATTAGTTAAAAACTGGACAAGTTAGCTAAATTTTCTAAGCCAGTCTAAAAAATGGAATTAGAGTCAATAGAATTAATAGGATTGTTTATCTATTAATCGGACTTGGCTCAATACTACTGGAGGATGAAGAATTCCAAGAGTAAGGGGTTCTTGTTGCAATAAAATATTGTAGTAAGTTCGAACGAATTCCGTTAGAAAAACTGCCTCTCCGCCTCGTGCGTAGCCGTGTTTTAACTTCTCAAAATACTCACTGTTACTTAATAACGGCAGTGATCTTTTCAGGTCCACCCATAAATCTGGACTCAATTTCATCCGTTGTGCCAAGATGCGCGCATCTTCTATGTGTCCATAACCTTGGTTATAAGCTGCCAATGCGATCCAAGTACGATCAGGTTCATCAATGCGCGCCGGTAGCATATCTTTTAAAATCAGCAAATAGCGCGCTCCAGCCAGTATGCTCTGTCGTGCGTCAAGGCGATCAGTCACTTCCATCCGATCTGCAGTGTCTTCCGTCAACATCATGATGCCTCGCACATTGGTAGGTGAAGTTGCCATCCGATCCCAATGAGACTCCTGATAGGCTAAAGCAGCAATCAAACGCCAATCTATTTTTGTTATCTCCTCAGCCTGGTAAAAATACTTACGTAAAGCTGGTAGCAATGTGCGTATTTTTTCTAAAAATTCACTTACATCTTCTTGTCCCAACCGACAAATGTGGCCGTAATATCTGTCAAGCAAGCGATTCAAAGTACCATCTCCCTCGATTCGCTTAAAGAATTTCTGCACTTTTTTCTGTAATTCTGGCTCCCCATAGGAAGAGAATGCCCACGCCTTACCATTTTCTTTACCTAAGTTTATAGCTACGTCCAGATTGGTATGGAAATTTTTTGCAAGACTTATATGGATTGAATCGGCTACTACATGGTCAATTTTGCCCTCTGCCAGCCTTGTCAACAAATCATCAGTTGATAGGTCCGTTTCAGTCCACCTCAAATCAGGAGCCCGCAATCTTGCCTCATTTAGTCGTTCGACGTGTACTGTTCCTCTTACGATTTCGATGTCCTTTCCGACCAAATCCTGGATATTTCTTGGTTTGGGGTAATTTGTATTGTAAGCCACTTGTGGTTGCGCACGCTGATAGATTGGACCAAAACGAATTCGCAATTGGTTCTCAATGGTAACACTGATACCAACTGCGAGATGTCCCTGATGTTTCTCCAGAGTTGACAACGCCTCATCCTTGTTTGATACCACAATAAACCTAACTTTTTTACCTAGTACTCTGGCAAATTCTGAAGTAAGATCAAACTCTAACCCAACATATCTCCCTTTAGGGTTTTTATAGTATGTATCACGACTGCTAACAGTAATGACTATCAGTTCATCAGTTTTATCGAGCAATGGCACTGATTTCTCAAAAGAGTCACAGGCAGCAATCAAAAAGCTACAAATAACAAATGAAAAAAATGAGAGAAAAATATGCATTGATAAATATATATATAAGATATAAAGCTATTCTGTCATGTTTTCATCGTGAACAAAAACGAAATTAGGTGATAAAATTTTCGCCTTAGTGAATATGGAGAGGTACCGAAGTGGCCATAACGGAACTGACTCGAAATCAGATGGTCAGGGTAACCTGGCACGTGGGTTCGAATCCCACCCTCTCCGCCACTATTACTACTAATACTTTGCTAGTAAACGTATTACTTTGTATGCAAGGCTCTTGGTCTTACCATTCGTCTTACCGTGTCGCATGAAATAACAAGA
>Ga0114948_10001130_pt1 | contig 11333 bp, 6 predicted proteins | sample CR04metaG_FD_83877 | JGI IMG/M metagenome (GOLD analysis project Ga0114948, IMG submission 83877) | Deep subsurface microbial communities from Mariana Trench to uncover new lineages of life (NeLLi) - CR04 metaG | ecosystem: Environmental > Aquatic > Marine > Ocean trench > Sediment | place...
CTGCTTTATATGTTTATGCAGAAAAAAGTAATGCATCAACCTTCCAAAACAGCGTATTCCTCAAGCAAAAGAGGAAGGCCAAATTCGTCTTTACATTGGTACAGTTATTCCCAAAAATACCTGTTAGGACTTCGGGTATTTCCGCGAAACAACTTGTGATGCAATCTGCTTTTTTTCATAATAACAGATGTAAACTGATTAACCGGTTTATAAATCTTGGCATTTTTGCTATCCGCAATAAAATTTATCTGAACTCAGAAACAGGAAGTGGAGGGAAAACAGCCACTCATTTTTCCTACTACAGCGGATGGGAAAATGCTGGGGACACTGTTTTATCCAAAGCAGTTAGGGATAATTTTAATATAATCAACCCAACCTCCTGGACACTGGAAAAAGTTACAAGCACTATTACTGAAAAGACCATAGTGCTGATTAACAAAAAAGATTATATGGTTATTGGTGGAGGAGGGCTGCTACTACCTGACTCTAATGCTAACACAATTTCAGGATGGCAGTGGGCTATATCAGAAGAGTTGCTGGACAAAATTGAGGTCCCGATCATAGTATACGCAATTGGATATAATTTCTTTATTGGCCAAAAACCAGAAGAACTCTTCATTCGCAGCTTGAATAAGGTTATTGAGAAATCTTCCTTTTTTAGCCTTCGTAATTCAGGGAGTATCCGAGCTGTTAAAGAACTAGTAGGAGATGAGTTATGCTCTAAAATTCTATATCAACCCTGTCCAACAACTATAATTCGTAACGTAGATAAATCAGCACCTGTTAAGCGAAAAACAAAAAATGTCGGCGTTAATATCGCATTCGACAGGTATCACCTTAGGTATGGAGCGGATATCTATGAAATTCTCAATCAGGTGGCCTTTGCGCTAAAACAGATCTGCGCGAGAGGCTATACAATTAATAATTTATGTCACCTTGAGAATGATAAAAAATTTGAATTAACTCTAGACGCCCATGGAGTGGATTATAAAAGTATTAATCTTCAATATTCTCTACCAAAACAAACGTACGAGACATATTGCAATATGGAATTAGTAATGGGGACACGAGGGCATTCGCAAATGATACCCTTTGGATTGAATACCAAAATCATTTCCCTGGGTTCTCATAACAAATTAAAATGGTTTCTTGAAGATATAGATTCATTAGATTGGTTGGTAAATCTTAGGGAGGATATCCCAACGCTTAGCGAACGAATTACCAATCTATTCTTTACAATCATTGATTCAAATCATGTAAAAAACAAGATCTACCATGAACAAAGGAAACTTTATGATATCTCAAAAGCTAATTATAATATTATAAACGGTATTATTCAGTAACTTTTGTCTTCATGGGTGAAGTGTCCTGGTGAATTGCATTTTGTGATAGCACAAAAGGTCAATGGACACACTAAATTTTGTCTCTGATAGACAAGAAACTACATGAACGCCAGTAAATTTTTTAGAAGCTTTTCTTATGCCCTGAGAGGAATAGGTACGGTATTCAATGAAGAGTTTAATGCCAGGGTCCATCTGTTGGCCGCTATGGTAGCAATAGTGTTGGGGATTGTTTTGAAAGTTGCCTGGTTTGAATGGATAATTTTGGTTCTGGTGATGGGAGGAGTGTTTGCCATGGAATTGATCAACACCAGTATTGAGCACCTTGCTGATTTGTACAGTAGGGAGTTAAACCCAAAAATTAAAAAGATTAAGGACCTGGCCGCCGGTGCAGTATTGGTAGCCTCCATCACCGCCCTAGTCATAGGTTTGATCATCTTCTTACCGAAAATAATGGGTCAATTGCACTTTGTCCCAAGATGAAATATGTCTTCCGTAGCTTCAAATGTCTTCCGTAGCTTCAAGCTGCGGAAAGCTACATGGAATTCTACTCTCAGCTCATTTACTCCCTTAGCCTACCAGTAAAAAAACTAACCTTCGGATTAATCGGATTCCCAGCAGCCCTTCTCATCAAAACCACCTGACCGGTATGCCATATGGCGTCTGCAATGGGGCCGTTGATCATATTCCAAAAGGGGGATTCAGACTGGTTTTCACCTCGTTTGAATATTACCCGATAACCTTCCATGTCATCCGGGCTTCCCGTCTTCAGAAGCTCGCTGGCCTTTTGGAAATTCATCAGTGTTTGTTCTCTTTTTTGTTCAAAGGTCATCTCTGACCAGTCTGCCGGCCTTATGTTGACTATGCTCTGGGGTGCGTTTACTATGGTGAGTGATAGTCCATAAATATGATCCAGTGTTTCGTCCATAGTGCGGCCCTCGGCGCTGGGTTGGTATTTTAAGTCCTCTTCACCGAGGCTCTCAGTGGCCCAATAGTATCGGAACCCTAAGCCATCAACTAATCGTCCCATTACATTGCCCGCGCTATAGGTGTCAGGATTGGAAGGTATTTCATGATAAGGAAGCGCGTTTTGACCCTGTATACTCATTTCGGTAGTCATAATTAGTATAATGATAAAGAATGTTGCCCTCATTTGATATTAAAATATTACCCTGCAAAATACTGCTATTTTATGGGAATCTCTTAATTTGAGCTATTGTACGGACACAACCTGGAATATGAGAAAATTTGCTTTCTATTCGCTTTTGGTGATTTTAAGTATCGGTGCCCAGGCACAAGAAATCAAACCTGCTCCCATGAAGATCGGTGTAGTCGGCTTGGTGCATTCCCACGTTCACTGGATTTTAAGCCGGGCTTCGGATGGAGACTTTGAAATTGTGGGTATCGCTGAACCAAATATGGAATTGGCACAAAGGTATTTGGACCAGTACAACTTACCCATGACCCTGGTATATCCCACTATTGAGGAAATGTTAGATACAAGCAAGCCTGAAGCAGTAACGGCGTTCAATACCATCCGGGACCACCTCAAAGTAGTGGAATTATGTGCACCAAAAGGCATCCACGTGATGGTAGAAAAGCCGTTGGCTGTAAATTTGGGCCATGCCCTGCAAATGGCCAGACTGGCTAGAAAGCACAAGATTCATCTATTAACCAACTATGAAACAACCTGGTATGGGAGTAACCACCATGCCCTGAAGTTGCTTCAGGAAGAAGCTCAAACATTTGGAGACATACGAAAAATTGTGGTCCATGATGGGCATCCCGGCCCTAAGGAAATTGGTGTTGATGCGGAGTTTTTAGAATGGCTTACGGACCCCTATTGGAATGGGGCAGGAGCACTGATGGATTTCGGTTGTTATGGAGCCAATCTTTCAACTTGGCTGCATGGCGGAAAAATGCCCCAAGAAGTTTTTGCAGTAACCCAGCAAATAAAGCCAGATATTTACCCAAATGTAGATGATGAGGCCACAATTGTTCTGACTTATGAAAAATCACAAACCATTATTCAGGCAAGTTGGAACTGGAACTACCACCGAAAAGATCTGGAGATCTATGGTGAAAATGGCTACATCCACTGCCTTAATGGTATGGATATGCGGGTTATGAACTCTGAAAAGGAAGGTGCTTTCTCTGTTACCGCTCCGGAATTATTAGCACCCTATAATGATCCTTTTTCTTATTTCATTGCAGTAATAAGAGATGAAATTAAACCCCAGCCTACCGACCTCAGCGGTTTGGAAAATAATCTCATAGTAATGACCATATTGCAAGGGGCCAGGTTCTCCGCCAAACAGGGAAAGAAGATCCGCCTGAGCGAATTGAAGGACTAAGACTTTTCCCTAGAACTCTTGTCCGGTAATTTCCTCAAGCCTTTTATGCAGACGCTGTGCTAAGGGTTGGTGGTCTGATATTAAATTCTGGGTTTCTGCGAAATCCGTTGAAAGATCATATAGGGCGCCATTTGGCTCACCAAGTGCGGGTTCCATTAATTTGGGTTCACTAAAACCGCCTGATCCTAGCACCGGAGTATATTTCCAGTTACCCTGCCTGATAGCAAACAAACCATCTATTGAATGTTGTATCATTTGATCCCTGATAGAACTGGTTACGGTTTTGCCCATTACTACCTCGGACAAGTCATAGCTATCAGGTGCAGCTCCTTCAGGGACCTTTTCGTTAATAATGCCTGCTACTGTAGCCAGAAAATCAGTAGTACTTAACAACTGATCGGAAACAATTCCAGCAGGAACCTGGCCAGGCCATCGAATCAAATAGGGAATACGGTGGCCTCCTTCGTAGATATCCGCCTTTTGTCCGCGGTATATGTAATTGGGACGATGAGCAAATAACTGCTTGTCATTTATCGTCCAATGTGCTCCGTTATCCGATGATAGCACTACCAAAGTATTGTCTGTGAGCTGCATTTCATCCAACAAGCTTAACAAAATCCCAATTTGGTTATCAACCAGTTTCACAAAGTCACCGTATTTCCCTGCGTTAGTGGTTCCTGAGGTTTCTTCGGTGGGCAACCAAGGGGTATGTGGAGCAGTCAGCGGTAGATATAGAAAGAATGGGCGTTGGTCCGTTTCCTGTTCCCTAATAAATTCAACCCCTTTAGTAATTATCTCACTCAATACGCCATTAAATTGGAATCCTGGGCTCATCTCCCCAGCCCTCCAGAAAACCCCTCTCCCATCAACCTCCTGACTTTTCCCCTCAGAGTAATCGGTGGGCAATTCTGTGGCCATTCCGTTTTCAAGATATAGGTATGGAGGCATATCCAGAGAGGCAGGGAATATATACGAATACTCAAATCCCAACTGGTTCGGCCCTCCCGTAACAGGCCTGGAATAGTCTACATTGCTCCCCAGTTCCCGGTTAAACAAGTAATGCCAATCGAATTGCTCAATGGGTTTTGTAGTATCTTTGGCCTGCCATCCCAGGCCCAGGTGCCATTTCCCTACCACACCTGTGCGATAACCATGGCTTTTTAAAAATGATGCCACCGTTACTTGGGAAGGTTTGATCAAAGGAGGTGAATACCCCCAGAGCACGCCGCTTTTAAGCGAACTGCGCCAGCAATATTCACCGGTGAGCATCCCATATCGTGTAGGAGTACACACGGCTGATGCTGAATGTGCATCGCTAAAACTCATCCCCTCATTAATTAATCGGTCCATATAAGGAGTTTGCACTGCTGATTCCGGGTTGTGTGCTGAAATATCTCCATATCCCAGATCATCAGCCAATATGTAGATAATATTGGGACGCAGTTTTTCGCTTTCGATCTCTGAAGCCCGTTGATTACAGGAGTTAGCTAAAAAGAGGGCCAGGCCCAGTAGAACATTAATTTTGAAATACATATATCCTATTTTGTTGTTGCATAACCTCAGTGCACTCTTAATGTACCTAGAAAAGCCAATACATCTCTAATTTCCTTTTTTGTTAACACCTGTCCCATTGGGGGCATGCTGGAAGGAATGCTCCTTTGCTGGTTAATGTTTGACCTAGCAACCTCTCTCACTTCTTGATTCCCAATTTTTAAGATCAAGGAATCTGCTGTTTCTGACAGAACCAATCCAGTGACTGTTTCTCCACCTTGTAATTTTAGTGTTAACATGTGGTATCCATCAGCGAAGGAGCCACTAGGGCTGACCAAGGCGGTTAGCAATTCTTTTGATGATAATCGGGACCCCACACCGGACAAGCCCGGTCCCATGGTACCACCGGTTTCAAAAATAGTATGACAACGAACACATTGGGCCGCTTCATGCGTCCAAAATATATCTTGTCCTTTGTTGCTATTTCCACCATTTAGAGTCTCTAAAAAAGGACCAAGAGGATCTTCCGGTGATTTCTCAGCCATATATTCTGCTAATTTTGCCGTTAGCTGTTCGTCTCCCTGGGATTTTACAGCCTCTATAATATCCAACCGAATCTCTGGCCGGGCCTTCGCTGACAAAAGCCAATTGAGATAAATACCCATGGCCTCCACCGCCGGTGGTCGCTTCAATGTTCCCAATGAGTTCAGCGCAACTTGTTGTTCGGGATAGGTGCCCGCTTGCATTATCTGTTTGAAAAGGTCCACTGCCTGCTCTTCAGGAATATTTGATAGGGGTAAAATAGCCAGTGCGGTGGACCTCACTTCTTCATCCCGGTCCTTGAATGCTGTTTCCAATGCCTGGTTCAAATGGCCTGATTGCAAATTAAATAGAGCATCAAGAGATGTACTACGTACTCCGGGGCTTGGATGATTCTGAGCCAAATCGGCTAGAAGATCTTCTACTGCCTGAATCTTCAACTTACCTGCAGCTTTTGCGGCTTCCAATTGAACTAGTGGATCCTGATCACCCAAAAGCTTTGCTAAAACTGGGGTCAACTGCTCTTTTAGGTAGGTTTCATCTCTTTCAACAGGTCCTAAATACCGGCCATCCACTCGGTCGAAAACTGAAGGATTCCCCCAAGTACTGAGGGTTTGCAGGGCTTCACCCCTCATGTCAGTTGGCGCCCAATCTTGCTGGATATAAGAAACAAGTATATCTATATTTTCTTGTTCACCTTCCCGGAGGTTGGCATTAATGGCCCGTCTTAGTAATGGCTCTCCTTGAAATCTGGGCTCCTTTAATATTGTAGCCAAGTCGGTCAACGCCTGTGGTATTGCCAGATCATCATTAATACCCCTGGCTGCCTCGGTAACTATATACTCTTCCGGGTCCTGTAAGAATTGTGCAATCTTCGGGCTTTTCATTCTTCGCAAAGCCACTACCGCTGCGGTTCTTACTGCTTGCGACTTATAGGTGTTCAACGCTGCCAATGAGGCTGCTTCACCCAACCTTGAAAGCGCTATCATACCAGCATGTCTTAACCAGATGTCCCGGTCATTGTTCTTTTCAAGCATTGTCAACAACGGGTCAAGGGCCGGCTTATAAGCCATACGCCCCAGGGCCTCGGCAGCATGTAACTGCACCCGTAAGGAATTATCACCAAGCAGAGGTATCAACCGATCTGCCCCTTTCAGATACCTTACGTCTCCTAAAGTTTTGGCTGCCTGGGTAACTATTTCAGGGTCTTGGTCGCTCAACAGCGGAATCAATTGGTCTGCGTACTTCATATTACCTTTTCGGGCCATCTGTCCAATTCCCCAGATACCATGTATTCTGGCAAGTTGATTATCTTCCTGGGATATGGCGCTAAGGAAGGACTTGAATCCTTTTTGACCTCTGGTGGCCATTTGGAACTGGGCCTTTTGGCGCACCCTCATATCCTGATGCCCCAAATAGTAATTTAGTTCTTCGATTGGATTTTCATTAAAGTCGCTGGCTAGTAGCGATTTTACTTCCTGACGCAACGGATCATCCCCTTTGCCTGGTACATCTAATTTCCAAATCCTCCCTTTACCTTTCGGTTCCCAGCCATCGACCCAATCACTAAAATACAAAGCCCCATCAGGGCCAAAATCAACACCGGTTGGAAGTACACCTCTGAGAACCTCCTGAGTTTTGGCTAACTCGAATGTGGCCCCCTTGGGTTTCAAAGTGAATGCATGAAGTGGGCTGTTAACGGGTGTTCCGCGGAACTCTGCCACGAAAAAATGATTATACCACTTTTCATCCAGGGCGGTACCCGGGTTATATACCAAACCAGTTGGCCCGTTCACGTAATTTGCAATGGGAGGTAAAAAATATGCTGCTTGTCCATCCCAATGAGGGACATGCATTTTTTCATCCATCCACACTTTGTAGGAGTTATTGTCCAGATCGGTGTATTTGCCAAATTGCCAATTGATTCGCCAGCCTGTTTCAGAGCCATTTATCAGATAAACCAGTCGTTCCCGCTCCCCTTGATGGTCGCCATCGTTATCAACAGATATCAGGTTTCCATATTTATCGAACACAAATTCGTGCGTATTTCGTAGGCCTGCGGCGTATACTTCAAATCCGCTGCCATCGAGCTCCGAACGTACAATAACCCCTTGATTGGGATATTTCCATCTTTTCCCTGTTTGATCCACCACATTCATCCCAATATCACCTATCCCCCACCATATTCTACCATCCGGACCTATCTTGGCTCCCGACATTCCATGGGCCCCAAAACCGATATGAACGGCGTATCCATGACTGATCGAAGTAACAATGTCTGCGATACCGTCATTGTCCCTATCTCCGGTCCTCCACAGATCGGGCCCCACCGCAATAAATACTTCCCCGTTATGTGCTTCTATGCCATTGGCTACATCGGTAATTTCCTGATTGAAGTCTTCCAGGTACATTTGAGCGCGATCTGCCAGACCATCTCCACTTACATCCTCAACGAACCATACCTGTTCCTTTTCTGCCGTAAGGTCCTTCCAGTCCAGTTGTCCATCCTGATTCAGGTCTTTCAGAAATTTTCGTCCCTCCTCATTGGTTTCCGAAAATGTTTCACGCAGGAAAGCCCTCCGGTCTTCTACTGTCTCAAATGAAATAGAAGCGGTCATCCAGTTCTTGTGTGAACGAATATCAAATTCCGAATTCGTCTGTCTGATGGCGCTGGTGTAGAAAACCCGGCCGTGGTCATCAATACTAATGGCAATTGGATCATTGACCAAAGTGTCGGCAGCCCACAAGGAAAGTTCAAAGTCATTCGCAATATCCAAGGAAACTTCGTTCCTGATATGGTTGGCGATGTTCTGGGCGTAACCTGAACTGATCTCAATTGACCTACTGGGGTAGATTTGCTCAATTTTCTGTTTGCAAGTGACCAGCAGAAAAATAAACAGGGATACAATTATTCTTAGATAGATGGAGGTTCGTGAAGAATGCATAGGCAAATTGATGCTAGTTAATATTTAATGCCCAAGTCTCGCCCATCTCCATGCCGCTGCAGGAAGACTTGAGCCGTTGCAATTGATTAAGGGTCATTGTTAATTTTTAATTTTAACAATTTTTTGTCACAAACTACCCCTAGAAATAGATTGTCTTTATATGAAACGGCCGTACTTACTGCTGAAATGATACTGCCATCATGTTGATAAAGAAGTTTTAAACCTTTTGTTTGGTAATTTACTCTAAATACCTGTGAAGGAGATTGTTTATCAAGGCTTTTCATATGCCGTGACAGGGCCCATAGATTAGGGTGTACTGCCACCAATATACTTCCAGCTTCCTCCAGGCTTAAATTATCAATGCCGGTACCGATAAAAAAGTTATCCACACTTTGAATTATATTATAATCGCCCAGTCGGTAGGTAATTAAATTTCCTGAAAGTGTTTCCCCAACTATTAGGGAACTTGTCCTGCTATCAAAGGCAATCCCATTGGGAAAATGCAAGTTATCCACAATGGTCTTAAAGGCATTTCCATCATAAAAGAGTACGTTTCCTGTTTTTCTTCCTAGAAAAGTGTCCACAGCGCGGGTTGTTTGGTCGTGGTAACGTCCATCATTGGTAACATAGAATTGTCTGGGTCCTACTGCCACCAGATCATTGGGAGAGGTTAATTCATTACTCGAAATAGTAATTTCATACTCCAAATTATCACCAGCGGTGATGCTAAATATTTCCACGGTATGTGAACCGTCATCTCTGTGGTTGTTAGTGAAAAGGTATTTTTTCTTTTGTTTGTCCCTGAAGAAACTGAGTCCGTGCGGATGGAAATCTTTAGGGTGATCAAACTTAAGCGGGTGGGCTATAGCATTTGGGCTGTCCAGTTTAAGGTAGTATATACTGCCACGTGGGTTCTGACCGGCACATGGGTTATTGCTAATGAAATACAAAGTTCCTGTTTCCCGGTCCAACTGCAACGCTTCAGGTCCGGGAACCTCTGCCACTACTGTATATATTCCTTCAAAGCTGTCTTTAACTTCCACAAAAGCACCAAGCGATTTGAAACGGAGTCCCGTGTAGATACTTAAAATAGCCAGTAGCAAGCCCGTGCTCAACAGGAGCCAATAAATACCCTTTTTGCCCATGTCGATTAAATTAATCAATAATCTCTCTCCCTGGAAACCTTATTCATTTCTTTGTTAAATTGTGAACAGTCTTAAACCTAATGTCAACCTCCATTTTGCCGTTATATGATTAAGATCTCCGCCGATCTAACCAAGAAATTCTCCAACCTGATTTTCAAATACGCCTGGTTGGTGATCATAACCTATCTGGTTGTAGCGGTTTTAGGTTTTTTTTACACTGCAAATAACCTGGGAATCAACAGTAATACCTCAGAAATGTTCGATGATAGTTTGCCCTTCCGGCAAATAAGGGACCATTATAAGCAAACCTTCCCTATCACAGAAGACAACTTTGTGGTGGTGGTTTCAGGACCGGTCCCCGAATTGGTTCGCAGTATATCAGACTCTATCGCCAACGATTTAAAGAAAAGGCCTGAATTTTTTAATTCGGTTTATCAACCCACTGGTGAGGAATTCTTTAAGAAGAACCAGTTGCTCTTTTTGGACAGCACAGAACTTTCGGACCTGTCAAAAAAAATGCTCAAGGCCAGACCTATGTTGTCCTTCATTACGGAGAATTACAGCCTAAAAGGTCTGTTTTCATTTTTAGGGTTGATGGTAAGGTTTAGTTCACCACAACAACTTGATGGGATGTCACCATTGTTTCTTCAAATGGATAGTGTACTGGTGGCTACTCTGGATGGGCGATCAACCCTGATGTCCTGGCAAGATTTGATGGGAGATTTTTCTGAATCCTATGATGCCGGCTATAGTTTTATTCAGGTAAAGCCTGTGCTGGATTACCACAAGTTACAGCCGGTTAAACCAGCCATCGAAGAAGCGAAGAAGATTGTCAATTCTTACCAACATGGTGAGGTAGTCATTCGGATAACCGGGAAAAAAGCCATGACCTATGAAGAAATGGGAAGTGTCATGGATGGTGCCATACAAGCCAGCATATTAGCCCTGGTAATGGTGAGCCTGGTTCTTTGGTTAGGCCTTCGCTCTTTTAGATTAATTGCCGCAACCCTGCTTACATTAATTGTTGGTTTGATAATGACAGCAGCCTTCAGCACCTGGGCGGTTGGTCAGCTGAATATGATCTCGGTGGCCTTTGCGGTTCTTTACATAGGCCTGGGCGTGGATTATGCCATTCATATTTGTCTCCGGTATCGCGAACTGGGTCAGGAAAAACTTGATTCCAGGGAGGCCATCACCATTAGTATCAAAGACATAGCCCCCGCTTTGTTATTGAGTACCTTGTCCACTTCTATAGGATTTTATGCTTTCGTCCCAACTGACTTTGCCGGTGTTTCTGAGCTTGGTTTAATAGCAGGGACTGGCATGTTCATCAGTCTTTTAGTCACCCTGACCCTGCTTCCTTGTCTAATTTGGAAATTCTCAGCCCTATCCAGTAAAAAGATAAGTCCGGTAAATCAACCAAGAGGTCCGTTAATAGAAAAATACCGGATCCAAATACGTACCGGCACCATAATTTTGGCGTTGATAGCAGTATGGCTATTGCCCAAGGTCAAGTTC
>Ga0114948_10001131_pt1 | contig 11329 bp, 10 predicted proteins | sample CR04metaG_FD_83877 | JGI IMG/M metagenome (GOLD analysis project Ga0114948, IMG submission 83877) | Deep subsurface microbial communities from Mariana Trench to uncover new lineages of life (NeLLi) - CR04 metaG | ecosystem: Environmental > Aquatic > Marine > Ocean trench > Sediment | place...
AGCCTCATCGCACTCGGGTCGGGCGGCATTAGCGGAGTTGGGCTGGCCAACAGCACGCAAAAGCTCTATTTCCTTCCCGAAGCCCACACCGATTTCATTTTTGCCGTCATCGGCGAAGAGTTTGGCCTGTTGGGGTGCCTGGCGCTGATCATCCTCTTCGGCCTCTTTCTGTGGCGCGGCCTGGGGATCGCCATGCACGCCGACAGCCCCCTCGGCACCTACCTGGACGTCGGCATCGTGACGATGGTGGTCCTGCAGGCTCTGATCAACATGAGTGTGGTAGTGAATTTTCTTCCTACCACAGGCATGCCGCTGCCGTTTATCTCGGTGGGAGGGTCTTCACTGTTGGTCATGCTGGCAGCCTGCGGGATGTTGCTCAACATCTCCAAGCACCGCTGTCCACACCCGTGACCGCGGATCAACCGGGCTCTCTGGCGTGTTCCCGCACCACGGTCTCGTTCAGCTCCACGCCGAACCCGGGCGCATCCGGCACGCTGATGCGGCTGTTCTCGAAGCGCTCCGGCGGGTCGAGCAGGTCGCCGCGCCAGGGCACCTCGCCCCACTGGTGCTCCAGGATGTCGAAGTTGGACATGGCGGCGCAGAGCTGCACGCTGGCGGCCGTGGCGACCGGACCACTCGGGTTGTGCGGCGACACCGCGACCCCGTACAGGTCGGCGATGGCGGCGATCCGCCTGGCCTCGGTCAGACCGCCGCAGTGCTTGACGTCTGGCATCACGACGTCGACCGCCCGCTGCTCGCACAGTGGGGCGAAGCCTGCCATGCCGAACAGGAACTCGCCGCCGGCCATCCGTTGCTCGATGGCATCGTGGATCGTCTTCGTGTCAGCCACCCGCTGCGGCGGGATCGGCTCTTCGTACCAGGACAGGCGGTGCGGCTGGAGCCGGCGCGCCACATCGATCGACAGCGGCACATCGAACCGGCTGTGCGCGTCGATCTTGATGGCCACGTCCGGGCCAACCGAGTCGCGCATGGCTGCCACGCACGCGATTCCCAGGTCAGCGGCCGCCTCAATCTCGGTCGCCGCCACGGTCAAGGCCGGGAACCCGTCGAACGGCGCCGCCTTGATCGCGGCAAACCCTTCGGTGACCGCCGCCCGCGCGGTGGCGGCGAACCCGTCAGGCGTGCGATCGGTCGTAGCCCGGTTGATGTTCGCGTAGACCGGTAGCGTGTCCCTGAGCCGGCCACCGAACAGGTCGCTGACCGGTGCGCCGAGCGCCTTGCCGGCAAGATCCCACTGCGCCTGCTCGAGCCCGCTGAACGCGGTCGCGTGTACCCGGTCACCTGACGACGCGCGGGCCCAGCCGCGCTGGCGATACTGCTCGATCCGGAACGGCGACTCGTCACGCACCAAGTCGAAGAACCCCTCGAGCTCGGGAAACTCGGAGCGGCGGCCGAGCGACACTTCACCCAGACCGGTCAGCCCCTGGTTCGTCGTCAGCCGTACGAAGAGCCAGGTCGTGCGGGCCGTGGCGCGCACCGTGATCAGCTCCATGCCCGTGATGCGGAGTCGTCGGCCGGCCGCAGCTGACTGCTCGAGCAGGCGGGCTGTTGATGGCGTTATCGGCGACAGTCCGGGCACGACCGCCAGGGCGGGAACCGCTCCCAAGAAGCTGCGGCGGCTCACTGTGTGCGAGCGATTCCGGTGTGTGGTCATCGGTGGTCCTTTGGGTCCGGTCAAGAATACGTTCGCATTCTGGTGGGCGTCGAGGCGCCCGGCTGGCAAGGCGCGAGGAGGGGCATACAGGCAGTATTCGACCGACGAGTAACGCCGCCAGACGGGATGGATCGGCGGCCAGAAATGTGAAGTTATGCTTGACTGGGCCCCTAGCAGGCCGCGCACAACGTCTGCCTGTAGCAATCAGGTGGCGAAGCCCACCGACGTCCTCCTGACGTCTCAAGCCCCTCCGCGGACATGAGACGGTCCGATCTTACCAGTCCACGCTGTGCTACGCTTACCTGTATGGGACTCCATTGCGTGCAGGTGGGTATGCTCGGAATGTTCATCCTCATGGCCGGGATAACGAGCGCCGGCACCGGTCAGGACGACGCCGAAGCTGAGGCGGTCCGGCTGGCGACCCGGACGCTGAGCGAGCACCTTGACGTCGATGAGCAGTCGGTCAAGTTGGACGACGTGGTCGCCGTCGACTGGCCCGACTCGAGCCTCGGCTGCCCCGAACCGGGCCGCACGTATGCGCCGATCATCCTGTCCGGCTATCGTGTGATGCTCGCCGTGAACGACGACGAGCGCACTCACCGCGTGCATGTGGTCGGCACCCAAGCGGTGGTCTGCGACCGATCCGGTAACCGGTGACCGGGAGCAGGAGACCAGAGCCCGAGGGCACCACGTCCTCGACCCGCTCTCGATCCGTGTCGCGTCACCCCACGAGCACGGGACAGGTCATGCAGTGCACGCCGCCGTTCCCGGCGGCCATCTCGGCCGACGGAAAGGTCGACACCCGCCAGCCACGCCGCTCCAGCTCAGCCACCAGCCTGGTCGCGTGACCGGGGACGACGGCGGTACGGCCGCGCTGCGTGACGACCACGTTCAGATGCCCCCCGAGCCGTTCGGGCTCGGTGATCGGAATGCGGGTAAACCCGCGGTCATCGAGCACCTCGAAGAACGGCACGCGACGCGGCTCCCTCCGGCCCGCCTCGAACAGACGGCACACCACATCACGGAACGTCGGCTCGTGGATCAGGCAGAGGCGTTCGTCGACCACCATGAAGTCGCCGTCGATATGAATGTGGCCCCGCGGCAGCGGCACCTCGAGGAAGGCCCGCACATCGTGACCCAGGACCAGCTCGCGCAACGCGGCGGTTCCCGTTGCGTTGGCCCGGTCGCACAGCGCGGCGACCGCGGTGTCGTCCCCGAGCATCGTCACGCCGCCGCCCTCGAGATACCCCGGTGGATCGATCCGGCCGAGCATCGGGACCCCCAGCCGGCGGAACGCGCGTGCGAGCATCTCCTGGTCCCCCTGCCTCCCGACGAGACGGGGTCCCATCAGCACCGCACCGCGCCGGAAGACCATCGCCAGGTCGCGCGTGTAGGTCATGTTCGGGCGGCGGTCGAGATAGGCGAGTGCGTCAGCGTCGCCAGCCAGCAGGTCGCGGAGTTGATGCATCTCGGCGCCCTGTGCGCGCAATGCGTCCAGCATGACGTCGTACTCGGCCACGAACCGCTCGCGGTCGACCGATCGCTCGAAGCCAAAGGTTTCGAGTGTCTGGGGTGTCACCTCGTCGAGCTCGACGCCGGGCCGGTGCACGATCGCGCCGCCGAGGTCACCATACGCGGACCTGACCCCCCAGCGGCTCATCGAGTCATCGAGTCATGGGGTCATGCCCTCCCCATGATCCAGCGGTGGACCGGCACGCCGGTCGCCGTCAGTGCGACGCCGATCAGCGTGTCGGTCGGATTGAACGCCATGGCGCTTGCCAGCAAGATCGACAGCACGCCGATATAGATGAGCGGGACCAGCGGATAGCCCGGTGTGCGGTACCCGCCGGCGGTGGCGAGCCCGCGCCGTCTGAACCGGAAGACCGCGGCCACCATGAGGATGTTGGCCGCCTGGACCGGGACGACGAAGAAGGTCGCGATCCGGCTGAACGACCCGAAGAACAGCAGCGCCGCGCTCGACCAGACCGCGCAAAACAGGATCGCCCCGGCCGGCACGTCGCGACGCGACACCCCGGCGAGCATCCGGACGAACCGCCCCGGCACGCCGCCAACGACCTGTCGAACGTACTGGCCGGCCGCGGCGTAGTACAGACGCGGCATCGTCATGACCACGCCCCCCAGCGCGCCGAAAATCGAGACCGCCATCAGCGCGTTGAGGAAGACGGCACCACGGGGACCGAATGCGGCGCGGGCCACCGCCGGCGCCACCAGCGTCGGCGCATCGCGCATCGCTGCCAAGGGCACCACACGCAGAAAGGCGTGGTTGACGACCAGATAGAGCAGGATGATGACACCGACCCCGGTCACCAGCCCGCGTGGCAGCGTCCGGACCGGGTCGACCACCTCGCCCGCCACGTGCGTGACGTCAAGCCACCCGTCGTAGCTGAACAGCACGACCGCCGTGCCAAGACCGACGAGCCGCAGCAGCGACCAGAGCGACCCGGCGCCGGCCGCGGGCTCGGCGGTGGCAACCGTGGGGTCGGCCAACAGGAGACTGCCGAGCACGAGCGCGCCGAGCCCGAGCACCTTCACCCCGGCGGTCGCCATCTGGGCGCGGGCGCCCCACCGCAACCCGGCGAGGTTGACACCGGCGAAGGTCGCAATGGCGAAGACGCCCCACAGCGCCGGCGACCCGATGGCGGCGGCGCCGAGCGCGCCGGTCAGCAGCTCGCCGAACAGGATCGCAATCCCGGCAACGGCGCCCGGACCGGCGACCCACAGGTCCATCCACACCTTGAGAAATGCCCAGAACGGACCGAATGCCTCGCGGATGATGTGAAAGGTGGCGCCGGCGCGCGGCAGGACGCTGCAGAGCTCAGCCACCGTCAGGACGCCGCACAGGACCACCCCCCCGCACAACGCCCAGAAGAAGTAGACCTGCCACGTCCGCTCCGCGACGGCGGCCAGCTCGCCCGGCGTGAAGAAGATGCCGGCTCCGAGCATGTCCCCTGCCACGAGGGCCACCACCGCGCCAACACCGAGCTGACGGGAAAGCGCTGGCCTGCTCATTCCCCGCCGGAGCGCTGGGGGCTCGCCGGAGCGCGGAGCACCCGGTTGAACAGCTCCACGCGCCGGCGCATCACGTCGTAGCGGTTGTAGTCCTCGTTCTGCAGGCTGTGGGCCTCGACCGGGTAGATCATGATTTCCCAGTGCTCTTTCCGCAGCTCCAGCAACCGCTGCGCGAGCCGCACCGAGTCCTGGAAATGCACGTTGTCGTCCTGCACCCCGTGCTGGATCAGCAGATGGTCCTCGAGCCCCGCGGCCAGATAGATCGGTGAGCTGCGCTCGTAGGCTTCGGTGTCGTCATACGGCGCGTTGAGAATCCGGGTCGTGTAGCCATGGTTGTAGTGCGCCCAGTCGGTCACCGGGGCGCGCACCGCCCCCGCCTTGAACACGCCGGGGTGCTTGAACATCGACATCAAGGTGAAGAACCCGCCGTAGCTGCCGCCGAAAAGCCCGATCCGTTCCCGGTCGACACCCTGCTCGGTGACCAGATACTCGACCGCGGCGAGACCGCTCCGGACCTCGGTCTCTCCCATGTGCCGGTAGATCCCGGTGCGGAAATCGCGCCCATATCCCCGACTGCCGCGGTAGTCGAGGTTCAACACGATGTAGCCCTCCTGCACCAGGTAGTGCAGGAACGGCAGCGCGTTGGTCCACCGGCGATACACCCCCTGCGCCCATCCGGCGCCGTGCACCCGGATGATCGCCGGCCGACCCGGTAACGGCCGGTCCGGCACCCAGACGTCGGCGTGGATGGTGTGCCCCTCGCCGTCATCGAAGGTCACGATCTCGCTCTCGCGCCAGTCGTGACGGGAGAACTCCGCCTTCGTGGCCGTGAACAGCTGGCTGGCCTCGGCGCCGGCACGGGTCGGCATCACGTAGAGCTCCCCCGGCTGTGTCGCGTTCGAGTAGGACAGCGCCACATGCGTCTCGTCTGGCGACAGCTGGTAGGTGTACCAGCCGCTCTCGGTCGTCAGCCGCGCTCGCGCGCCACCCTCGAGGGGCATCGTGTAGAGCTGGTTCTCGGCCGGGTGCCCCTCGTTGGAGATGAAATACCAGCGCTCGTGGTCCTTCGACAGCCGGAGATCGACCAGCCCGAACCGTCCGCGCGTCAGTTGCGTCGGCTCGCCGCCGTCGAGCCCGGTCACATACAGATGGAAGTAGCCGTCCCGCTCGGACAGGAAATAGACGCGCTCGTCGTCCGGCATCCAGCCGTACGCCAGCCCGTCGCCCCTCGTCAGCCGCCCGGTCCGGAACCCACGGACCCACGCGTCGTCGTGTTCGTGCACGATCGTCCGCGTCCCACCCGTCTCCAGATCCAGGAGCTGCAGCCAGGCGTCCTTGTGGTCCACCGCTCCGGCCCAGGCGATCAGGTGCTCGCCGTCGTCAGACCAGACCGGCGAGCTGAAGCTGACCGCGCGCTCGCCCTGGCCATGGTCCATCCAACGGATTTCGTCCTCCCGCAGGTCGACCACGCCCAGCGCATAGGTCGTCACCGGCTCGCCGGCCTTGACGCGACCTCCTCCGCCTTCGCCTCCATCGCCACCGCCGCCGAGGCGACGCATCTCGACAAACCCGCTCGACGTGACGTAGCGCGGCATCTCCACGACCTGTCCGTCCTGAAACTCCTGCCGGTCCGCGAGGATGAAGGTGACGAACCGGCCGTCCTCGGCGAGGCGCAGGTCGGACACGCGCTGCCCCGCTGTCAGGTAGTGCGCCTCGACCCGGAACCCGCGCTCCGCGTCCCTCCGTTCGTCTCGTTCCTCCTCGAGCCGGTCGGTCTTGCGGACGTACTCGAAGAGCTCGGTCTGTTGCCGCTCGAGATACGCCTGCAGCTGGGTCTGGTCAGCGTCGGCATCGGGGTCGGGACCGGTCCGGAAATTGGTGACCTGGCGCACCGCCCCGGTGTCGAGCTCGACGATGAACAGGTTCTGATCGCGCTCGAACGCGACCGACCGCTGGTCGAGCACGAAGTGCGGATTGCGCTCGGTGGTGTCGGTGTCGGTCAACCGGCGCACGGTGCCGTCGGCGATCGTGAAGAGAAAGAGGTCGCCATACGCGGCGTAGACCGCCATGGTCTCGTCCCGGTTCCGCATGGCGCCGCGCGGGGGGACGTTCCGGAGCTCGTCGGACGGCACCTTCTGCGGTGTCCCGCCGTCGCGCGACACCACGTAGAGGTCGGGGATGTCGGCCGCCTCCGGATTCCACATGAAGTAGAGCGACTCGCCATCCTGTGACCAGCGTATCTGTGACGGCGCCGAGCCGACCCACTCCTCGGTGTCGCGGGCAATGCCCCTGAGCGTGAGCGGTTCCGGTGTGGCGGCGCCCTGTGCCTGCGCCAGGTCAATCGTCGTAAGGATCAGCGAGCCCACAACGACCAGCCAGCCCGACCAGCCGCCCGACCACGTCTGAGCCGTTCTCGTCATGACCGCCTCCCCTACACGCCACCACGACGACTGGCGGGCGGTATCACGTCGTTGAGCCGCAGATAGACCGCCATCTGGCCGTAGATATCCATGGCATGGCTGAGGGTGAAGTACGCCATTTTCACGCGCGTGACGTTGCCCATGTAACTTGGACCGGCGATCGTCTCCAGCAACTGCTCGTCGGACAACTCCTGCAGCACGGCGATGCCGTAGTCATACCCGTCGCTGAGCGCCTCGAGCACCACCGCCTTGGACGTAGCCGACAGCCCGAAGACCTTGAAGTCGGTCGTGTCCACCTCCGGCGCCGCGGCGACACCGCCAAGGTGCTGCATGAGATACACGTTGGCACCCGCGATGTGCAGGATCTGCTCGGCGTAGGTGCGTTGCGCCTCTGTCGGCTTGAAACTGAACGTGTCCTCGGGCATCGCCTCGGCGATCCCCATCATCATCCGTTTCTGCTGTCGCCAGTCGGTCAGCAGGTCATCGGACAGGGTCGCCGTCTGGGCCACGGGGTGCCCGACGCCGAGCAGGACGAGCACACCAACCAGACCGATGCGAACAAAGATTCTCATCGAACACCTCTCTTCAGCACACGAGTGGAGTATCTGGGCCATGTGAACAGCATCTTCCGGGCGGCCGGTAGATTGTATCGTCAACCCCGCACAGCCGATCTGATATACCGTGGTATTGGTTTCCGGCCGTGGTCCCCTGCTCGTGAACAATAGGAGCAACTGCATGGCACGCGGCGTTGCGGTGTTCTGTGTGGGTCTCTGGGTGATGGGCACCGTCTCGGTCAGCGTCGTCGCGACGCAGAATTTCTACACGATCGACCGATTGCTCGCCGACGCCGGTCACCCGCGATTCGACGAGCTGGTCGAGCAGATCGGCGATGTCGAGGCCCGCGACTTCCTGCGCTACGTGTCGTCCGAGCTGAACCGCCTGTTCTTCCAGTACTGGAACTACGCGCAGTTCCTGATCGGGGGCGTCACGATGTGGCTCGTCGTCCGGCTCCCGGACGGCGCCAGCCTCAAGTGGCCGGTGGGCGTCATGCTCGCGATCCTGGTCCTGCTGACCTTCGTCGTGACCCCCCCGATCATCGCGATCGGTCGGGGTCTCGACTTCGTGCCGCGCGACCCGCCCCCGCCGAGCCTGGCCACGTTCGGCATCCTCCACGCTGCCTATACCAGTCTCGAGATGATCAAGGCGGCGATCGGCCTCTGGGTGGGCTACCGACTCAGCCGGGCGCCGGTCTAGCGAGGCTCCGCCTCGCTAGCCGAGCGTGTCTCACAGCCCCGCTACGGGGGGGCTACACACGGTGAACGGACACTGTCGTGGTGAGAGCGAAACGCACACGATCACACCTTGACTCGGTTGTCACGATAAACGTTGTTCAAGCAGTCTAGTGCACTGATCGCAAGATAGCTTGCCATTCGGCCGCCGCCACCCACGCACTGGCTGATCACGGCGCCCGCCGCCGCCCGGTCGGCTCGAGCACGAGGGTGCAGAGCGGCGGCACGATCAGCTCGAGCGATTGCGGGTACCCGTGGCGGGGCACCGTGTCCGCCTCGAGACCGCCCAGGTTGCCCTGCCCGCTGCCGCCGTAGCAGGCGGCGTCGCTGTTCAGCCGCTCGGCCCACCAGCCGCCGACCGGCACCCCGACACGATACCGATGTCGCGCGACCGCGGCGAAGTTGCAGATAAAGAGCAGAGGCCCGCGGTCGCGCCGGTCGCGTCGCAGGAAGCTGACGACGCCGGCGTCATGCTCGGCATGGCCGGTGTGGTCGACCCAGACGAAACCGTTCGGGTCGGCATCGAGCGCGTGCAGGCGCGGGTCCGACCGGTAGATCTCGTTCAGGTCCCGCACCCAGCGCTGGAGCCCCCCGTGAAGCGGTCGGGCGGTCAGGGGCCAGTCGATGCTGCCGTCGTGGTCCCATTCGTGCCGCTGGCCGATCTCGTTGCCCATGAACAGCAGCTTCTTCCCGGGATGTCCGTACAGATACCCGTAGAGCACACGCGTGCTGGCCAGCTGCTGCCATTCGTCGCCAGACATCTTGCCGACGATTGCGTGCTTCTCGTGCACGACCTCGTCGTGCGAGAGCGGCAACACGTAGTTCTCCGAGAACGCGCAGCTCAAGCTCCGGGTCAACTCGTCCAGGTGAGAGGATCGGTGGGTCGGGTCCCCCGCCACGAACGACAGCGCGTCATGCATCCAGCCCATGTTCCACTTGAACCCGAACCCGAGTCCGCCGGTGTCGGTAGACCGCGACACCCCTTGCCAGGTCGTGGACTCCTCGGCGATGGTCATCACATCCGGAAAGTCGCGGTAGATCGTCTCGTTGAGGGTGCGCAGAAAGTGCACGGCGTCGGGGTTCTCCCGACCACCCTGCGTATTGGGCACCCACTCGCCCGCGGCCCGCGCGTAGTCGAGATAGAGCATCGACGCCACGGCGTCCACCCGCAACCCGTCGATGTGGTAGCGGTCGAGCCAGAACCGGGCACTGCTGAGGAGAAAGTTGCGCACCTCGCGCCGGCCGAGATCGAATATCAGCGTGTGCCACTCAGGATGCCGGCCCTGCCGCGGGTCGGCCAGCTCGTAGAGGGGCGTGCCGTCGAACGCAGCCAGCCCGTGCGGATCGTCTGGGAAGTGCCCCGGCACCCAGTCGAGGATGACCCCGACCCCGGCCTGATGTAGCGTGTCGATGAGATGGCGGAAGTCGTCCGGCGTCCCGAACCGGCTCGTCGGCGCGAAATATCCTGTCGCCTGATACCCCCACGACCCGTCGAACGGGTGTTCCACGATCGGCAGCATCTCCAGGTGGGTGAACCCCATCGTCACCAGATACTCGGTCAGCTCGACCGCCAGCTCCCGGTAACTCAGCCAGCGGCCGTCGCCCGGAGCGCGCCGCCACGAGCCGAGGTGCACCTCGTAGATCGAGATCGGCGCCCCAGGCGTGTGCCGGCCGGCCCGGTCGCTCATCCACCCCGCGTCACTCCAGGTGTACGCAGACAGATCCCAGACCCGTGACGCCGTCCGTGGCCGGAGCTCGGCCGCGAACGCAAACGGGTCCGCCTTGTCGATGTCCGCGTCTTTGTGGCGGGGTCGGATCCGATACTTGTAGAGCGACCCCGGTTCGGCATCGGGCACGAACACCTGCCACACGCCGCTGTCTCCCGTCGCGCACATCGGGTGCGCCTCCGCGTTCCAGGCGTTGAAGTCGCCCACGACCGACACGCGCTCGGCGTTGGGCGCGACGACGGCGAATCGTACCCCGTGCACGCCGTCGACACGCGCCGGATGGGCGCCCAGCGTCTCGTAGGCGCGGGTGTGCCGCCCCTCCCGCAGCAGGTGCAGGTCGTGGTCCGTCAGGACCGGATCGGTCAGGACGAGGTCGATCATGACGACCGCTCCGACGACGCGGCGTCTCCCGTACGCAGCTGCCGCGGCGGGCTCGGCGTTTGTGCCCGGGCCAGCCACCGTAATGTGTCGTTCACCGCCGGCATGGCGGTGAACGCCTCGAGGCGATGCGTGGCCCGGCGCCGCCAGTTCGACCGCTCCGGTCCGGTCCCCGGCACATGCTGGGGCCCCGGTTCCAGCCAGAGGTCCTCGAGGTTGACCAGCACACGGGCCGCCAGCTGCTCGACCTGCTGGGCCGCCACCCACTGCGCAGACAGATGATAGCGCCGCGCGGCGGCCCGGGCCGCGTGGGGTTGGCCCCGGCCGCCGACCGGGTCGATGGTCTGGCGCGTCACCGCGCCCGGCACCCGCCGTTCACGCGCAGCCCGGACGCTCGCGTGTCCGCCAGCGGATGCCGGCGCACCCAGTCAGCCAAGTCCTGGGACCGCCGATTGGGGTGAGACTCGAGCGAACCGGCCAGCACGGTCAGGACCTCGCGCTTCACCGCCAACGCCTGGAGCGTCGCGATGATCGCGGGCTGGGACGCCTGCCGATGGATGCTGCACCCGTCCGTAAAGGAGGTCTCGAGCCCACACAGCAGCGCCAGCTCGTGCAACGATGACGGCCGCCCGGTGGTCCTGGATGGCGTGGTGAACGTGGAACCGGTTGTCGTCATTGCTCTCGGAGCGCCCGGGGCGTCAGCAGCACCGCCACGGTACGGTCCCGCAGCCGATAGCGTCCCTCGTGCACGGTCTGCCCGACGAGGGTCTCGTCGGCCGTATCGAAGACAAGACGCCACGACCCGCCGCC
>Ga0114948_10001136_pt1 | contig 11297 bp, 5 predicted proteins | sample CR04metaG_FD_83877 | JGI IMG/M metagenome (GOLD analysis project Ga0114948, IMG submission 83877) | Deep subsurface microbial communities from Mariana Trench to uncover new lineages of life (NeLLi) - CR04 metaG | ecosystem: Environmental > Aquatic > Marine > Ocean trench > Sediment | place...
GCAGTTTCGCGGCTTCGTTCTTGTCTTGCTCCGCGGCGTCCAGCGCTTTCAGGATCATATCGGCTTCAAATCTTCGCACCGAGCTCTTCAAGTCGGGACCGCTTGCGCCAGTAGTTCCCGGCCGTCTGATGAGGTGCGGGAACTGCTGAATGGTGAGCAGGTCTGAGTCACACAGAATCATGGCGCGTTCGATGGCGTTTTCCAGCTCCCGGATATTTCCTTTCCATTCCTGCTCCATGAGGAATTGCAGCGTTTCCGGGTCCACGCCCCGGATATGCTTGTTGAGCTGAGCATTGTGAGTGGCGACGAAGTGATCGATCAGATCCGGAATGTCCTCGACGCGATCCCTCAGTGGCGGAATCTCAATGCCAACCACATTCAGGCGATAGTACAAATCCTCGCGAAAGTTTCCTTGCTCCACCTCATCGAGCAGGTTCTTATTGGTTGCTGCGATGATGTGTACATCGACAATTTCTGGCGTGGTGCTACCGGCCGGCAAGATCTCCTTCTGCTCGATGGCGCGCAAAAGCTTGACCTGCAGGTTCAGCGGAACACTGACAATTTCGTCCAGGAAAATCGTGCCCCGATCCGCAACCTTAAACAGGCCTTGTTTATCCCGTGTGGCGCCCGTAAAGGATCTCTTCACATGGCCAAACAACTCGCTCTCGATAAGATTTTCCGGGAAGGCTGCGCAGTTGATGGGCACAAAGGGCTTGCCGGCACGCGGACTCTTTCGGTGCAGAGCGCGGGCGATCAACTCTTTTCCCGTGCCGCTGCCTCCCGTAATGAGCACGGTCGAGACCAGCGGTGCAACCCGGTCCACCATGTTCAGGACGCTGCGCAGGGCAGCGCTATTTCCGATGATCTCATGCGTAGTCACTCCTTTTGCGAGCTGTGCTTTTAAATAGGTGTTTTCCTGCGCCAGATCTTGCCGTTCGATGGCCCGTTCAACCGTACTCAGGATAACAGCCTTTTTGAACGGCTTGGTGATGAAATCATAAGCGCCCTCTTTCATCGCTTCCACGGCCCGCTCCACGGTACCATGCCCCGTTATCAGGATTACTTCGGTCCTCGGGTGCTCTTTCTTCACGCCCGCCAGCAATTGGAACCCATCATCGTCCGGCATCTGCAAGTCGGAAAGCACCACATCCACCGACGATTTTTTCAGCACCTTTAACGCTTCGTGCCCGGATGAAGCTGTCTTCGTTACATAACCCGCATTGCCAAGCACCTTTTTGAGAGAAGTCCGGATGCTCGCTTCATCGTCAACAATCAGCACTGATCTTGGTTCCAAGTTTCATCCTCACTGTTCGGTGACCAGCGGCAATTTCATGGTGAAGGTTGCGCTTCGCCCGATCTACTGGTGCAAAATATTTGCCTGCTTGTGTTCATTGACAACCTGCTGCGTAATTGCGAGTCCCAGCGCGGTTGTCAAACATTTTGGTGGTAATAAAGGGATTGAAAATATCGTTGAGCATATCCTCCGGGATGTCCACGCCAGAGCCCTGAATATGCAGGATGCCGTGTGAGTTTGTCTTTTGCAGCCAGATTTTGAGCTTGCCACCTTTGGGCATGGCCGCAATCGTGTTACGAACCAGATTGCGCAGCACACGGAGAAACTGTGTGCGATCTTATCTTACCTCCACCGGCGAGGCAGCCGGCACAAACTCAAATGCTATATTCTTGTGCTTCACTTCTTCAGCTACAAATTCTGAAAACTCCTGTACCAATTTTTCGAGGTCGCCCCGCACTGGCCGCGCTTCCGGTATGCTTCAGGCAGGAATCTCTTACCTAAATCAGGGATTCCGGCACAACAAAATGGCCGGAATGACTGCCCAGATCGAGTTTTCGTTCAGACACTAAAACAAAATAGAGCATAACAGGAAAACTTACAAGCAATTTAAGAGGACGAGATCTAGGGAAATTGAGATGAAGTCCGGATCGTTTCGACAGGTATTTCAATCCATGCTCTTGAGAACGAGGGCTGTACGCGACGGCAACATGATCCCACCCTGAAGCGTTTGGCCAAATACCTTGATGCCGGCACGCTTCTGCCCCACCACTTTGCGCCACTGCCCTTGCGGCAGAACAAATTTTGCGCGTTCGGTAGGATTGGCGTTGACCAGCACCACAAAATTATGCGTATCCCCGGAGCTTGAACGCGGGAGATGGAAACCGAGGGCGAACCGGATGCTGTCATTTAGAAAACGAATTGTTCCCGGTTTGGTGCGCCGGAACGCCTGATGTTCTCTGCGAAGATGAATCAGGCCGCGGTAAAAGTCGAACAGCTCGCGATTCAATTCTTTCTGGTCAAAATTGAGCCAGTTGGTTTCATTATCCTTATTATAAGAATTGTGATCGATGCGGCCGACCTGCGGGTCCGGCGCATCCGTCGGCGCAATGACTTTGCTGCGGGCAAATTCCTGCCCCTCGTGCAGCATCGTAGCGCCCTGGCTGGTCATCAGAAGCACTGCTGCCAGTTTGTTCAGCTTCAACTGAGTCGGCGTCAGTTTGGCATTTGCCTCAAGGTTCGTTATTCTTTGATCCGGCTTTACTCTGCCGGCGCCTATCCGGATGAAATCGCCCAGCGTGTTGTCATCGTGCGATTCCAGATAGTTTACCGAGTGTGACTCTGAAACAAACGGCCCGCCGTATTCCTTTAACGATCCTCTGACATAATTCTGCATGGTTTTGACGCTGTTGTCGTTCCAGTAGTTGCCGAAGATGAACCCGAGTCCGCCGCGCGGATTCTGGCCTTTAATGCCATTGCGAAATTGGTCGTTCCAGGCAGCCCACCCATGTTCCGAAAAGCCGGCGATCTGATAATCGTTCAGGCTCCACGGCTCTGCGATCAGAATTACGTTCGGATTTATTTTTCTGGCCGCGCGCATGATTTCGTCCACCGTTTCCCAGTCAAAAACCGCCGCCAGGTCAAACCGGAAGCCGTCGATGTGAAATTCGCGCAGCCAGTATTTGATGCTGTCGATGATCATCCGGCGCGCCATGGGCCGGGCGGTCCTAACCTCGTTGCCGCAGCCCGTTCCTGAATCGGTGAAATTCAGCTTGGCATCCAGCTTGAAAAAGTACTGCTTGTCCGTGTACTTGAACGGATTTAGATCGTACTGCGACACATGGTTGTACACCACATCCATGATGACCGCGATGCCCTCTTTGTGGAACGCCTTCACCATGTCTTTGAACTCGTTCACCTGCTGGCCGCGGATGCCGTTGTAAGCACCGGTCTCCATGTTGCCGGCGGAAGCGTAGTACGACTCCGGCGCGAAGAAGTAAGACGTCATGTAGCCCCAGTGGTTGCGCTCGTACGGATTCCAGGTGTTGGTTACACCATTGACTTCCACGCCGTACGGGATCTCGATGTTGCCGAAGTCCTGGCACGGAAGCAGTTCTACTGCGTTGACGCCCAGCTCGAGAATGTGCTCGATGCCACCTTTGCCACCTTTCTCAACCAAGCCGCGATATGTGCCTTTTTGCCTGGCGCCGGCGGAGGGATGCGCGGTCAGGTCGCGCACGTGCATTTCGTAAATGATCAAGTCCTGCCACGGTGGCGTGACGAACGAGTCTCCCTGCCAATCGTAATCATCCGTCCGGAGAATGATGCTTCGGGATTCGTGCAGGTACGTATTTTTGCTGACAACGGCTTTAGAGTAGGGGTCGGCGATCACTTTGTCGGGCGTAAATTTCTCGAAAGCGTCGCGCGGCCCGTCGATTCGGTAGCCGTAGTATTTGCCCCAGGGCTCGCCCGGCCGGGCGACTTCCCAGACGCCATTCTCGTCCGGCTTCATCTCGTGCTCGGCGCCGGTTTCAACGTCGTGTTTTTCGAACAGAACCAGTGTCACAGTCGTTGCGCGCGGAGCAAAAATCCTGAAAACCGTAGCGCCGTTTTCCAACTGAAAGCCGAGTGGCTTGCCCGAAACAATCTCATCGAAAAGCACGCCGAGGTCAACGGGCAGCCGGCCGTACTTCCCTATTTCAACGTAGCAATTGCGGCTGCGACTCAGCTCGGAGGTGGCCAGCGTGACGACCCGGCCATCAGCTTCAACATGGTTAACTTCTACCGCACCGGTAACCGAAACATCCTCGGCCCTGAACGTGAAGCCTTCCTCATTGAAAGTCGCTTGAATATGGTTCTTGTCAATCGCTTTCGCAGACATGAGTTTAACTGCCACGTTCACCTCTTTCTTCAAACTCGACCCAGCCGGTTTAATGCCAATGCACAATAAAGCCAACAGCAGATACCATCGTAGCGCCAACATGTTATCGGTACGTACGACCCGAAATCAGAGAATCAGTTGATTTGAATGGTGTAATGGTAAGAAAACAGGTAGGAAAAAGCAAGTGAATCTCGCTGGTGCGAGTTGCGACGCGCTTTCGAAAGTGCGTCGCACGTGTGAGCCACGCCTGAGTTTTCCGGGAGTATTTTGCCGAATGACACTAATCGCCTTCCGGCTTGCAGTCTTCCCCGGCGGCGTCCGCCACTTCGCGCTTCAGGGTTTCCAGACCTTTCAGCAAATCCTTGAGGTTCTGGTAGCGGAAGTCTGGGTTCATACCGAGACACTTGGCGAGAATAGACTCTAGGGTGCCGGCATGCTGCCAGAACTGGTTTCTGATTTTTGAAATGGTGGCGATGAGTTGATTGTGTTTAAGGGAAGTATTCATCTGACCGTTGAAATTTTCTTCGGCGAGGAGTTGCAGAAAAATGGCGCCGACGGAGTAGATATCCGCCCGGCCATCTATCTGGTCATGCCCGAAGTAGACTTCCGGCGCCATGTAGTTAGTGAGGTACATCCCCTCCACATCTTCTCGTTTGAAGAGATGCGGAACGATCCAGTTGTAAACGAGATCGTCAAGCTTGAGACGGTCGTCTTTCATGAGATAGATACTGCCGGGATTGAGCAGTCCGTGTACCACACCTTGCAAATGCACCTCGCGCAAAATGCTGGCAAGACTGATCATCAGAGTGGTAAGGCGCTCCAGAGGCATCGGAGACTCTTCGTGCATGCACGTTTCGAGCGTTTCCGCTGCCACATGCTCAGAAATGATGGTATACCGATTGTCCTCTTTTCTGAACTGGAAGATCTGACACACTTGATCGTTTTGAACCCGGCTGGTCAGACGCGCGCCATTCAGATACCTAAACACGCACGTTTCGTCCCCGGCGAATGCGGGATCGAGAATTTTCAGGAAACGCTTCTGGTCATCCAGTTCGTTAGTCGCCTCGAAAAGCGTGAAGCAAAATCTTTTGCAGATTTTGCGTTCGATGCGATGATCTTTTATTTCTAAAGACAACATAACTTTTTGCAGGATATACACTAGTTAAGCATTCCAATACCATATCGCAACAATTATCACAACACTTAACCTTAACCCGGATAAACCGGATGGCTCGTCCACAAAAAAAAAGAACCGCCGGAGCTAAGCTCCGACGGTTCTCATCTTTGAAGGACCAGTGTTGGTTTTAATATCGGATGTATGAAAAAGGACTTGCTATTTTCTTAAAAAATATTACGGTTCGAGGCTGGGAAAATGGAACTTGTTGTTTTAGACTTATTTGTCCGGCGAATTTGCTCTCTTTTGCTTGAGTTTGGAAGTTGAGCGATTTAGATTCCAACATGCTTAACCCGGCGCAGCCGCACCGAATTGACATTTAACCGTTGAGGACCTAGCGCGGCAGAGCCGCAACCAAAGATAAGCCACGGACAAAATGAATTTAGGCATTTAGCGTCAAATATCGACATGACTTTGTCGATGTGAAACGATTAGGTTCAAAACAAACAAAGTCAAAGTAATTTTATTGGTTCTACTGTTAAGATTTTTTCAGCAAATGATCTCTGGTAGATTTTGCCATGTCAGTATTCAATCCGTGCTCATCCGTGTGAATCCGTGGCTAAAATTATCAGGTACCAAATGTGCGAATCCATCTCACCAAAATGGAGTCAATTTTATGCAATGTAGAACAGCCTTAAGCCTGGTTGCGTTTTTTCTGCTAACCGCTGCGGCTCAGGCGCAAGATAGCGTGCTCGTCCTGGTGGCCTACTTCAGCGAACAGGGGCACACGAAAGCCATGGCCGAGGCCGTGGCCCAAGGCGCACGCTCCGTTGCCGGCACAGAAGTCGAGTTGCTGACTGTTGCGACAGCCAGGACCGAGGACCTACTCAAAGCTGACGCCGTCATCCTCGGCAGCCCGGTTTACAACGCCAACGCCGCACCGCAGGTGCTGAAGTTCATCAAGAGTTGGCCGCTTGTGAACGGACGGATGAAGGACAAGATTGGGGCCGCTTTTGTGACCGGCGGCGGTATTTCGGCAGGCGAAGAGCTGGTACAGATGAACCTGCTGCACGCCATGCTCATCTTCGGGATGATGGTGGTGGGCGGCCCGGACTGGACCACGGCATTCGGCGCCTCGGCGGTAACCGAAGAAGCGCCGTTCCAAAATGGCGATCCGGTGGACGCTTATTTCCTCAACAAGGGAGAGGCGCTAGGCAAACGAGTGGCGCGGTTGGCCGTGCGTCTGCAATGCGCGCGGGAACGTTGATCGATCCGGTGCGGCAAGGGCGAAAGGCCGCGCCCCCACAGGACAATTGCAAACCTACGCTTCCAGCGGTGTGCCTTTCACCACGTGTTCGTAGTAGTCGATGCAGCGCCGCACGTACTGGCGTTTTTTGGAGTAGTTGTCCGGGAAGAAACTGCGCTTGAAACCATAGACGATCACGTTCTTGAGCTGGCGTGGAGACAGGTTGAAGTTCTGTAACGCCAGGACGAGTTCATTCGTGACCGTGGTCTTACTGACCGTGCGGTTGTCGGTGCAAATGGTTGTGCTGAGTTCGTATTCGAGCATTTTGTGGAAGGAGTGGTTTTTGAGCGTCTTGAGCGTGGGAATCGTTTGCAGGTTGCTGGTCAAGTTAACCTCAATGGTGACGCGGTGCTCCGCAATGTACTGTGCCAGCTCGTTGATGTATCTTTGTTTGTCTTTGATTCTCGGATCGTCGATTTTGGATTCATCGAACAGGTAGAAGCCGTGCCCGATGCGGTCTGCGTGCAATTCCGTAATGGCCTGAAAAATTGATGGCGCTCCATAGGCCTCGCCGGCATGCACGGTTTTGGACATGAAGTTCTCATGCGCAAACTGAAACGCACGCCAGTGGTCTTTGGGTGGGTTGCCTTTTTCCGCCCCTGCCAGGTCAAACGCCACAATGGGCAGGCCAAGCTCATCCCGTACCCTCACTGCCCCCTGCACAAGCTCCGCCGAAGCAAGCCCGAACAACTGTTTCTTTTCCGAAAACGAATGCACGTGGATAAACTTGGCATAGTAGTCCGAATACGGGCCGAATGACCGCAGCGCCGAAATGATGATACCGTAATTGAAGGGCGGTTCCTTGTCGGAGGTTACCTCTGGCTGCTGATTGAATTCCTTTTGTGCGCGCTCGAGCCCCTTGTTGACGCTGGTGAGCACGACCGCCATGTCCATATCATCGTTGATATGAAGCTGTGGCGCAAACCGTACTTCCATGTAGCGCACACCCTCAGCCTGGTTGTCCTGCGCCATTTCGTAAGCGATGCGTTCGAGATACTCCGGTTTCTGCATCACAGCACAGGAGAAACCGAAGGTCTTGAGGTACTCTTCCAGATTCTCGTAATGGTCTTTGAAAACGAGTTCGTTCATCCCCTCCACCGTGTAACTTGGCAGGTCGATCTTCTCTTTCTCGGCAATCTCGATCAACGTTGCCAAATGCACGCAGCCGTCCAGATGTACGTGAATATCGGTCTTGGGAATTCGCTCGATGAGCTTTCTAATTTCATCTGAATAAACGATGGGTGTTTCTGAATTCATCTTGCCTTTTTCCTCAATTCTTCCTTCGCGGCCCAGAGCCTTTGTTGCCCAGGTTTGCGATGGCTGAAATTTAAGATTTTTCGGAAAATAAACAAGCGCTTTCGCGTGAGCCGGGTACGCCAAGGTGAGCAAAGGCCATCTGCCTAAAATCCGTGTTCATCTGTACAACAAACCCGCAACATTGTGTTTTTTGGGCCAAGTTTTCTATCTGGGTTTGTAATTTTCAAATGACAAACAAATAAAAAAAACAAATTCCAAACCCTAAGACGCTGATTCATCACTCGGACAGGGGCATCCAGTACTATAGCGCAGGCTACGTAGAGATGCCAACTCAGCGCCAAATTCAAATCAGCATGACCGCGCAGAGTTCGCCGAGAACCCGGAGGCAGGCAGAGAAAAACTTAAAATACTATGAGAGTTCAGTATTGACCTGGAATTCTTCTAGAAAGCAGATCCATTTGTCTGCGTCCTTTGCGAACTCTGCGTTTAGAAACTTGTTTCTCACATCAACTAGTACTTAATATTTTATAAATTAACAATTTAAGGCTTATTCTGACAGATTATTATGAATAATCCAGGCTACTAATTTTGTCAACCTTTTTAATGACGGCACTCAATAATCAATTCAATGCACGCACCCTGTTGAAACAATTCAACTGTTGCCGGTGCAGAAATCTGGCATTTGGGTCTTGCTTTTGTTTCTTCAAAGTCCTATAATCGTCCCATCGAAGTTGCCTCAAGAGGCAAGTTAAGTATCCGTTCTTTTCAAATACTTTCGCCGAAAAGAAGTAAAGACGCTATGAAAATAATTGGGTTGAAAGACTATGATATGAATGTCATGGGCAGTTTGGAATTTGGGATTTCCGCGCCTGTCCGGTTAGTAAATTGTTCAGATTCGTGGTAGCGGTAGAAGACTGAACGTGAAATTGCAGATATCCGGGTTAGTCACCAACTTGAAACTTCGAAGTTTAAACTCGAAACTCGAGATTTTTGTGCGGCGCCACTGCCCGGGGTTTTGGAAACATGCCAATGCAACCCGATTGGGATTTAAAGAAAGGAGACCCTTGTGTCTGACAGGCAAAACATGAATCACTCGTTGGAACAACTTTGCGTTAACACCATCCGTACGCTCTCCATCGATGCCGTCCAGAAGGCCAATTCTGGCCATCCGGGTGCGCCGATGGCCCTAGCGCCGGCCGCTTTTGCGCTGTGGACAAAAGTAATGCGCTACAATCCGCGCAACCCGCACTGGTTTGACCGCGACCGCTTTGTGCTGTCCAACGGCCATGCCTCAATGCTGCTTTACTCCATGCTGCATCTGACCGGGTTTGATTTGCCGATGGCGGAAATCAAGCGATTCCGGCAGTGGGGCAGTTTGACGCCCGGCCATCCGGAAAATCACCTCACCCCCGGTGTGGAGACCACCACCGGTCCGTTGGGGCAGGGTTTCATGAACGCCGTTGGCATGGCCATGGCCGAGGCGCATCTGGCCGCACGCTTTAACCGGCCGGAACATGAAATCGTTAACCATTACACGTACGTTTTCTGCGGCGATGGCGATCTGATGGAGGGGGCGTCGCACGAGGCGGCTTCGCTGGCCGGGCACCTCGGCCTGGGCAAGCTCATTTGCCTGTACGACGACAACCACATCAGCATCGAAGGCGAAACTGAACTCACTTATTCGGACGACGTACGTATGCGTTTTGAAAGCTACCACTGGCACGTCATCGATCTTGGCGAAAAAAGCAACGATGTGTCGGCCATTGCGAACGCGTTTCTGCAGGCGAAGAATGTGGCGGACAGACCCTCGATGATTCTGCTGCGCACGCACATCGGATTTGGCTCGCCCAACAAGCAGGACACGCCGGGGGTGCACGGTTCTCCCCTGGGAGAAGAAGAAGTTCGGCTGACCAAACGCGCCTACGGCTGGCCCGAGGATGAAACGTTTCTGGTACCGGAGGAGGTGCGTGAACACATGCAGGGCATGGTTGCTGCCGGCGGGCAATCGGAGGCCGAGTGGAACGAGAAATTTGATGCGTATAAGAGTGCCTTTGCGGACCTGGCAGCAGAGTTTGAAACGAGTTTGAGCGGCAGTCTCCCTCCGGGTTGGGACTCGGACTTGCCGGATTTTTCTCCGACGGCCGGTTCGCTGGCAACGCGATCAGCCTCGGGTAAAGGCATCAACGCGTTTGTCGATAGGTTGCCCTCGGTTGTGGGTGGCAGCGCGGACCTGGCGCCTTCCACCAGCACGCTCATGCAGAACTCAGGCTATTTTGCCAGGGGCGATTTTGCCGGCCGCAATATCGCATTCGGTGTGCGGGAACATGCGATGTGCGCTCTCGCTTCGGGTATGTGCCTGCACGGCGGCGTACGTCCGTTTGTGGCGACCTTTTTCGTGTTCACAGACTACGCCCGGCCCGCGATCCGGCTGGCGGCCCTGATGGGGCAACCCGTGATTTACGTGATGACGCACGACTCCATCGGCCTTGGCGAAGACGGCCCCACGCACCAGCCCGTGGAACACCTCGCGTCGTTGCGGGCCATGCACAATTTAACCGTCATTCGTCCTGCCGACGCCAACGAAGTCGTCTATGCCTGGCGAGCCGCGCTTGAGCGCAAAGACGGTCCCACCATGCTGGTACTGACCCGCCAGAAGTTATCCATTTTCGATCGAAATAAATTGGCAAGCGCGGACGGCCTTTTGCAAGGTGCATATGTTCTGTCGCCTGAAACCGGTGCAAAACCGGACGTGATTTTGATTGCCAGTGGGTCGGAAGTTGAGCTTGTTGTTGCCGCACAGGCAAAGCTTGCGGAAGAGCAAGTGGATGCCAGGGTGGTGAGTATGCCGAGTTGGGAACTGTTTGCGGCGCAAACAGAAGCCTATCGGAATGAAGTCCTGCCGCCCGAGGTGAAAGCGAGACTTGCCATCGAAGCGGGTTCGCCGTTCGGATGGCGGCAGTGGGTGGGCGACGCCGGGGCGATTATTGGTATTGAGAAGTTTGGCGCCAGCGCGCCGGCTGAAGCGGTTTATGAAAACTATGGGCTAACGGTGGAGAATGTGGTGGCGCAGGCAAAGTGGGTGGTGGAATAACAAGCAAGGAGGTCTTGATTTGTCAGTTTACTTGCAAGGCGATTTACGAGATAGGCTGCATGCCGCGAAAAATAGTCTGCTGAAGAATCAAGTCGTGCAGCGCATCTGGGATAAAGATCACACTGTATGGAGCGCGGAGCCCACCGAAATCACTAACCGGCTCGGCTGGCTGCAAAGTCCGGAGGTCATGTCCGGAAGCATCCCCGAGATCGAGGCGTTTGCGGATGAGGTGAAAGCCGCAGGGTTCACTCACGCCCGGCTGTTGGGCATGGGCGGCTCCAGCCTGGCACCCGAGGTTTTCCACTTCACGTTCGGCGCCCGGGAAGGGTTCCTTGAACTGACTGTTCTCGACAGCAC
>Ga0114948_10001143_pt1 | contig 11268 bp, 9 predicted proteins | sample CR04metaG_FD_83877 | JGI IMG/M metagenome (GOLD analysis project Ga0114948, IMG submission 83877) | Deep subsurface microbial communities from Mariana Trench to uncover new lineages of life (NeLLi) - CR04 metaG | ecosystem: Environmental > Aquatic > Marine > Ocean trench > Sediment | place...
AGGAAGCGCTCTATCGTCAGGCGCATTTCGACGAGCTCACCGGACTGCCGAATCGTCAGCTTCTTAAAGACCGGCTTGAGCAGCAATTGGTACACGCCCGTCGTGAGAAGCAAAACGGTGCGATTCTGTTTCTTGACCTTGATCATTTCAAAGAGATTAATGACGTCTTTGGTCACTCAGTCGGGGACATTGTTCTTGCCCAGGCCGCTGAGAGGATAGTCTCAGAAGTTCGGGATACAGATACCGTGGCCCGTCTTGGCGGTGACGAGTTTGTCATCGTGATGCCGCATCTTACCGGCGACAATACGTTGCGCAAGACGGCGTCAAGAGTGCTGGCACGACTGACCGAGCCTTTCACGGTGCGCGGAACCAATCATTTCCTTAGTGCAAGTATCGGCATCGTCGTGTTTCCTGATGACGGGGATAGTGTAGAGACACTGCTGAAGAATGCAGACGCGGCCATGTACCGTGCCAAGGATTCCGGGCGCTCCCGATTTGTATTCTTCAGCAAAAAGCTGAATGCTGAGAGTCGGCGCAAGATTGAACTCGAACGAGACTTGCGAATAGCGTTTGCTGCCGATGAGCTTGAAGTCTATTACCAGCCACAATTTAATCTGGCCGACGGTATAATTTGTGGCGCAGAGGCGTTGCTGCGCTGGCGGCACAAAGAACTGGGGCAAATCGAACCGAGCGAGTTTATTCAGCTTGCCGAGGATTCGGGGCTAATAATCGACATGGGCCGCTGGGTCGTGGATCAAACGTGTGCGGATCTGCGTTCAGTTCTCGATCTGGGCCTGCATCCTGGTTCGATGTCAGTCAATGTCTCTACCCTGCAGCTCAGGGAACCGAGCTTCCCGACCGACGTACTCGACGCTTTGCAACGGCACGATATTCATCCGGGATATTTGCAACTCGAGATCACGGAAACCACGGTTGCACAAAATCGTGACACGGCGATCGATATTCTCAATGTATTGCGGGAAGCAGGTGTGCAGGTCGCCATTGATGATTTCGGCACTGGCTATTCATCGCTTAGCTATTTGCAGCAACTGCCGTTCGATCTGATCAAGATCGACAAGTCCTTTATCGATCTCATCGGTTCAGGCGGCAATTCCGAAAATATATGTCGCACAATCATCAAGATGGCGCATGAACTGGGCAAGAAAGCGATTGCCGAGGGTGTGGAAACTCAGGAACAGGTAGAATTCCTGAGTAAGAATGGTTGCGATTGCGTACAGGGTTATTACTACAGCCACCCGTTGCCGCAGAACGAATTCCTGGAATTCGTAGAAAAACAGGATTTCCATACGCAACGAAGGAAAGCGCTGGAGATTGTTTGATTGGGTTTTGTCAGCCGGGTGCGGTGGGTTCGTATTTTGCAAACAATGAAGGGCATGTTTTCAACATGCCCTTCATTGTTTGTCGCCCGTGCCGATAGATCGATTTTCTCACGAATTGAGGATGTGCATCTATCGTACGGCGGGCTCCTACGTGGCCTTGCGACGGTTTTTTTTCTTAATCTTCTACCAGGAAGCTTCGCAGCTGATCCGATCGAGTCGGGTGGCGCAGTTTACGTAGTGCCTTCGCTTCGATTTGACGAATGCGTTCGCGCGTGACGTCGAATTGCTTGCCGACTTCTTCGAGCGTGTGGTCGGTGTTCATATCAATACCAAAGCGCATTCTGAGCACCTTGGCTTCACGCGGTGTCAAACCGGCAAGCACCGAATGGGTGGTTTCTTTAAGCCCGGACGAGGTTGCTGAGTCAACCGGAGAATGCACAGTCTGGTCTTCTATGAAGTCACCCAGATGGGAGTCTTCGTCATCGCCAATCGGTGTTTCCATCGATATCGGTTCTTTCGCAATCTTAAGCACCTTGCGAACCTTGTCTTCCGGCATTTCCATACGCTCGGCCAGTTCATCCGGCAGCGGTTCACGGCCCATCTCCTGCAGCATTTGCCGCGAGATGCGATTCAGCTTGTTGATGGTCTCAATCATGTGCACCGGAATACGTATGGTGCGCGCCTGGTCAGCGATCGAACGTGTAATGGCTTGTCGAATCCACCAGGTCGCATAGGTCGAGAACTTGTAACCGCGACGATATTCAAACTTGTCGACTGCTTTCATCAGGCCAATATTGCCCTCCTGGATGAGGTCCAGGAATTGCAAGCCACGATTGGTGTATTTCTTGGCAATCGATATGACCAGGCGAAGATTGGCTTCCACCATTTCTTTTTTGGCTCGGCGAGCTTTCGCCTCACCAATGGACATCTGGCGATTGATCTCTTTGATTTCAGCGATCTTGAGATTGGTCAGCGTCTCTACCGCAAGCAGTTTTCGCTGTGCGCGCAGGATGTCATCTCTGAGCTTGGCCAGCGTTGACGAATGTTTGCGCTTGGCGCGAATGTGTTTCTCAATCCAGCCAAGATCTGTTTCGCTCTTGGGGAAGCTTGCGAGAAAATCTTTTCTCGGCATACCCGCGTCGCGTACGCAGATCTGCATGATCTGCCGTTCCTGGGTTCTCAGCACCGCAACGGAGCCGCGCAAATTTCTGACCAGCGCGTCGGTGAGCTTGGGTGCAAGTTTGAGTTCCATGATCTGGTCCGCCAGCTCGCCCTGAACCTTGGCGGTTTTCTTGTCGCGAGTGCCGTATTTTTCAAGCGCCGTCAGCGAACGCTTGTATAAGCGTTTGATGACCCTGGAACGTGCGACGACTTCTTCCGGATCCGGCCCGGTGTCGATGACCTCTTCTTCATCGTCGTCGCTGTTGTCGTCCGATTTGGTCATCGGTGACTTGATCACGTCAGGAGCGTTCGGATCAATAAAGCCAACGATGAAATCCTGCATGCGGGTATCGCCGGCGCTGACAGCTTCACTCACCTCGAGCAATCTCTCGATAGTAGGTGGGAAGTGCGCCATATGATATTTAACCTGGTTCAGGCCGGCTTCGATGCGTTTGGCAATGTCGATCTCACCCTGGCGCGTCAGCAACTCGACCGTGCCCATCTCACGCATGTACATGCGCACCGGATCCGTGGTACGTCCAAACTCGGCATCCACACTGGCCAGTGCGGCCTCCGCTTCTTCCGCAGCATCTTCGTCGTCGCTTGAGCCGGCATTTTCAGACATCAACAACGTTTCGGGATCCGGCGCCTTTTCGTGGACGGCAATACCCATGTCGTTAATCATGTTGACGATTTCTTCAATCTGTTCCGGGTCGACGATATCGTTTGGCAGGTGGTCATTGACCTCCGCATACGTCAGGTAGCCTTGCTCCTTGCCGCGAGCAATCAAATCTTTTAACTGCTGCGCCTGTTTGCTGCCGCTAGCTGCTGGTCGTGTATCCGTCAAAACGCAATTCCTTCATTCTAAAAAGGCCAACCCACAATTATACTGATTTGACCGTTATTGATCCATATTTATCTGCCGATTGAAACGTGCTCAGGCAGGTCCCCGGCCAAGTCCGCGCAACTCACCTCTCTCGTCATCCGACAGCGAGTTAAGTCTTTCTTTTTCAATAAGAAAACTGATTCTTTCACGCTCTCCGGCAAGCTCCAGCTGGGTGATACAGTCGGCGAGTTCCGCGGCGGCATCAAAATCGTCTGCCGTCGGTATCTCCACAGCTGCGAGTTTGCCCAGATGCCGGCCTTCGTCATGCGTGCGGTAGCGTTCCAGCAAGCCCGCCGTAGTTATATTGGGTTCCGCCTGCACCGTTTCAATGAGCTTACTCAATAATTCTGTACCGGGTTTCCTGACGCCGGCAAGACGCTCTATATGCAACTTTTGAGCAGCGTCCGGATGGTGCAACAGCAGGCTGATAGCGCGTCGTACGATGGATGGTTTGCCGCTCGCCCCGGCCTGGAATCTGGAGCGCGCCCGCGTTGCTATCCTCTGCTGGCCCCGGCCGGTCGCAGGTCTGTCCCTGGACAGGATGGCTTCCAGCTTACTTGCTGGCAAGCCCACTGACTCCGCCAGTCGCTCGATAAGTAACTCTTTGTAGATGCCCGCAGGAATCTTGCTGATCAACGGCCTGGCGAGTTCCCCAAGCCGGGCACGCCCGTCCACCGAATTCATATCGACCTGGCTGCTGAGCTCATTGATCAGATAATCCGACAGCGGAACGGCCTCATGCAATTCTTTTTCAAAATCGCTCGCGCTGTTTTCCTGTACGTAGGAATCCGGGTCCTGGCCATCAGGCAGGAATACAAAGCGAATCTGTCGCCCCTCCCTGATCTGTGGCAGCGCGTTTTCCAGTGCCCGCCACGCGGCGGCGCGACCAGCACGATCACCATCGAAACAGAAACTGACCTCGTCGCAAATGCGAAACAGCCGGTTCAGATGCTCATCGGTCGTTGCGGTGCCGAGTGTTGCCGTTGCGTAGTCGATACCATGTCGTGCGAGTCCGACAACATCCATATAACCTTCAACCACCACCAGGCGTTCAATGTTGCGTAGTGCCTGGCGTGCCTCGTACAAGCCATACAGTTCACGCCCTTTATGAAACAGCGTCGTCTCCGGCGAATTGAGGTATTTCGGTTCCTCGTTGCCCAGAACGCGGCCACCAAAACCGATGGTCCGGCCACGTGAATCTTTGATCGGAAACATAAGGCGATCACGGAAGCGGTCATAGTGTTGACCGTTGTCCTTGCGAATGATCATGCCAGCCGCAAGGAGTCGCTCTGTAGCTTCTCTCGAGGTACCGAACTGGTCGAGCAAGTGACTCCAGCCCGATGGGGCGTAGCCAATACCGAACCGTTTCGCCGTGGCACCATCGATACCACGGGTCTTGAGGTAATCAACCGCCGGTTGGTGGTTTTTCAGTTGCACCTGCAGGTCTCTTTCAATCTTGCGCATGAGCTCAAAGAGTTCGTCGGATTTTCGTGCCGGTCGCTGACTCTCGTCACGCGGGACATCGACGCCAAGCATGCTGGCAATACTTTCCACCGCCTCCACAAAGGTAAGGTGATCATGTTCCATCAGGAAGCCAATCGCCGTGCCATGCGCACCACAACCGAAGCAGTGATAGAAACCTTTGGCCGGACTGACGGTGAAAGAGGGTGTTTTCTCGCCATGGAACGGGCAGCAGGCTTTGAATTCACGGCCGGCTTTCTTCAGCTGAATTCTGCGGCCGAGCACTTCGACGATATCGGCTCTCGCGATAAGCTCGTCGATGAAATGCTGTGGGATCAGTCCGCTCATTCCTTAAATACTTGTCATTGCCTTTGGCTTGACCATCGGTAGTTGATCTAACGGGAACCAGGTATAGCGAGGTTCAATCCGACGCTTTTTTATTCTTCTTGTTTCGTCGCAGCCGCAAGCGCGCGACCAGTTCTACTAGTAGTCCAACAAGGGTGGTTTGATGGGTTCAGAGCCACCCTAGTTGGACTACTATCATAGTCAAAAAAACGCCAGATGCCAGTGGTTGTAACTACTGATTGAGGCGTGCTTTAACTTTTGCCCCAACGGCACCCATGTCGGCGCGGCCCTGGGCTTTGTTTTTGACCTGGCCCATCACTTTTCCCATGTCGCGGATGTTGCTTGCTCCGGTATCGGCGATAGCCTGGTCAATCAGCTGGTCAAGCTCAGCAGCAGACAGCTGCTCGGGCAGGTAGTTTTCGAGCACGGCGATTTCGTCGAGTTCGATTTTTGCAAGATCTTCGCGGTTACCGTCGCGAAACTGGGTGACAGAATCGCGCCGCTGTTTGACCATCTTGTTCAGGATGCCGAGCACCTGCGCATCGTCGAGTTCGATGCGCTCGTCAATTTCAACCTGTTTGAATGCGGCAAGCGCCAGTCGCACCACTTTGAGCCGGTCTTTGTCACCGGCCTTCATGGCGCTTTTCATGTCTTCCTGGAACTGGCCCTTGAGAGTCATAGCCGGCCTGAGTCCTGCTAACGTGGACTGGTGTCAGTAGAGGCGCTTACGCCGGGAAACTTCGCGGGAAATGCGCTTCAGGTGGCGCTTGACGGCGGCCGCTTTCTTGCGCTTGCGTTCCTGTGTCGGCTTTTCGTAAAATTCACGACGGCGAAGTTCAGTCAGAACGCCCGCTTTCTCGCAGGCGCGCTTGAAGCGACGCAGGGCGGCGTCGAAATACTCATTTTCTTTAATACGAACACTCGGCATACGATTTACTTTTCTTGAGGTCAAAGACAAAGAAGCCCGGCACGTGGCCGGGACTGAGCCGCTTATAATATCGGGCCCGGCAGCAGTTTGCAAAGCAAAAAGCTGATTTTCGCCGGATTTGGGCGTTCTCTGCGGTATTATGCGCCGCCTATGCAAGTACTGGGATTGGAAACGAGTTGCGATGAGACCGGGGTGGCGTTGTACGACACCGAACGGGGCATCGTCGCGCAGGCGCTATACAGCCAGATCGAGCTGCATGCGGTGTATGGCGGTGTCGTGCCGGAAATAGCCTCCAGAGACCACATTCGCTGCCTGCTGCCGTTAGTTCAGCAAGTGCTTGAGGAGGCCGGTATAGAGCGACCGGATGCGCTCGCCTATACAGCAGGCCCTGGCCTGGTGGGTGCGCTAATGGTTGCCGGTGGCCTGGCCAACGGCCTGGCAATGGCCTGGAATTGTCCCGTGATACCCGTACACCACATGGAGGGGCACTTGCTGGCAGTCATGCTGGAGGACGATCCGCCGGCTTATCCGTTCCTCGCTTTACTGGTGTCCGGTGGTCACTCCATGCTCGTGTCGGTTGGCGCGCTTGGCGACTATCGTGTACTTGGCACTACCCTTGACGACGCCGTTGGCGAGGCATTCGACAAAACAGCGAAACTGCTCGGACTGGACTACCCGGGTGGGCCGGCGCTGGCGCAACTGGCGGCGAGTGGCACTGAAGATGCGTATCAGTTTCCGCGGCCAATGTTGAACAAGAAAGGCCTGGACTTCAGTTTTAGCGGCCTGAAGACGGCTGTGATGCTCGAGGTTCGCAAGGCAAATGCGTTGGGCAATCTGGAAAGCGTTCGCGCGGATATTGCCGCATCGTTCCAGCGCGCGGCGATAGACACGCTGGTAGCAAAAACCCTGCGGGCCGCCAAATCCGAGGAACTGGAGCGTGTAGTCGTTGCCGGTGGGGTAGGGGCGAACCAATTGTTGCGGTCGGTACTTGCGGCGCAATTCTCCGGGCAGGTTTACTATCCGCGAGCGGATCTTTGCACGGACAACGGCGCGATGATCGCGTTGGCAGGCGCAATGCGTCTTGCCGATGGTTGCAAAGCAGATAACATACAGGCAACGGCGCGCTGGTCACTTGAAACGCTGGCGCGTCCGCAAACATAAAGGACGTAAACGAAATGGCAACCGAAACCCGGTCCGACACCATTTTTCTGCAAGATCTCAAAGTCGAAACGATCGTTGGCATCTGGGACTGGGAGCGCAGAATTCGGCAGACCGTCAGTATTGATATTGAGATGGCCGCCGATGTGGCCAAGGCCGCTGAGACAGACAATATTGAGGGCACGTTGAACTACAAAGCGGTTGCCAAGCGTGTGCAACAGTTCGTAGCGGCTTCCGAATACCAGTTGGTTGAAACACTGGCTGAAAAAATTGCAGAGACGGTGCTTGCTGAGTTCGACATTCCGTGGATTCAACTTCGGGTATGCAAACCCGGCGCGATTCGCAACGCCAAAAATGTGGGTGTCACGATTCGCCGTTATCAGGCATAGCCTGGGACTATTCATGAAAAAGTGCGGCTAGCGATATGTCGACTGTCTATCTTGGTCTTGGCAGCAATGTAGCGCCAGAATCGAACCTGCTGCTAGCGGCCCGCGAACTTCGCAGGCGGTTTACGCTGCGAAAAATATCATCTGTTTATCGCAACAAGTCATTGGGATTCGACGGTGACGACTTTTTCAATGCCGTGGCCTGTATAGAGACCGACAAAACGCCGCAGGCATTGTGCGCTGAACTGGAGGAGATTCAAGAGCTGGCAAGTCGTGAGCGCAACTCAGATCGGTTCAGCTCACGCACACTCGACATCGACCTGCTGTTATTCGGTCAGCAGGTCATCACCGGCCCACCCGTCAGAGTGCCACGCAGCGACGTGCTCGAGTACAGTTTTGTGTTGCGGCCGCTGGCGGAAATCGCGCCTGATCTTGTCCACCCCGTAACTGGCAGAAAGATGTCTCAGCACTGGCATGAATTTGATGTCACCACGCACCCGTTAACCAAAGAAGCCATTATTTTGTAAAAAACCGCCTGCCAAAAAGCGGGCACGGGTCACGGGTTTCTCCGCTCTTCACAGTAATAATGTGCTCAATCCATGCAGTGCCCACCGCCTCGCAGCGGGAGATTACAATGCGAAAATCATTACTCACTTTGTCTTTAGTCGTACTTGTACTTGCTATAAGCGCCTGTAGCCTTTCCGACGACAATGGCAATACTCCGCCACAGGCAGGTGCGGCGGCTTGTAGTATCGATGCACAGAAGCAATTCGTGCTGGATACCATGAACGACGTGTATTTCTGGAATGACCTCCTGCCGGCAAATGTTGATCCGGGAGATTTCGCGACGCCCGAAGATTTGCTTGCATTTCTGCGGTCATTTCAGCCGCTGGATAACTTCAGCTATATCGACACTGCTGCAGCTGATGCACAGTTTTTTGGCGCTGGCCAATTTGAAGGATATGGCTTTAGTTTTCGCTTTTCGGCGGTGGATGACTTGCGCTTCACGCGTGTTTTTTCTTCCGGTCCGGCATTTCTGGCAGGATTGGAGCGCGGTCAGCAAATTCTCATGCTAAATGGGCGCACGATTGCTGACATTCAGGCGAACGAGGGTGTTGGCGCGCTGTTCTCGCAAACGCCACTTGAATTTCATGTGCGTCGTCTCGATGGCAGCGAATTTACGGCTATCGTCGAACAGGGGCTGGTTACCATCGATCCGCTGCCGCAGTGGCGCATTATCGATCGACCGGACGGGTCTGCAGTTGGTTATCTTGAGTTTGCGACCTTTATCAGTACCGCCGAGCCAGCGTTCGTCACGGCATTCACTGCATTCCTGCAGGCTGGTGTTAGCGACGTAATCATCGATTTGCGTTACAACGGCGGTGGTCTGGTCAGCGTTGCCGAATCCCTGGGGGACTACCTGGGCGGTGCCATGGCCAACAACCTGACCTTTTCCAGGACTTTGTTCAACGCCAACAACGCCGCTTTGAATCGCACTGCATTTTTTCGACAATTGTCTGGATCAATCAACCTGTCGAGGCTGGTGGTCATCGCCACGGATGGTACCGCTTCTGCTAGCGAGCTCGTTACCAATAGTATGGAGCCGCACGCCGAAGTGCTGATCGTTGGGTCCACCACGTTTGGCAAGCCAGTCGGCCAGCTCGGCATAGAATTTTGCGATAAAATTATTCGACCTACTGCATTCGAAAGTGTTAACGCCAATGGTGAGGGTGGCTATTTTGACGGTCTGCCAGCCGATTGCAATGTGCCAGATGATCTTTCCATAGCGGTGGGTGCAGATAACGATCCGAACATGACAACAGCGCTAACGCTGCTTGATACAGGCGCCTGCCCGCTAGCTACGGCTACATCAACAAGCCTGCAAAAACCACTGTCCAGACAGAAGCCATTGCGTGCGGGCAAACCCTGGCGTGAATTCGCCAACGCCTGGTAACAAAACCTCGGTTCGACCCACTGCTGTCCCATAAACTCGAATCGGTGCCCGGATGAAGCATCAAGTTGACTTGAATCGCCCGCTGGGCGGGCTCCTACAATACTTATTAGCATCTGTAGGAGCCCGCCGTACGATAGGAGTGATTACTCAATCCTTGTGAAAGTCGCTCGACCGGCACGGGCGAATGAACTCGTCTTTATCGGACAGCAATGGGCTCGACCCCGGTTTTTTACCACCCCAACGACCGACCACCATCCACCGCAATTATCTGCCCGGTCACATAAGTTGCGTCACGTACCAGGTAAACGACACATCCAGCGATATCCTCCGGTGCGCCAGTCCGCTGCAAGGGAATCTGCCGCAGAATGTCCTGCTTGACCGAATCTTCAATGCCATTTTCAGGCCAGCTGATTGCGCCCGGCGCAACACCGTTTACGCGAATCTCAGGCGCCAGGTCCTTTGCCAGGGATCGTGTCAGCATCACCAGTCCTGCTTTTGCCGCGCCGTAAACCGCATGCTCCCGCAACGGTCTGTACGCGTGAATATCAACGATGTTAATAATGCTGCCATGGCTGGCCTGGAGGTGAGGCGCTGCTGCCTGTGACAGAAACAATGGTGCTTTCAGATTGCTGTCTACAAGGTCCGACCAGTTTTTCTCGGTTATTTGTCCGAGCGGCGTCGAATAAAACGACGATGCGTTATTGATCAGGATATCCAGGCGACCCGACCATTCCACGACGGCATCAAGCAGTGCGATCAATTCGCTCCCCACACCAAGATCGGCCTGGAATAGTCGGGCTGAGTCGGTACGAATCGCATTTAGCCGGTCACAAAATTCTGCGGCTTCTGATTTTGAATTGCGGTAATGAATTGCGAGGTTGGCGCCCTCAGCGTGCAGGCGTTGCGCTATCGCAGCGCCAATGCGCCTGGCCGACCCGGTCACCAGCGCGTATTTGCCCTTGAGAGAATTGTCCTGGTCTACTGACATCGCATTCAATTGTGCAACCTGGTTGGATTTTCCGATAAAAGCCCTGACTCGCATGGTATTTGCGAGTCGGGCGGCATACATTGTCGACATTGTTGGGAACCTGCGGCACGAATGCAACCAGAACACCAAACAGGGCTTGAATTGCCCATACCGGATAAAGACAGTGCGCAGCACAGCCAGCGCGTGTTTGAGCACATCAGGGAGCTGATCGAATCCAGTGGTGGCAGCATCAGCTTTGCCGAGTTCATGCAGGAGGCTCTGTATGCGCCAGGGTTGGGTTATTACAGCGCAGGGGCCAGGAAATTCGGTGCTGGCGGCGACTTCGTCACCGCACCGGAAATCTCACCTGTGTTTGGCTACGTGCTTGCGCGGCAATGTGCTGCCGTTCTCGGGCAGCTGGACGGTGGCCAGGTGCTGGAACCAGGAGCCGGCAGTGGTGCGCTTGCAGTTTCATTGCTACGCAAGCTCGAGCAGCTGAATGCGCTGCCAGATCGATACCTGATTCTGGAAGTATCTGCAGATCTGCAACAACGCCAGCAGCAAAGGCTGCGGGAGGAAGTGCCGCATCTTGCAGATCGGGTAACGTGGCTTGCTGAATTGCCGCAGGGCTTTAATGGTGTAATCGTCGCGAATGAAGTTGCCGACGCGCTGCCGTTTGAAC
>Ga0114948_10001148_pt1 | contig 11247 bp, 5 predicted proteins | sample CR04metaG_FD_83877 | JGI IMG/M metagenome (GOLD analysis project Ga0114948, IMG submission 83877) | Deep subsurface microbial communities from Mariana Trench to uncover new lineages of life (NeLLi) - CR04 metaG | ecosystem: Environmental > Aquatic > Marine > Ocean trench > Sediment | place...
ATGAGCGCGATCGCTTCGGGCGAATTATTGAATAATTGGTCTAGGTACACGTTGTCCGGCGCCGCCGCATCGGCAACGAGACCCTCCGACGATCGCATTACCGACACCGTCACCACCGAGGCCAACGCACCTGCGCTCAACAGGAACGATCCCACGAGCTGGAACGCGAGGCCCGACGCGCCACCGGCACCCGGTGCGTGGTAGGTGAGAGTCGCTAGCACCTGCTGCACCGCGATCACCGCCAGCACAATCGCAAGCCCGCGGAACCACACGGTTCGCAACCGCGAGCCCATCACGAGCAACCAGCCTAGGGCCCCGACGGACACGAGCAAAGACAGCACGTACAGCAGGAACATGCGTTTCCTGAATTTGGGATAAAAGCATCATTTCACTTGTCGAGCGCTTACGCAACCCCTTGAAGGTAAGAAGGTTACGGCCACATCCGCGGACCCCCTCCCGGTCACCGGTTTGCGTCACGCCAATCTAGGTGTTATTGGAAGGACCCCGATCGTTCCCTCCATCAGACACGACGGCCGCTCACCATGACGCGCAAACGTCACCAGTTCCACGACCCCGTCGAAACTGCGTATCGCGAATACTCGCCGCGGTTGGTCGCGACGGCGGTGGCGGCACGCGAACGCCTCGACAATCCGGCCGATGACGAAGCGCTGCACGATTTTCGCGTGGCTGTCCGGAGGCTCCGCACGCACATCGAGGCACATCGCGCCCAACTCACCAAGCGGCGCGCCGAGAAGATCTTGCAAGAACTCCGCGAACTGGTATCGACAACCAATGCCTTGAGGGATCTCGAGGTCCGGCGGGATTGGTTGGAACGGCTCGCGCGTCGCAAGAGCACCCCCAAGCTCCAGCGTGAGGGACTGGAGTTGGCCTTGAAGGATTTGGACAACTCCGATGCCACGACTCCCGACGCTTCGGCACCGCACCAAATTACCCGGCAATTCGCGAAGATCGCACGCGACTTCAAGGTGGAGTCTGGGGGAAAACCAGCCAGCGGCAAACCCGTTTACCGCGGCGAGCGATTGAGCGCCATCACGGCCCGGGCTATTCTCAAACACGTGGCCACGTTGCGCCGCCACTTGGCGAAACTTCGCACGCTCGACGATGTCAAAGCCACGCACCGAGCTAGGCTGGCCGTGAAGCGCCTTCGTTACCTCATCGAACCGCTGGAGAAACTCGTCCCCGGGACGCCCAGGATCGTGCGGGATCTCAAGCGGATGCAAGACCGCCTGGGTGACCTACGCGACCTTCAGATTCTGGAAACGCACATCATCGTCAAGGTCCGAGAGGCGGCGCGCCGCTGGTCGCAGCACCTGATAGCCATCGGTGCTAAGGACGCGAGGGTGGCCGCGATTACTCGCGGATCCGCTGAAAGCCGCGCGTGTTACGCGCTGGCGGCCGGCATGCAGCGCGTGCGTCGGGAAGAGCGGCGTGAGTTCCGCGGGCTCGAGAAACGCTGGCTCAACGGAAGTGCCGATCCGCTGATTGACCGCATCGAGATCCTCGCCGGGCGATTGTAACAGCGGGTACGAGAGCGCACTCAGGGAATCGGTTCGACCGGCGCATTGTAGAGATTCTCCCACAACCAGGTTGTGAACAGCTTGTAGAGATTGACGCGGGTGACACCCCCGGTGATCGAGTGCGTCCGATTCGGATAGCGGCGCATGTCGAACTGCTTATCAGCTTGGATCAACGCCTCTACCAGTTGTGTCGTTTGCTGCGAGTGCACGTTGTCGTCGCCTGTCCCATGCACCAGGAGCAACGCGCCCTGCAGCTGATCGGCGTACTCGAGCGGCGCCCCCTTGCGATATCCGTCCGGGTTTTCCTGAGGGGTTCGCATGAAACGCTCGGTATAAATCGTATCGTACAGCCGCCAATCGGTCACCGGCGCCACAGATATGGCCGCTCGAAAGACGCCCCGACCACGCAGCAACGAAAGTGAGGACATGTATCCGCCGTAACTCCATCCCCAGATGCCGATACGGTTCGCATCGACGTACGGCAGCGTGCCAAAATACCGAGCGGCTGCTATCTGGTCATCCGATTCGTACTGTCCCAGCTTGAGATAGGTCTGTTTCTTGAACTCGACGCCGCGCCCACCGGTGCCTCGATTGTCGACGCTGGCAACCAGGTATCCCTGCTGCGCCAACATTTGATGCCACAGGTATCGGTTACCTCCCCATGCGTCAGTAACGGTTTGCGATCCGGGGCCTCCATACACGTACATCAGCAGGGGATACCGTCGTGATGGATCGAAGTGCGGCGGCTTGATGAGATAGGCGTTCAGCTCCACACCGTTGTCCCCAGCAACCGTGAGGAATTCTGGCGCTGTGAGGTCGAGGGCATCGACCTCGTCCCGCAACTCCCGGTTGTCGGCGATCGTGCGGACGACCGATCCATCGACCTCGCGCAATCTCTGCACAGGTGGTGAAGTCGCCGTGGAGTGCGTGTCCACGAAACGCGTCAGATCCGTATTGAAATTGGCGCTGTGGGTTCCGCGCTCTGGCGTTACCCGCCTCACATTGCGGCCGTCCAGCCCGATGGCGTACACTTCTCTGCCGAGTGGCCCGTCGCCACTCGCCGTGAAATACACTACGCTTTCGCGCTCGTTTACCCCATGTACTTCCCGCACGTCCCGCTCGCTGGCCGTAACTTTCCGAATCAACGATCCGTCGCGCGCAAAGAGAAACAACTGCGTGAAACCGTCCCGGTCGCTGAGGTAGAGAAATTCTCTGCCGTCCTTAATCCACATCGGCTCTCGAGCGTCGATCCACGCCTCGTCGGTATCGCTCATGATGACCCGCGACGCCCCAGTCCGGACGTCCGCCAGCATGAGGTCCAGTCGATTCTGGTGCCGGTTGAGCCGGGTGAGCCAAATCTCGTCCGAAGAATTCACGAAATCCAACTGCGCGATGTAGATGTCGGGGTTCGCCCCGATATCGATCCAGGTGGTCTCACCGGTCTCCAGATCGGCTACGCCGATGCGAACCTCGGAGTTCTGCTCACCCGCCTTCGGATACCGCACCGGCGAGAGTTCAGGATACAGCGTCAGCTCGTCGATGAGATAGAACGGCTTGATGGCAGATTGATCGAGGCGCCAGAACGCGATCCGCTTGCCGTCGGGGCTGAACCGAAACGCGTCGCGTAAGCCCAACTCTTCTTCGTACACCCAATCCGAGGTGCCGTTGATCACGTTCTCGCTACCATCCGTCGTGACGAGCCTCTCACGGCCGGTGGCAAGATCCGTCACGACGAGATTGTTATTGCGCACGAACGCAACCAGCCGTCCGTCGGGAGAGAACTTGGCGAACTGTTGAAGGCCGTCTTGACTGGCTGTTGGGAACAATCGCCGATCTTCGAAATCCCACACGTAGTACTCGCCCTTCGTGTTTTGTCTCCACACTCGAACCGTATTCGTGTAGATGAGCAACTTCGAGCCATCGGGCGAGAATTCATAACCTTCGATTTGTATGGGATCGGTCGAATCCGGAGGGATCAGGTCCTCTCCACGTACGACCACTTCGCGGTTTCCGGTTTCTGCATCCACGCGATAGAGATCGACGAGGTCGCCGTTCTGCTCCGTCGCCCAGTAAGAACTGTCGTCGATCCAGCGGACGGGAACCAAATCGGAGGCAAATTCCGACGAACCCCAGATACGCTCGACCGTAAGACCCGGGTCTTGCGCCGACGCCGCCGTCACCCATGTTGCCAGTGCCCCAAAGGCCATTCCGACGAGCACGTTGCGGTTGCGGTAATGGTTACACACAGGTTGGAACTCCCTTACTGGTTGTCTGGTTGCTGGCGGCCGAGTTGGTTCGTCCAGTATTCTTGCGCGCTGCGGCGCTCCACGCCGATCGCCGCAGGAGGACGGCTGTATGCGCCGTCGGCATTCATCTGCCACGCATACGGATCGTCCAACTCCGTTTCCAGTATGCGATCGAGTCGGGCGCACGCGTCCGGATCGGTCACGGGGGCTACGACCTCCACCCGGCGCCGCAGATTGCGCGGGCGCCAATCCGCCGAGCCAATATAATATTCTGGGTCCCCGCCGTTGGCGAAGTGATAGATGCGTGCGTGCTCGAGAAACCTGCCCAGTAGGCTAAACACACGAATCCTGTCGGACAGACCTGGCACGCCAGGCCGGAGTGCGCAGATGCCGCGGATAATGAGATCGATTTCCACCCCGGCCTGAGAGGCCCAATAGAGCGCGCCGATCATTTCCTTATCCGCGAGACCGTTGAATTTCAGCCGGATGCGTCCACCCCGCCCGGCCTTTGCATGCTCGGCTTCACGCTCGATCAGCTTGAGAAATTGCTTCCGCATCCGCCTCGGGGCCACGAGGAGTCGCTGGAACTTGCTCCGTGGTGCCCGGGACGATCCGGTGAACTCGTTGAATAGGTCATTGAGGTCCGCACCGATCTTGCGGCGGCAGGTGAGCAGTCCAAGGTCGGTGTAGAATTTCGCCGTGGCCGCGTTGTAGTTGCCGGTTCCCACATGCACGTACCGGCGGACAACATCCCCCTCGCGGCGGACGACAAGCGTTGTTTTCGCATGCGTCTTGAGGCGAACGAAGCCGTAAACCACATGAATACCAGCTTGCTCCAGCTTCTTGGCCCAATGGATGTTCCGTTCTTCATCGAAACGCGCCTTCAACTCGACGAAGACCGCTACTTCCTTCCCCGCGCGCGCCGCGCGCGTCAGCGCCTCGATAATTGTCGACTGACTGCCGCTGCGGTACAACGTGAGCTTTATCGCGACCACGTCTGGATCGCTTGCCGCATCGACAATGAACCGCTCCACCGTGGACTCGAAGGACTCATAGGGGTGATAGAGGAGGATATCCCGCTCGGCGATCTGCTCGAAGATCGATCGGGCAGCATCGAGCGGCGCAACCCCCTCAAACCGGGGATAGTCGAGCTCTGGCCTGGGGAGGGAAGCCAACTCGTTTAACGAGGTGAGATCGACGAGGCCATCGACTTCGAAAACATCGGCGTTCGAGAGCGAATCGAGCTGACCAGACGACTCGAAATCCAACTCACGCTCCAGCAGGTTGCGCATCTCCTGCGGCATCTCCCGATCGACTTCCATCCGCACCACGGTCCCAAACGGCCTCCGTTTTACTCCTTCCTCGATGGCCTGTAGCAGGTTTGACGCACCCTCTTCGTCAACGGAGATGTCACCACTGCGCGTGATGCGGAAGGCACGGACTTCTTCTATCAAGTGCCCGGGATATAGCGCGCCGACGTTGGCGCCGATCACCTCTTCGATCGGGATGAGGTCGTTGGTGCCCGGGATTGGAACAAAGCGCCGCGTGCCACTGGGGAGACGGATGTTCGCGAAGTGGACGGAACCGCTCTCCTGATCGCGCACCATAACGGCGAGTGACAAACTCAGATTGGGAATGTGCGGAAACGGATGGCCCGGCGCTTGCGTGACGGCCTGAGGCGTCAGGACGGGAAAAATCTGATCGTCGAAATGCGCCTTCATCGTGTCACGCTGCCCCTCGGTCAAGTCACTCCAGCGGCGCAGCGTCACCCCGTTCCGCGCCAGTTCCGGAACCAGGTTGCGGAAGCAGCGCTGCTGACGCCTGACGAGAGGGCTCAAGCGCACGGATATCGCGTCGAGCTGCTGTTGAGCAGTGAGCCCATCGATGCTCGTGTCCATCGCTCCTTGCGCCACGTCGTGTTTCAGCTTGCCGACACGCACCATCACGAACTCGTCGAGATTCGAGCTGAAGATGGCGAGAAATCGAAAGCGGGCCAGCAGCGGCGTCCCCGGGTCTTCCGCCATCTCCAATACCCGCATGTTGAACTCGAGCCAGCTCAACTCTTCGTTGATGAACTGCTCGGGGACGGGCAGCGCCGTATCGAGGGACTCCTCAGGAAGAGCCGGGGGCGGGAGGTCCGAGAGAGTCCGCGTGCCCGGGTCCGGTGCAGGGCGTGCCGGCGCCGACGTCTCAGCTGGCGCCGCAACGGGATACTCTCCGGTCGATGGAAACAATCCCGAGCGGCTGGCCACGGCCAGTGCGGCGAGCGTTCGCGCATCTCGCAACAGGGGTGACCCCACCCGATTCATGACCTCTGACATCGTGAACCACCGAACCCAATCGTTCGCCGGTGATTCAACCGAACGTGGAAGATCGGCGGCGAGCCACACCTCGAGGGGCGGTCGCGCACCGACCGCATGGGCCGTACCGAGTAGCTTCACCTCGCCTTGAGCGGTTCCCAAGTGAGACCGCAACAGATGCCGGCATGCGTCTTCACCTGAGCCGCGGTCGGCGGGCAATACCAAGGTGCTCCCATCGCGGCGCAGGGCGATCTCACCGCGGCGCGTAGCTATGACCGTCACCTCACGATTGTCGTGCACGGCGCGTGTGAGCATCTGGGTTTCCAACGCCGCAAGGTACTTGCGCGCACGTTCAAGCTTCCCCGAGAGTGTCGTGCGAAGCGCGTAACGAATCTGGAGGGAGCTCACAAGCGCATCGAGATACCGCGTGCGCCGACGTAAATGGCGGATCTTCATCTCCCGAAACGACTCTGACGAATCGCCACTCCGAACCGTGACAAGGTCGTACACGATTTCGAAGTCCCACAACGGTAACCATCCTCGCCGAGCCCGGCGTGTGTTCCGCTCACACTCTAATTCGGTCGTGGGACTGAGTCGACTCGGGTCGACGATAGCACGTAATCGGCGAGCCGGCTCCGAGGTTCCCCGAAGCGCATCGGCGGCTTCCACCTCAACGACTTCCGCCAGGTACAGTTCCCGGGTCTGACCGCGTGTCGCACCGCCAATCGTCCCACGAATATCGATCGAGAGCACACGCGTGTCGTCCGACCGAATGCGGATTCGACACTGCACCCCTCGGGATTCGAGCGCGTGATCCTGCGAGTCAAAGTAGATGTCGCGGTGAAAGGATCTTTCGAGCGTGGTCGCGCGCAGCTCGAGCGGGAGAGGATCTGACAGCAGTTGGTGCAGCACGTGTTGGCTCGGGATCTCGAGCCTGGTCTCCGGAAATTTCCTCACCGGCACCTTAGGGCGTTCCTTAGTCCGTGCCATTCGGCGCGACAAGCGAAACGATAGTCATACAGGAGTTCCCCCATAGTCGCCGCTCAAAAACACCCTCAACGACATTCATCAAGACCGCAGTCGACACTCGAAGAATACGCCCCCGCCCCGCCCCTGCCCCCACACCGGGCCGTTCTAGAAAAGGAATCCCGATTGAACATAAACGCCCGTACGCTCGTCGCTTGTCGCGATCGCAACGCTGAGCGTGTTCTCCGGAGCGAGCAGTGACAGCCAGACCCCACCGCCAAATGCGGTGTGCAGTGTGTTGCCGCCAGGGTACACGCGCCCCACATCGCCTAGGGCGAACAGCCCCAGATCGCCGGGAAAGATGATGCGAAGCCTCGTAACCCGAAAGCGAAATTCCGCGTTTGCGTAGATTGCGGCGTCTCCGGCAAACCGATGCTCGGCAAAACCTCGCAGCGTCGAGGCGCCGCCAAGGTAGGCGGCATCCTGGAAGGGAAAGGTCCCAAACACCTTCCTGCCGCCGGCGCGCAACGCCAGCGTCGGCCCCACGGTAAGATACGCCGCCACCTCGCCGTGAACCTCCGCGAAGGTGTCGGTGACGTCTACGAACGGCCCCCACAGGGTGCCTCCACCCGTGACCAAGACGCCCTTCGTCGACGCTACTTTCCGATCCCGCGTATCGAGACGGAACGCACCCCGAAGCCCCACCTGCCCGAAGGTCCCGGCCCCGTAAAGGCCGGTACCGAGCGAAACCAGTAAGGTGTTTCCGTCATCATCCGTGTTGGAGACGCGCCCCACCGTCTCGAGGCGGAACTCCCACTGCGATGTCGGTTCGTAAGCCAAACCCAGCGTGAGGTCGGACGTAGTGGTCCGCACGCGATAGAAGCTGCTGAGTCCGGGTATCGTGGTCTCGTTGCCGAACCCGTGAAACCGGATAACCTCGAGACCGCTGATCTTTGCCCGCAGGTTGAAGTGCACGCCATGGCGGACTTCTCGTCGCTCCACTTGCAACTCGATTGTCGGTTGCCTCGCACCGAAGGAGAAACCGCCGAGGAACGATACACGCGAACTATAGGGAAACTTTCGGAACCCGTATTGATAGCGGGTGAAGCCACCTCCCAGAAAGAGTCCGAAGTCCGGCGCGAAGCTGGCTCCCGGCGCCGGCTTGAGCCAGTATCCCCAGTCCGGCGGCTGCTCGTGAACGAAATCGGGCGAGGGCGGCGCCTCGAAATCGGCGCGGTCGACGCGGGTCCCGGCCCCCCCCCGCACGAACTCGGTGTTGTTCCCAGAGTCGTAGAAATACGCCGGGCCCGGTGACGAATCCACGAGGACGTCGGCGCCACCACCCCCGATAACCCGGATCTTGATGCCCCTGCCTGGACCTCGCACCACCACCCGGTCACGGCCACCACGCAGATACAGACGGATCTCCCGCGTGTCCTTCGGATAGAACGTGCGGCGAAAGTACACCGGTGAGGACGCACCGAGCGCCAGCTCCACCACCACCGTACCATCGGCGTTGCGGTCGATCGTGGCCACCTCGTCTTGGTCGGTGGCGTGGATGTCCACATATTCAGCGAGCATGAGATAGTAGTCACCGGCCACGACATGGAGACTGTCACGGCGCCTCTTCAATTCTGCCGTCAGCTCGGCGCCGCGCAACTCGTAGTATGGTGGCGGCATCTCGCGAACCGCAATCTCGATCACATCGTCAGTCAGGCGGCGCTGAAGGTCGGTAGCCACAGAATCCCACACCGGCCTCTCCAACTGAGCCAGGAACCGGCGATCGAGATCCCACCCGTTCCATGTCAAACCAGCAAGGTTGTGATAGTTGGCGGAGAAGTTGGTGAGCTTTCTGACGAAGAACGTACGCGCAATCCAGAGCACCAAGCCGTCCTGTTTGACGAATGGCTGGTCGCGGTCTTCCGCCACGGGATCCCAGCGAAACCCGTCCCCTTCCTCGAAGCGCGCCCACTTCCACTGGCCCTTGTGGCGATCCCGGTCGCCTAGATAGATGTCCATCAGACGGGCCTTGAGAAATGCCTCTGCGTTCACGCGCCAGCGGGGGCCCTTCTCGATGTCTTCCAGCACACGGTCCGAGCCGGATACTCGGGTGGATCCTGCAAAACCCTCCGTGTTGTCCTCGCCCTCGTCCGGGTTTTCCATCATGAGGCCAAGCATGCCGGCGTAGCCTTCTCGGAATTCTCCGAGCGTGGGATCATCGGGCATCACGAACATCTGGGGCTTCGCGGCAAGCACACCCGCGGCTTCCACCAGGACCGCAGTCACCAACGCCGCAGCCGGGTTGTACGAGTGCGTTTGATCTTGGATGATGTCCTCGACGAAGGTCCCGAGGAGTCCCTCCTGCAATCGGCGAGACAGATCCTTGTTGATGGACCGAAACACGTATCGTTTCCCATCGGCACCATCGAAATGCAGGGAGATCGTTTGTCCGTAGCCGCCGGTGCGCACCGGCGTGAGGCCGCCTGCGAACTTGCTGAGGTCCAGCACTTCGGTTCGAATCGGTGCCGCCCAGAGATCGCGATAATCCGCTCCGAAGATCAGCCGCTTGAGCCAACCAGCGGAGTAATCGCCCGCAACAGCGGTGACGCTGTCCTGGCCCGCTACGGGTTTCGGCAGGTGAAAGGAAAGGCCGAGACCTAGCAGCAAGCCCATAACACACCGCTGCCAGTTTCTCACCGAAGCACCTTCTTTTCCGTTTCCAGCCACCGCGAGTATTCCTCAACGCCGTTGCCGTCGCGGTCGGTCGTGATCACGCCGAGCCGCACCCCCCCCCCTCGCAAGAAGTCGATGCGCATGAACCCGGGAGCCGAGCGCGCGAAGAGCGTGCGGTCAGCCCGTCCCACGGAACTCGGACTTTCCGAGGGCCCTGCCCCGCTTATCAAAAGATATTTCGCGGCGTCGCCGGTCATCACCTGCAAACTGTGTTCGTGCCCGGACACAAAAATCAACGGCGGGTGCAGCGCAAGCACCGAGTCGATTGCCGCCCGCATGCGCCGATTGGCCGACCCGGCCAGATTCTGGTCGGTCGGAAACAGGCTGCGGAAGGCGGGATACGCCGATCCAACGACGGGCAGCGGCACCCATAGCCACCGTGCTATCCCCCTCAGCGGGAAGATGTGCGCCTTCCAGTTGTAATACCCGCCATGGGTGCCGGTGGACTCGAGTGGATGGTGCGCCGCCACGACCACCTGGCGCTCTCCGGCGCCGGCGAGCGCGCTCGTCAACGAATCGAGCACCTCGGTCTCTGAATCGGCGGGACAATCCGACGTCGGGTGCCGCGGCTTCGGCCCCCTGTGCAACCACCACTGCGTGTCGAGGGCGATGAGACGGAGGGAAGCGGAGATATCCACCACCGATGGCCCCGGGCACCCTCCGCGGGGCAACAACTCAGCCCCGCGCGATTCCAAAAAGCGCTCCGCCCGACGAACTGTTTCCCAGCCGTCGGCACCGCCCCCATCCCAATCGTGGTTCCCAGGAAGGAAGATCGCGCGAACGCCGGCCGCCGCCGCCGCATCCACCTGGGCCGCAAGCACTCGTTCGCCCCGGTCACGGTCCGAGGATCCCCGTGCTGCCAGTCCGGACGGGTAGAGGTTGTCGCCCAGAAACACCATGGCCGTGCGATTCGGGGAACGGGCCGCCGCGGCGGACATCGCCGCCAGTACCGGATCGTCGCTGGTGGCATACCCTGCGTCGCCCACCAACAAGAGCGTGAACTCGATGGCGCCGGCCGATACCGGCTCGACGGCCCGAGGTCCACGAAGTTGGCGGCTGGACGCGCACCCCAGAACGAGCGCTATCGCGAGGAGCGCGGTGCGCTTTCTCACGAACGAGGCACGAGCCGCGTGTGCCGGCACTCGGTGGAGAAGCCTCGCGTAAAGACGTCCCACCCACGCAGTGCGGCCGTCGAAAGCCACTGGTTCATCTGCAAGACGCTTCCGGGGGTGAGGGCATGCCTGCCACATGTTGATTCGTCGAGAAATCGCGGCAGCTGAATCGCCTCATCACGATCGGCTCACAGGATTCGATTGTATCCCATGCCGTATCACTGTGGCGCGGACAACTCCCGCATGCGAGCGGGGAAGTTCGTCAAGATGCCGGCTACACCCATCGCTCTCAATCGCCGCGCGTCGGAAACATCGTCTATCGTCCAGGCATGAACGGGTTTCCCGAGGGAAC
>Ga0114948_10001150_pt1 | contig 11235 bp, 10 predicted proteins | sample CR04metaG_FD_83877 | JGI IMG/M metagenome (GOLD analysis project Ga0114948, IMG submission 83877) | Deep subsurface microbial communities from Mariana Trench to uncover new lineages of life (NeLLi) - CR04 metaG | ecosystem: Environmental > Aquatic > Marine > Ocean trench > Sediment | place...
ATAAACGATGTTCATGTCGATCTCCTTAGCGCCTCGTAATGAGACTTTTCCCTACTTTCGCCTGCAGGCTAGCCCTCCCATGCTTAATGGAGTCTGAAAAATAAGTGAATGGGTGCTGAATCGCTAAATTGCCGGAGATCTGCCGTAGGAGCCCGCCCAGCGGGCGATTAAGCCCTGCAACACGCATCAACATTCAATCGCCCGCTGGGCTGGCTCCTACAGAGCGATCGCGAGTATTGCGGATCACTCTCGAAGATAATCGTCCGTACCGTCCAGCCAGTCATCACGCCTGGGGGCCCACATATCCATTTCTTCAACGTCGCCTATGGCCAAGGCTTCATGTGGCAGATTTGACGGGATAACAACAACATCGCCAGGACCAAGCTCCAACACGTCAGCACGATCTTCACCGAAGGCAAACCGCATCCGTCCGGAAATAACCTGCGTGATCTGCTCATTTTCGTGACTGTGCAGCGGCACCAGGAATCCATCCTTCAGATAAATTTTCGCGACGGTCATACGCTCACCAGTCACAATACGCCGCTGCATACTCGAGTTTACGGTTTCCAGTTCGACATCGTCCCAGTTGATGGTTTCAAAACTTGCCATTGCCATAAAAGGCTCCTTATTCAACATTCGTTATTGACAGGTCATCGATGATGATGGCGCCCTTTTTCGAGCGATCGAAGACAAAACTGATTCGCGCCAGACCGGTGGGATCAAATGCCGGATTTACAGCCACAAAATCCGCGATCGGCAGTTCGAAGCGCCGGAACAAGACTTCGGCAGTATCTGTGCCATCCAGGAAAGATGCCCGGCGCGGGATTGCCTGGACCTGGGGATAAAGCCCCTCGTCGTGACTGAGCGGCAGGGACACACCGACGCCGTTTCTATCGCTCAGCTCAATGCTCCAGTCCAGTGGCGCAGCATCACTTTCTTTTTCTTCATCGCCAGCGGCCTGTTCATCGTTCTCCCAGTCCTCGGGCAAGGTGCCAATATCTGCGGCCGAGATTGATGCACTGATAATCGAACGACTACCCGACCCAAACCAGTCCGGGGGTAGAATGAAATCAATGCGCGCCAGCTCCTGTGTAAATTCCTCATCCCACGCAAACACTGCGGCATGCGTATCGAGATCGTCCCATTTAAGTGCATTCCTGGTTTCGTACCACTTGCTCAGATGTTCGGTCTCCATATGGCCACCTGATAACGAAATCGTTGTTGGGTCAATGTCTTCCTCAAAATCTGCGACGGGTACTTGCCGGGAGTTCGCATACTGGTTGATGTAATAAGTATTTGGCAGCCAGCCCGCCGCGTAGCGCGCATCTGAAAATATCGGCAAGTACTCCAGCCGGTCTCGCAACACGATCTCGAGGAAAGCGCCGAAGTATACCCGTGCAATATCCCGTTGATCCTCGCCATCCATGATGCCATCGAGGTCCAGTGCCCAGGCTCGAAACCAGCTCGTATCCAGGTTGTTCCAGGTGGTGTTGAACTGGCCATGATTTGCGCCGGTCACGTACAAGCTTGATTTGAAATGAAAATCGCTCGCATCAGAAAACGTTGCTCTAGAGTATTGAGAGGTGCCCTCGAACGATTGCACATCACCATCCATACTACCGTGGACCGTGAAGTAATTAACGTCACGAATCGGCGTGCCTCTTTCGCGCGGTTTATATTGCCCATCTACCGGCGCGATCGCGATCACACCGCGCAAATTGAAACCGAAATCGAACTCCAGCGTGGCATCGTCCGGATATCTTTGCAGCGAGTTAAACGATGCCGCTACGCCAACCGCCTCGCCACCGCGCGAGTGGCCGATCAGCGCGACGCGATCCATATCGACCTTGTTATGGAACGGATGGCCGGGTTCGTCGTTCCAGTCCCGCCACTGTGCAAGGTGCTGTAGCAACAACCAACCTCGCGCATCATTCTCTTCTTTCAGGCCCGGTCGATCGGCAAAAACATCAACCCAGGCCGAAATCGCAAAATTGATGTAATTCTCGTCGACCGACGCGAAAATAATGCCCCGGCTTGCGAACAATTCGCCGAGATACGCATATCCTGGGTCAGAGAAATCTTCCATCGCGTGATTGCCGTGCACCACCAGAACCAGCGGAAACGGTCCCTCGTCATCCGGATACCAGACGCGTGCCTGCAAGGGTAATTCTGTCGCGTCGAAGCCCCAATAGCTGGTTCGTAGCCAGCCGGAAAACCCATCCCAGTTATCAATTAGTTTAGAGCCATCAACCGATCTTGAAATCAGGTCGGCGTCAGCACCGTATTCGGACCGGTGTTTATCCTGGCCACTACCATAGGTAAGGGTAAGTACATCGTCCGTGCCGGGTAGCCCGGGATTGGGCAAGTCGAGTGTCTTGTCTTGGAGAACATACGCGTCGAGCAAGGGATTCGCGGAATTCTTGTCGCTGAATATCGCGTACAGCCCGATCAGCAGACCGCCGATACCGATTGCAGTGATCGCCAACGTGATCTTTTGCGTTGTCGGCTGGAATCCCTCACTCCTCAGCACCGCAACTCCGGCGCCAATGAATGTGGCAATCAGGACCAGGGTAACGCCAAACACCACGCTCTGCGTTTCGTCGCCGGGTGCAAAAACCAAAATAACGAAAGGCGTTAAAACGAACAGTGCAAAGCGATACGATGATGAGAGCTTGCCAATATAGTGATAGACCAACAACGCCAGCACGCCCAGCAAAAACAGCGTGCCGATCTGAATCAGGAACGCTGGAATTTTTTGCAGCGTAAAGTCCTGCACAAAATAAACGCCGAAGTACGCCAGGACGAGTACCGTAAACAGTACGACAATACCGACCGACGCCCCGTGCCAGGCCGCCTCCGAGGGAGTTATTGCTGCGCCGACCCGGCGCATAAATGCGCGTACCCGTTCGATCTTTTTCATTATTTTCTCCGAACGCATGCAAGTTGCATTGTGCATCAATCCACAGCACTCATTGAACCACATCAACTGCACCGGGATCACAACAAAATCGCGTGCAGAATTGTATCGAGCAGATCGCAGCGTTGCGATTAATCTCGACAAGATAGAGGAAATTGTCAGCGCCGACTCTGACCACACGGTTCGCCTGACAGGCGGCGGTGAAGTACCGTTAAGCGGCAATTATCGGGATGATTTCAAATCGCGCCTTGAGGAACAAATGGCGTCAGCGCGAAACTTCAACGAAAGCCGAAAGAAACTCCAGCCCTTTGCGTAGCTCGCGACGATTGATCGTCGCCCGACTGACACTTTCATAATTCGCGACCACCCAACGCAATTCATGGGTTTCACAATAAGCCCAGAGTATTCGCCCGATCTGCCAGACGTCGTTGCGCCGTCCACAATGCGGACAGCCGCGAACTTCGATGCGACGCTGCACAGGAAATTGGATGATGTTGTTCACTCTTTCGGGCATTCCCAGACCAGTGAGTAACTATAGTTCTGGAAAAATAGAGTATCGACGCCAGTTCAACTGTGACCGGACTCTCATCAATATTCGATCAGAAGAAAATCATGTGTGAATTGAGAACTGTGCCCGCAATATGATGCGCTGGCTCAATACTTGGCTTATGCGAACATTCCATTCTGCATGCAGAATCTCATGCCGGTCAGCCGCGCCTATGTCAATCTCACAGGCTCTGGCGATTTAAAACTGATACAAAACAGATCGTTGAAGAATGGGTTGGCAGAATATTATGCGGCGGCACAACTGACCGCGCTCGTTCAATCCACACACGAAATGGAATTGGTACAAACTTTTCAGCCGTATATCATTGAGATATCTTGACTATGCGGCAATCGACGTCGTCTACATCAATGAATTTCCACTTCCGCCCCCGATTGAAGAAGGACGCATCATGGAAGTTCTTGGCACCAGGCTGTTTCGAAATATCGTGGCACAAAAGTGGAACATATCCTCGGATCTGCTTGATCAGCATCGGCATATACTGGAATGATGTTGAAGGATACGGATGGCAATGTGTAAGGCAAGGTGTTTTACGAGTGCAATTGGATAAATAAGGTCAGAGTAAAAACCGAAACATTCAAACCAACTTTTGATTCGAACACTTGTTCGGCCAATGCCAGCGTAATCTCAATCGAGGGCCTGTTGTGAGACTAAAATCAATCAATAACCAGGGCGTTTTTACTCTGACCCCAATTATCGCGAGGAACGTAAATGATGAAGATTTTCATGATTTTGATTGGGTTAGTTATTTGTGGTTGCGCCAGTCAGTCAACGGAGCTGACACAAGAAGCAAGAGATATTCACGTCTTTTACGTGGAGCCAAAAATTGACTATGAAAATCTGGGCCGAATCGACGCAACGAGTCGGGCCAACCACGCCATGGATGTGCTGGAGAAGATTCTAATCCGTGCTGCGAAACTGGGCGCAGACGGAGTAATAGTTCATTCCATCCGTAACAAAGGAACAGTTGCTGGTGGGGGTGACATATATGGGACAGGCGGAGGTGGCGGGTTCGCGGTATATCAGATACAGGCAACAGCGATACGTTACGTCAATTGATCGATATCACGAAACCTGATCGACATCACAAAATAGACCAAATAACAATACGATCGGAGTCACTATGAAAACAACGTTTATCATTCTCATTCTCCTGGCTTATCAGGTATCCGGTGCCGACACTCTCTGCAAGGCGCCGCCGTTAAATATTCTGCTGACCAATGATGATCGAATAATTAGGACACCCATCAAAATCGCCGCAATACCCATGTGCAAGTCGCCCGATTATCACGGTTAACTCGTTGATTATAATTTGATTAATGGGAATTTCGTGGGTATAATACCAGTATTCATAAACACAGTATCCGTTCACTACACAGGGACGTGCCATGCTAACCACCCATTCCCCGGCCAATGGTCATCCGGCCATCGACGAACTCGATCGGGCCATCGTCAAGCTCGCCACCCACATCAATGCCGCCAGCTATGAATTACTGGTGCTGGTTCGCCGCTTCGACGAGCGTGCCGGCTGGCTGAAATGGGGTTTCTCCAATTGCAGCCAGTGGTTGCACTGGCGCTGTGATTTGAGCCTGAGTGCCGCCCGGGAAAGAGTCCGTGTGGCGCATGCCTTGAAGACCCTGCCTGCCATTGCCGAGTCGTTTTGCCGTGGTGCGCTGTCCTATTCCAAGGTCAGGGCCCTGACGCGGGTGGCGAATCCGGATAACGAGGCGGCACTTATGGCCTTCGCCCTGAACACGACCGCGACGCGGGTAGAGGAACGCTGCCGGGAGTTACGCTGTGGCCGGGCGGCTTCCGTTGCCGAGGCCAATCGTGTGTATGCCAACCGTGCATTGCATATCAGGCGCGATGCTGACCGTGGCACGATGACGATCACGGTGGAATTACCGCTCGAGGCCGGGGAGTTGATTGACAAGGCACTCGACAAGGCGCGCGACGATCGTGCCTCCACCGGTGCAGAATTTGCTGCGGAGAGCTGGCCGGCGCAGCAGGCCGATGCGTTGGTGGCGATGGCCAATGCCTATCTGACCGGACAGCGCGAAGGATTGACAGGTTCTGCACAGCACTACCAGGTCACCGTGCACGTGGATCGTGCGGCGCTGATCGATGGCAATGGCCACGGACGATCGGGATTGCCGCTCGAGTCGGTGAAAAGGCTTTGTTGCGATGGTGAGACGGTGCTCATCGTCGAGGACGAAGATGGCGAGCCATTAAACATTGGCCGCAAATCGCGCACGGTGCCCACCGCGATCAAACGGGCACTGTGGTCCCGGGACAAAGGCTGTACTTTCCCCGGCTGTACGCACCAGCGCTTCGTCGATGCACACCACATCCAGCACTGGTCGGCGGGTGGTGAGACCAGTCTGGACAACCTGATGCTGCTATGCACACGTCATCATCGATTGGTGCACGAGGGCGGTTTTGCGATTGCGAAAGACTACCTGGATCGCTGGTATTTCAAGCGCCCGGACGGACAAGCGGTGCCGCGCTGTGGTTACCGCCTGGAGGACATGCTCGATGATGACATCGATGCCAATGGCGCCGCACTGCAAATAAACCCCTCCGCGGAGGGGTTTCCGGCACTGCCATTATTCGTGGCGGAGCGAAGTCCGCCTGCATACCTGACAGAGAATAGTGGCTGTCTCCATTAGCCCCGCCGAGGCCGGGGGCGGCTTTTAAAACAATACAACTCAAACATCTAACTTGCGGCGACCGGTTCGCAGTCGAGAGCGGCCGCTAACGGGAAAAACTGCCGCTCAATATTCACCTGGAGGCCAAACAAACAGATACCTCGTTTCGATGTTGTGAGACGGCGGCGATGTCTAATCCAATTTCCTATTGCGCGTCGATGCTTTGCCCGGTTACTCCCTTGCTGTCCGGTCCAAGGAGATAGATATACGTCGGCATAATGTCTTGCGGCGTTTTCAAGGCATCCCGGTCTTCCGCCGGATAGGCGGCAAGTCGCATCCTGGTGCGGGTCGCGCCGGGATTGATGCAATTCACTTTTAACGACGTATGTTCGTTTTCCGCTGCAAGTATTTGCGAAAGCGACTCGGTACCGAATTTCGAGACAGAATAAGCGCCCCAGAAAGGCTTGCCAACTCGCCCGACACCACTGCTGGTGAAAATAATGGACGGGTCCGCGGCTTTCTCGAGCAGTGGCAGCAACACCTGCGTGAGCACGAACGCCGCCGTAAGGTTGATGTGCAGGACGCGTTGCCACTCGAGGACATCGTATTGCTCGATGGAAAGTCTGTCTCCCAGGATGCCTGCGTTGTGTACCAGCCCGTCCAGCCGCCCGAATTCCTCTTCTATAAGGCGCGCCAACGACGCATATGCCTCACTGTCGGCCGTGGCCAGGTCCAGGACGGCGATCGAGGGGCGTGGCGCATTTTCCAGAGCCTCTATTTCGTCGTACACCGCTTCGAGCTTTTTCGTGTTTTTACCGTGCAAAATGACTTGTGCACCAAGGCCCGCGGCATGGCAGGCGAGGGTCTTGCCAATACCATCACTGGCACCGGTAATGAGAATAATGCGGTCTTTCAGTATGTCTGCCGGATAGGTATAAGAAATCGGGTCAACGGTCAATTGAGTGGTCCCTCTGCTGGGTTATTGCTGGCGGCTTACTGCAAGAGCTTATCGCTGGCATCGTCATCATCGTCGCTGCCTGGTTGAACCATCGTTCGCGGCAATGATTCCAGCGGCTCAAGTTGTTCCAGATTTTTACCGGGCCGAATGCCAAGCTCGACAAATTTACGAGCACCCGGCAGAACCTTTCTTTCGAGCGAACCGACCGCGCGATTATAATGCTCTACGCTGCTGGCAAGCTGCTTGCCGACCTTGTTCATATGACTGACGAAAGTGCAGAGACGTCCGTGCAAGTCCTCGGCAAGCTTGCGAATTTCTTTTGCATTGCCGGCAAGTACGAGCTGTCGCCAGCCGTAGGCTACCGCCTTCAACAGCGCCACGAAACTGGTCGGCGTTGCCAGGATGATCTGATTCGACAGTGCATATTCGATCAGATCCGGATCTTCACCTAATGCGGCACTCAGGAACTGATCCCCCGGTATAAACAGGATGACGAATTCCGGACTGTTTGGAAACTGCTCCCAGTACGTCTTGCTGGCGAGTTTCCTGATGTGTTCGCGAACATTGCGTGCGTGTCGTTCCAGTCCCAGCTTCTTTTGTGCGTCATCGGTCGCCTCGACTGCCTCGAGGTACGCGTCTAACGGCGTTTTGACGTCCACGACGAGTTCACGTTGATCTGGCATACGCACAATCATGTCGGGGCGAATGGTTTTGTCATCGGATGTCGTATGCACCTGCTCCTGGAAATCACAGTGTTCAACCATGCCGGCCAGTTCAACCAGTCGACGCAGGGTGATTTCTCCCCAGCGGCCCCGTACCTCCGGACGCCGTAGTGCCTTCACCAGGTTTTGCGTTTCCTGCCGCAGCGACTGCTGGCTGATTTGCATTGCTTCGAGTTGCGACTTGATGCCGCCGTAAGCTTCGCTGCGGGATTTTTCCAGGTCCGCGATCTGTTTTTGCGACTGCTGCAGAGCATCCTTGATCGGCTTTACCAGGTTTTCAACCGCCTGCTCGCGGTCGCCAAGTTCGCGTTTGGCGCGCTCTTGTTGCGCGCCAAGGTTTTGCTCGGCCAGGCGCAGGAAGGTCTCGCTGTTGGCTTTCAGGGACTGGTTCGCCATCTCGGAAAACTCGGTCGCCAGCTTGCTACGCGCGACTTCGAAGGCCGAATTCCGCTCTTGCTGCAGCGTATCCTGATCTTTTACGCTGGCCTCAAGCAGCCTGATACTTGCCTGCAGGTGTCGCTGTTTGCCGCGTGCCACGAGCCAGATGATCAATGCGCCCAGGATGACGCCGGTAAGCAGCGCCGGGCCGCCGATCTCTATCCACAACGGGTTTATTTCGATTGTTTGCATCAGGCGTCCAGAGTAATCCCTTTTAACAGCATTTCGGTGAGTTCCGCGGTATCCGCCGCGATTTGGTCAGCGTTCCAGCTTTGCGGATCATTGTCATTGCTATATCCATACTCGACGGCGATCGTGGCCATGCCTGCGGCGCGGCCGGCTTCAATGTCCCGGGCCGCATCGCCGACATATACCGTCCGTTCCGGTGCTATTCCGGTTTGCTCGCTCGCCAGCAGCAGTGGCGCAGGATGCGGTTTGCGCTGTTCGATGGTGTCGCCACTGATCGCACAAGCCGCGCGCTGACTGATTCCCAGACCAACCAGCAATGGATCGGTCATTCTGGCGGGCTTGTTGGTGACAACACCCCACGGGCAATGATTTGCATCAAGGAGATCCAGCAATTCAGCGAGGCCCGGGAATAATGTCGAGTGCACGCAGACAGCCACCTGATAACGTTCCAGGTATTGCAACCGCAGGCGCTCGTGATTTGCCTCGTCCACGTCAGGAAATGCGAGCTTGATCAATCCGGCTGCACCGTTGGATACCTGCGCACGAGCGATATCGTAGGGCACTGGAACTTGTCCCTCGGTTTTCTGCAGGTCATCCAGGACTGCGACCATGTCCGGTGCCGTGTCGACCAGCGTACCATCCAGATCAAAGAGTACCGCGTCAAACGTGGCAGATTGGCTGTTGCTCATGCGTCGCCAGTGCGCCGAAAGTGCATCAGGTAATTGACGTCGAGGTTGGAGCCTGGCGAATACTCCCTCGTCACCGGGTTGTAATGCATGCCGATGCTGCCCATGAGTTCGAGGCCTGCATGTCGCGCCCAGGATTCCAACTCGGAGGGCCGGATGAATTTGGCGTATTCATGGGTGCCGGCTGGTAACAGTCGCAACACGTATTCAGCGCCGACAATCGCAAACAGGAATGACTTCGGATTGCGATTGATGGTTGAAAAGAAAACCTGGCCACCAGGTTTCACCAGTTCTGCACAGGCCTCAATTACCGTTTTCGGTGAGGGTACGTGCTCCAGCATTTCAAGACAGGTGACGACGTCGTAGTATCCGCCGCGCTCTTGCGCCAGGTCTTCTGCCGTAGAATGCAGATAATCGACATCAGTACCTGACTCGGCCTGGTGCAACCGCGCGACCGCGAGCGGTCCCTCGGCCATGTCGATGCCGGTTACTGCCGCGCCGGCTTTGGCCATCGATTCGGCAAGGATGCCGCCGCCGCAGCCAATGTCGACCGTTTTGCTGCCGGCCAATGTGGCGCGTTGCCGAATGAAGTCGAGGCGTAGCGGGTTGATTTCATGCAGGGCGCCGAATTCGCCGGTCGGGTCCCACCAGCGTGACGCCAGGGCGTCGAATTTGGCGATTTCCGCCTGGTCGACATTGGCTTGCGTAGCATTCATGTGGTTTGTTTCCCTGGTCCATTTTGCAGCCGCTGCTGCCATTCGGCTGCTCGTTGCAGCAGTTCACTCTCTTTTATGCGGGTAAAGTTTCCGTCTTCAACCTGGCGTCGACCGGCAACCCATACGTCACGCACCTGGTTTACCTGAGCCGTATACACGACCTGCGAAACCGGATCGTATACCGGTTGACTATTGATAGGTCCTAAATCAATGCAGGTGAGATCAGCCCATTTGCCCGGCTCTATGCTGCCAATGCTGTCGGCCAGTCCCAGCGCGATGGCTCCATTCAACGTTGCCATGCGCAGCGCATCCGCCGCCGGCAATGCCGCTGCATCGTTGGCGCGAACTTTGGCCAGCAGCGCCGCCGTGCGCATCTCACCGAGCATATCGAGTACGTTGTTGCTGGCGGCGCCGTCCGTACCGAGTGCGACATTGACGCCGGCATTTTGCAACGCCGTAACTTCTGCAATACCGCTGGCAAGTTTCAGGTTGGAGCGCGGACAGTGCGCGACCGAGACGCCGGAGTCGGCAAACTGACGCATCTCATCTTCGGTCAGATGCACCGCGTGCACGGCCAGCAAGGACGAATTAACCAGCCCAAGTTCATTGAGACGGTCTAAAGGGCGCTTGCCGGTCTCGTCCATGGCGTCGGTGATTTCCTGTACCGTCTCGTGCAGATGTATCTGCACCCGCGAATCGAGTTGATCGGCCAGAACCCGCAGTTCATTAAATGACGCATCCGACACGGTGCCGGTCGAATGTGGCGCAAAGCAGCTGGAAATCAGCGCATGATCCGCGTAGCGGTCATGTACCTGGTCGGCGCCTTTGCGCATGCAATCGGCGGCATCGTGTGCCCATGGTGTGGCAAATTCGATGACCGGCACGCCGACCATCGCCCGCATCTGCATATCGACGGCCGTTTCTGCAACGATTTCGGGATAGAAATACTGATCGCTGAAACAGGTGCAGCCCGAGCGCAGCATTTCAGCGATCGCGAGCCGCGTTCCATCACGCACCATTTCTGTACTGACCCAGCGCGTCTCCACCGGCCAGATACCCTCCCGCAGCCATCGTTCCAGCGGCATATCGTCAGCTATGCCGCGAAACAGCGTCATTGCCGCATGCGTATGGGCGTTAACGAGCCCTGGAATCAGGACGTGCCCCGGTCGCTCGACCAGCACACCGGGCTCGTAACGCCTCCGGGCATCGGCCGCGGGCAGAATTTCGACGATCCGACCGTCGTTAACCGCGACCGCGTGTTCGGTCAATACCAGATCGTGCGGCTCAACCGGAACACACCAGCCGGCCAGTATCAGGGTGTCGCAATGCTGCATGCTGTCTGCTTTGTCAGGGGGGATATAGGCTAAATGTGGGTGCCAGTATAACCATCAAAAGG
>Ga0114948_10001151_pt1 | contig 11234 bp, 10 predicted proteins | sample CR04metaG_FD_83877 | JGI IMG/M metagenome (GOLD analysis project Ga0114948, IMG submission 83877) | Deep subsurface microbial communities from Mariana Trench to uncover new lineages of life (NeLLi) - CR04 metaG | ecosystem: Environmental > Aquatic > Marine > Ocean trench > Sediment | place...
TGGGCTTTGAATAGGATAAAACGGTTTTTTAAGCGGTGAAGAGTTAAATGATTTTTAAGTGGTATCCAAGGATAATCTAAAGTTCCTGTATTTTGATGCTAATCATTTTACAAAGCAAGGCTCAAAAGAACTTGGGGAAAGAATAAAAGTTCGTTATCCACTAATATTCAATATTGAAAAATACTAATTCTATCAATTAAAAAAACGGTAAGTTTAATTGACTAATAATAAAAGAAAAAGTTTAGTTCCTCAAAAAAATAGGATGTTATACAATTCTTTTTTAAATTTAAAAAATAATTCCGAAAACCAGTGCGTATACTCCTTGCTTCCATATATCCCTATGCATTTTTACTTTTGTATTTAACAATTCCTTTTGACAATTATATAAGGGCATTGCCAAATATTTTATTAGGTGTTTTAGTGGTTGCTTTTCCTATTATAGTAACTAAAAAAGATTTTAAAAAGTTATTGATAAAACCTACCCTGTTGTTTTTATTGTTTTTTGCCTTCCTTTTTCTTAACTCTTTCATTTCTGGAAGAATGGCAGATGATTTTGTAGTAATTAAAAAAATGCTTATCCCATTAGGGTTAGTAATTCTATACATTCCCGTACAAGATTTTAAGAAATTAAATAAAGCTATCATTTTTTCATCATTAGCGGCAATCGTTTTTTCATTAGTAAAATTTTTAATTTTTGTAAACAGAACGGGAGATTTTAATATTACTTTATTTCAAGAAACAATAGATGTTCTTTTAATAGATCGTTTATATATAGGATTTTTATGCATACTAAGTATTTTAGTTTCCTACCAGTCTTTAAAAAATAAGTATAACCCTTATAATAGTTACTATCTGACAAATATTATAATTAACATTTTATATGTTTTTTTAATTATGTCGAAGGTTGCTATTGTTATATTGATAGCGATAGTCTTATTGAGACAATTTTATGGAAAACAAAAAAAAATAAAAATGTTTATTTCAATAGGTCTTATTGTTTTAATTGGAGGAATAGGCATCAGTAAATATAAATATCAAATTGAAAAAATAATTGATTCAAAAGAAAACATCTCGGAGATAAATTATATTGAAAGTACTATGCCATGGGAATATAGAACCCTTATTTGGAATTGCGCTTATAAAATTTCCCAGAACAGCTCAAATTCTTTTTTTGGAATAGGTTTTAAAAAAACAAATAAACAATTGCTTATTTGTTATGAAAATGAAATAAAGGACCTAAAAACAAAACAAAATTTTATTTCAAAAAAGTTTAATACACACAATCAATATTTTGACTTTTACTTGAGTGAAGGTATTCTGGGATTGATATTGTTTTTAGGTGTTTTGATTGCTTTATTTATGCAATACCGGAAACAATTTTTCCCAACTGCCCTGTTAGTTTCCATAATAATATTTGGTCTGACAGAAAATTTCTTTCATCGTCAAATAGGCGCTTATTATTTTGGATTTATATTGGTAATGCTATTAATAAATAACACCTTTTTTAAAGATTCTAAAAAGGAATCTATCTTAAATCAAACAAAAGAAAATCTGCTTCAATAAAATTCAACGTAAAGTAAATTGTATTTTTGTAGATGTATTGAAAAAATAGTAAATGAAAATATCAGTAATAGGCACAGGTTACGTAGGCCTGGTAACAGGCACCTGTTTAGCCGAAACGGGCAACGAAGTTATATGTGTAGACATCGATAAGGATAAAATAGAAAAAATGCGCAGGGGTGTTGTACCTATTTACGAACCCCATCTTGACGTTTTATTTGAAAGAAATATTAAAGCAAACCGATTGAAGTTTACTACTTCTTTAGATGAAGGTTTAAAGCATGGCGAGATTATTTTTTTAGCATTGCCTACCCCTGAAGATGAAGATGGCTCTGCAGATCTTTCATACATTTTAAAAGTATCAGAAGAAATAGGAAGAAAAATAAAAGACTATAAAATTATAGTCGATAAAAGTACCGTACCGGTAGGTACAGCAGACAAGGTATTTAAGGTGATTGCGAAAAACGCTTCTTGTGATTTTGATGTTGTATCTAACCCAGAGTTTCTTAGAGAAGGTTTTGCAATAGATGATTTCTTAAAACCAGAAAGAATTATCATAGGAGCCCATAGCAAAAAAGCTATAAATATTATGAAAAAACTCTATGATCCTTTTGTGCGATCAGGAAATCCAATCATAGTAATGGACGAAAAGTCGGCAGAATTAACAAAATATGCAGCCAATTCTTTTCTTGCAACTAAGATTACTTTTATGAATGAGATTGCAAATTACTGCGAGAAAGTTGGTGCAGATGTAGACAAAGTAAGAGCGGGTATAGGAACAGATTCCCGAATAGGCAAGCGTTTCTTATTTCCGGGAATTGGTTATGGTGGGTCATGTTTTCCAAAAGATGTAAAAGCCCTTCTAAAGGATGGAAACGATAATAATTACAATTTTAAAATACTTAAAGCTGTAATTGAAGTAAATGATCACCAAAAAACTATTTTAGTACCAAAAATTGAAGCGTATTTTAAAAATGATATATCTGGAAAAAATATTGCTATTTGGGGGCTTTCTTTTAAACCTGAAACAGACGATATAAGAGAGGCGCCATCAATTTATTTAATGAAAGCATTACTTAATAAAGGGGCTATACTTACTGTTTACGATCCCGAAGCAATGCCAAATATTAAAAAAAGTTTTGGAGACACCCTTATTTATAAAAACAATATGTACGAGACTATTGAAAATGCCGATGCTTTAGTAATATGCACAGAGTGGAGTATATTTAGAACACTTGATTATAAAAAACTTAAAAAGGCACTAATTAATCCTGTAATTTTCGATGGCAGAAACCTGTATAATGTTGAAGATATGCAATCTGAAGGATTTACTTATATTTCAATAGGAAGAAAGGAAGCAAACAAATGAAAAAAAGGGTATTAATTACTGGAGCAGCTGGGTTTTTAGGATCACATCTTTGCGACAAGTTTATTGCTAAAGACTATGAAGTAATAGGAATGGATAACCTTATTACAGGAGATATTAAAAATATAAAACACCTTTTTAATCTTGAAAACTTTCAATTTTATAATCACGATGTAACTGAATTTGTTGATGTTCCTGGTAAAATAGACTATATCCTTCATTTTGCTTCACCCGCAAGCCCAATCGATTATTTGAAAATTCCTATTCAAACATTAAAAGTAAGTTCCTTGGGGACTCATAACCTATTGGGTCTTGCAAAAGAAAAGAAAGCACGCATCCTAATTGCTTCAACATCTGAAGTATATGGAGATCCTTTAGTTCATCCTCAAAGTGAAGAATATTATGGGAATGTTAACACTATAGGTCCACGCGGGGTTTATGATGAAGCAAAAAGATTTCAGGAATCTATAACTATGGCCTATCATCGTTTTCATGGTTTAGAAACACGAATAGCACGAATATTTAACACCTATGGGTCTAGAATGCGTCTTAACGACGGGAGAGTAATTCCGGCATTTATTGGTCAGGCACTTCGGGGAGAAGACTTAACAGTATTTGGTGATGGACTTCAAACACGTTCCTTTTGTTATATAGACGACGAAATAGAGGGATTATATCGATTATTGTTGAGTGATTATTCTTTACCGGTCAATATTGGTAATCCGGATGAAATAACCATTTTAGACTTTGCCAAGGAAATTATAAAATTAACGAACTCCAATCAAAAAATTGTGTTTAAACCACTACCGAAAGATGATCCTCTTCAAAGAGAACCGGATATTTCGAAAGCAATTGCTATTTTAGGTTGGAAGCCAAAAATATCAAGAGAAGAGGGAATGAAAAAAACCTTTGAGTATTTTAAAGGCCTTTCTAAAGAAGAGTTGTTTAAAAGCGAACATAAAGATTTCTCAAAGCATATAAAATAATAGAGAATGATATTTAAAAGAGGGAGATATTCGGGTTTCTTAAGACCAATTTCATATGTAATTGATCTTTTAGTAATTTGTGTTTTAGCTCAACAATTTTTCTCTGATAGCAATCAATATATACAATATGTAGTTTTTATATCCATTTCCTGGATTATTGTATCATTACGCTCTAACTTTTATGAGATTTATAGATTTACAAAAGTTGTTAAGATTGTTACCCTAATAGGTAAGCAATCAGTTTTATTTACAGTATTGGTTTTTGCTTTTTTCGGGTTTTTTAAAGATATAGATAGATTTACAATGGATATATCTAAGTATGTGATATATGTCTTTGGTCTTATTTCTATTTTTAAGCTTGCTATATATTATTTACTGAAAAAATATCGGGTTTTATTAGGAGGAAATTTTAGAAGAGTTATAATCATAGGGCTTAATAAAAAAACTGATCAACTCAGAAAGTTTTTTACAGACAACCCGGAATATGGATATAAGTTTTACAAGACATTCGATTTTAATAATAAAAAAGCACCAACTATTGATGAAGCTTTTACCTTTGTAATTAAAAATAATATCGATGAAATATATTGCTCTATTGCCGAACTTTCAGATGAGCAAATGCAAAAAATCATTGATTTTGCAGATAACAATCTTAAAATTTTAAAATTTATTCCTGATAATAAAGAAATTTACTCAAAAAGGCTTGACTATAACTATTATGGGTTTTTACCCATAATATCACTACGACAAATTCCTTTAGAAAATCCGGTTAATAAATTTATAAAGCGTTCATTTGATATCATAGTTTCACTTACAATTATTGTTGGTGTTTTAACCTGGTTAACACCCCTATTGGGATTAATTATAAAAATCGGATCAAAGGGACCTGTTTTTTTTAAACAAAAAAGAAACGGTCTGGACTATAAAGAATTTTACTGTTTCAAATTTCGATCAATGACTCCAAACCCCTTAGCTCACTTACATCAGGTTACCAAAGATGATAAACGAATAACTAAAGTGGGTAAAATTATACGAAAAACCAGTATTGACGAATTACCTCAGTTTATTAACGTCTTAAAGGGAGAGATGTCGGTTGTTGGGCCAAGACCTCATATGGTAAGCCATACTCACATGTATGCGGAGAAAATAGATAAATTCATGGTGCGTCATTTCATTAAACCAGGAATTACCGGATTAGCTCAAGTAAGTGGATATCGAGGTGAGGTGGAAGATGATAGTTTTATTGCTAATCGTGTAAAATATGACATCTTTTATCTTGAAAACTGGTCCTTGATATTAGATTTAAAAATCTTTTTTCAGACTATATATAATTCATTGCGTGGAGACGAAAAAGCGTATTAATATAACGAATCACCCACTTGTTTCTATTATAACTCCTCTTTATAATGCCGAAAAGTTTATAGCAGAGACCATATCTAGTATACAAAAACAAAGCTACTCTAATTGGGAACATATTATTGTAGATGATGCCTCTCAAGATAATTCTGTTTCAATTGCTGAAAACTTTGCTTCTAAAGATCCTAGAATACATATTATAAAACAGACTAACAATACAGGTCCGGCATCTTGTAGAAACCACGCCACAAAAGTTGCTAAAGGCACTTACATTGCTTTTATAGACTCAGATGATCTATGGGATACCCAAAAGTTAAAAGAACAACTTCAATTTATGATGTCTAATAAATGTTTGGTTTCTTATACCAGCTATTTACAAATTGACGAAGAAGGGCAAACCCTTAATAAACGCATTACGGCTCTACCTTATTTATCGTATAGAAAACAACATAGAAACAACTATATTGGTAATCTTACAGGCATGTATAATACAAAAGTACTTGGTAAAATCTTTGCTCCAAATATTCGAAAGAGACAAGACTGGGCGGTCTGGCTAGAAGCAATAAAACGAAGTAAAAAACCAGCTTTGGGAATACAAGAAGATTTAGCATATTATAGAGTTCGAAAAGACTCTATGAGTTCTAATAAAATTAATCTTGTAAAGTATAATTTTCATTTTTATAAAAATCATTTAGGACATTCATTAGGCGCTTCATTGTTTTATTTACTACGATTCCTTTTCGAATATTTTTTAATTAGACCAAAACAGATCAAGAGATTATAAGTATGAAATAAACTGTTTCAACTTCCCTCGACGACTTCGGTCAAGAATAGAAACACGTTCAAAAATAAGAGTTAGGCCTTCTTCAAGATATTTATAAAGACCATTTTCTATAGTTTTAGATTCTTGTGAAGTTAATTTTCTTTCAGAAACATATAGAATTTTAAAGGTATTTATTGTTATTTGTTCTACAACAAATTCCTTAACATTTCCATCGTTTTCAATTACATTTTTAGTTACATAATAAAATGTAAGTCCCGGCACGATTTTTCCACTCGGTAATTTTGCTACATCGTTAGTCCGACCAATTAATTGTTGTAAAACAGGTTTTTTAAAAGTGCTGTCCTTTGATAAAATTCCTGTGTCCCCAATGTCGTATCTAATTAGAGGATGTGCTTTATTATATAAAGAAGTAATTACGATCCTTCCGGATTCTCCATAAGGTAATGGCTGGTCATTATCATCCATAATCTCTACATATAGAGTTTCACTGTTAACTATAAACTCATCTTTTTTGTTAGTAAAGGCGATCAGATCGAGTTCCGCGGCTCCATATTCATTTACAATAGGCACTCCAAATGTTGTTTGGAGTAGTTCTTTATCACTATCATATAGCATTTCACTTGTGACAATGCAATATTTTAAAGTTGGACAAACAGAAGTTAAAACTATATTTTTTTGTTTCAGAAATTTAGCAAATAATACTATTGAACTAGTATACCCGTTGATATAGAAAAATTTTTTTCTTTTGAAAACCTTTAGAAATACTTCAAGTTTTTCATTTGAAAGATTAAAAACAGGAAATCGATACCGAGAACTCAAACGGTCTTTTAAACGTTCTTTTTGATACCCTAAAATACCTAAGGGAATACCATAAAAGCGGGCTTGTAATGTTGAATTAAAATTGATATTAAACCAATCAAAACGATTTATGATTTCTGCCCAGGTCAAGGCATGACAAAATTTATCCTTAGCAAAAATAAACGGATGTCCACTAGAACCCGATGTTTTATTTACATAACTATTTTTTTTTGTAAAACCACTGGATAAGCGTTCTTGTAGAGGTTTTTGTAAATCACTCTTTAGCATAACGGGAACCTCAAGCCATTGGGTGATGGAATTATTGCCTACAAGCGATTGATACATAGGATTTTCGCGTATATGATAGTTTACGATTTTTTGTCTTTGTTCACTAACATAATCTTCAAACCGAGTCTCCGGAATTTGCTGAATTTTAAGCAATTTTTTTTTGGCTTCAGATAAAGGATAACCATTAATACGTAATGTAATTTCAAACAAATTCAACACAAAAATATTAGGGGTTCAATTTACAAACAATTATTTTTGAAGCCGAATCAAAACTCACTCTTATGAATATTTTAATATTGGGCTCTGGAGGTCGTGAGCATTCTTTTGCACACAAGATTATTCAAAGTAGTCATTGCGACAAACTCTTTGTAGCTCCAGGGAATGCGGGCACTGCTTTAATAGCAACTAATATATCTCTTTCAGTAAACGATTTTGAAGCCATTAAAAAGTGTGTTCTCAATAACAATATTAAAATGGTTCTTGTGGGTCCAGAAGATCCATTGGTTAAAGGTATTGCCAATTATTTTGCAGAATCTGAAAGCCTTCAGGATGTAATGCTTATTGGCCCGTCTAAACAAGGAGCATTACTTGAAGGCAGTAAAGAGCGCGCTAAAGAGTTTATGACGGATCATAATATCCCTACTGCTAATTATCAAAGCTTTACAAAGGAATCTCTAGAAAACGGGAAAAAGTTTTTGGATACTTTAAAACCACCCTATGTATTAAAAGCCGATGGGCTTGCTGCAGGAAAAGGAGTGTTAATTTTAAACAATTTAGAAGAAGCAAAACAAGAACTAGAAAACATGCTTACTCATAGTAAATTTGGAGTTGCCAGTGAAAAAGTTGTGATTGAAGAATTTATTGATGGAATTGAGCTTAGTGTTTTTGTACTTACAGATGGAATACATTATAAAATTCTACCCACCGCAAAAGATTATAAGAGAATAGGTGAAGGTGATACCGGACTTAACACTGGTGGTATGGGAGCCATATCTCCGGTTCCTTTTGTCGATAAAAGATTGATGCAAAAAATTGAAAATACAATTGTAAAGCCAAGCGTACTCGGACTGAATAAAGAACAAATTGACTATAAAGGATTTTTATTTATTGGACTTATAAATGTAAACAACGAACCTTTTGTAATTGAATATAACGTACGCATGGGTGATCCCGAAACTGAAGTTGTACTTCCTCGTATAAAAAGTGATTTTGTAGAGTTATTAAAAGCGACTTTCCTTCAAAGATTGGACCAAGTAGAATTGCAAATTGATGATCGTGCAGCAGCCACTGTTATGGTAGTTTCGGGATGCTACTCCGGGGATTATGAAAAAGGTAATGAAATTACGGGAATAAGCGACGAAAAAGAATCTATTGTTTTTCATGCGGGAACTACACAAAAAAAAGGTAAAATAGTAACCAATGGCGGAAGAGTATTAGCAATTACCTCTTTAGATTTAAACTATAAAGAGGCGCTAAAAAAATCGTATCAAAACATAAAAAAACTACATTTTAACACGATGTATTATCGTAGGGATATAGGATTTGATTTATCCTAAAAAAGAGTGAGATGTAGAGCTGCGATCTTCTTCTCCAGATACATTTACTTTATAAAGTATTGCCATCCAATAAAAGAAACCACAAAAACCAGTTGCAATTATAAGCCACGATACCATATTGCTTAGTGCCCAGCTTTCGGGAGCAATATTTCTTAATGCATCGTAAGGAGCAAATGCAAAATTCTCAAAAAAAGACTGTATTCCTTCAAAAAAACCTTTCCAAGTCATATCTTTATATTAATGACTGCAAAAGTATAAATTAAGAACCATGCTCACAAGCTTTTTTGGCAAATCTAAGCCCATTAATTTTTTAATCGTAAGCTTATATCTAATTACAGGGTATGTTTTTTGGGTATTTACCGGTCATGGGGAGATAATAAACTTTCAAATAATATTAAAACATTTATTATTCGCATCACTTTACCTGTTTTCATTGTTTTTATTTGATTTTATTAACAGGAAAAATGGCCTTACTAAAACCAACACTTATTCTATCTTATTATTTTGTTGTTTTATAGTTATGATACCTGTTATTTTTTCTGATAGAAATATCTTAATTTCCAACTTGTTTTTACTTTTTGCCCTTAGAAGGATATTAAGCCTATCATCTGAAAGGAAAATAAATAAAAAAATATTAGACGCTTCTCTATGGATTACGGTTGCTTCTCTTTTTTATTTTTGGAGCCTTTTGTTTTTTATAATCTTATTTATAGCAATACTACAAAAACCCTCAAAAAATTATAGGCAAGTACTCATTCCGTTTATCGGATTTTTTACTGTCTTTACTCTAATAACATCATATCAAATACTGTGGAATGATTCATTTCTTTGGTTTTTGAATTTAGACACAACAATTGGCACTGATTTTAAAGAATATAAATCACTTTCTATATTCATTCCGATTTTAGTTATATCAACACTTATTATTTGGACACTTATTAATAGATTTTTAATGTTTTATTCTATATTAAAAAAAAATAAACCTAACTATATTATTATGTTCATTGTATTGATGACAAGTATTTTAATTACTATGTTAACAAATGAAAAAACAGGAGCAGAATTATTCTTTATTATCGCCCCTTTAGCAATTATTACTGCTAATTATATTGAAAATAGTATGACCTATTGGTTTAAAGAACTTCTTTTATGGTCTGTAGTATTTCTTCCTGTTTTTATATTTTTACTTGAATAATAAAAGCCTTATATGTTCTAATTTAAGATGTAAAATGAATTACATAGGATCCAAACATAGACTTTCATCGTTTATTTCTGAAACGATCGTTAACATTTCCGGAGAAGATTTATCTCAAAAGACTTTTTGTGACCTTTTTGCCGGGACAGGAGTAATTGGGTGCATTTTTAAACCCATTGTAAAGAAGGTTATTGCGAACGATATTGAATATTACAGCTATGTATTAATCAGAAATTATATAGGCAATCATTCTGCTATATCATCTAAAGAATTAATTGAAGAACTAAATATATTAAAAGGCTCCAAAGGGTTTGTTTTTGAAGAATACTCTCAAGGAGGAACAGCTGGCCGTAATTATTTTACTTTAGAAAACGGACAAAAAATTGATGCGGTCAGGAGTTGTATAGAAAATTGGAAAATCAATAATAAAATATCTGAAAATCAATATTATTTCTTGTTGGCATCACTACTTGAAAGTGCAGATAAAATCGCAAATACAGCTTCTGTATATGGAGCATATTTAAAGGATATAAAAGCATCGGCAACCAATAAAATGGTGATAAAACCAGCCGTTTTTCAAGAAACAGAAAAAAATCATGAGGTTTTTCAGCAAGACAGTAACCAGCTGATTAAAAATATAGAAGGCGATATACTTTATTTAGATCCACCCTACAATGCTCGTCAGTATGGTGCTAATTACCATTTGCTAAATACTATTGCAAAATATGATACTTTTGTCCCCAAGGGTAAAACAGGATTACCCGCCTATTATAAAAGTGATTATTGTAGAAAAAATGAAGTGTTAGATACATTTACCGATTTGATAAATAAAGCACAATTTCAATATATATTTTTAAGTTATAATAACGAAGGATTAATGTCATCAGAAATTATTAAAAAAACAATGAAACGATTTGGAAAATATAGTTTTGTGATAAAAAATTACCAACGTTTTAAAGCCGATAAAACCGAAAACCGAAACCATAAAGCGATTCACACAGAAGAATATTTACACATTTTAGAGAAACCAATTTACCACTAATAATAAAAATTATGTTTTCAGAAAAAGCAAATCGCATTTTTCAAGAAGTAATTGAAAAATATCATATAGATGATAATGTGGGCCAACCATTTCATAACCCTTACGACGAAGGAACTCAATTACTTGAGATGTTATTATACAGAAAATGTTGGATAGACACTGTACAATGGCACTATGAAGATATTATTAGAGACCCAAATATTGATCCAGTTGTTGCACTCTCTTTAAAACGAAAAATTGATGCATCCAATCAGGACCGCACCGATATGGTAGAATATATTGACAGTTATTTTCTCAAAAAAA
>Ga0114948_10001152_pt1 | contig 11232 bp, 11 predicted proteins | sample CR04metaG_FD_83877 | JGI IMG/M metagenome (GOLD analysis project Ga0114948, IMG submission 83877) | Deep subsurface microbial communities from Mariana Trench to uncover new lineages of life (NeLLi) - CR04 metaG | ecosystem: Environmental > Aquatic > Marine > Ocean trench > Sediment | place...
CGACGACTGCTGGACGCTTTCGAGGGCGGGCGCTGCGAGTTCATGCGGGAGTTCGCGTCGCAGTTGCCGAGCATCGTGATCTGCGAACTGATCGGCGTACCCGAAGGTCGCCGCGAAGCGTTCCTTTCGTTTACCGAAGCCATGATCGAAACGACGCCGACAGGGCAAAGCATCGAGGCGCCGGCAGCCCGGATCTACGCGGAATTCGAGAAGCTGCTGGCCGAACGCCGCCAGGAGCGGCGAGACGACTTGATGAGCGCGTTGCTCGATGCCGAGGTCGACGGCGAGGGATTATCCGATCAGGAGCTGCTCGGCTTCTGCTTCCTGCTGGTGGTTGGCGGCACCGACACGACCATGAACCTGATTGGTAACGGCGCTGCGCTGCTGGCACAGCACCCCGAAGAGCGGCGGGTGCTGCTCGAGGACCCGTCGCGCATTCCCGATGCCATCGAGGAGATCGTACGGATGGAGTCGCCGACCCAGGCGCTGCCGCGCCGACCGACGCGGGCCGTCGAGATGCACGGCGTCACGATTCCGGAAGCAGCGCGCCTCATCCTCTGCTTCGGATCGGCCAATCACGACGAGCGTGTCTTCGACGCTCCCGACAGCTTCGACCTCGATCGTGAGCGCAAACGCCATCTGGCCTTTGGCCTCGGCACGCATCATTGCCTGGGCTCGGCGCTGGCACGACTGGAGGGACGTGTCGCTTTCGAGGAGCTGTTGGACCGCCATCCCGACTTCACGTTGGCGGCCGACTCGGGCTGGGTCACGTCGCGTTGGGCGCGCTGCCACTCCGCCATCGAGCTGATTCTCGATCCTTGATACGAGGGGGTATCCGTGAAGATCGGCGCCATCTTTCCCACTACCGAGATTGGGACCGATCCGGTCGTGATCCGTGATTGGGCCCAGACGGCCGAACAGCTCGGTTACGACCACGTGATGATCTACGACCACGTGCTCGGTGCCGAGCACGTAGGCCGCGACCCCCTGCTTACGGGCCCCTACACCGAGGACGATCCGTTCCACGAGCCCTTCGTGCTGCTCTCGTACCTGGCCGGGTTCACCACGAAGCTCGAACTCGTGACGGGAATCCTGGTCCTGCCTCAACGCCAGACGGTGTTGGTGGCCAAGCAGGCCGCCGAGCTCGACCTGCTCTCGGGCGGACGTCTGCGGCTCGGCGTCGGCACGGGCTGGAACTTCGTCGAATACGAGTCGCTCGGCATGACGTTCGATGATCGGGGCCAGCGCTTTGACGAGCAGGTCGGCCTGTTGCGCAAGCTCTGGTCCCAGCCCGTGCTGGACTTCAAAGGCCGACACCACCGGATCGATCGCGCTGGTCTGCTGCCGCTTCCGGGTCGCGAGATCCCGATCTGGTTCGGTGCATTCACGGAAGTCGCTCTGCGCCGGGCCGCCGCGGTGGGCGACGGCGTGATCTTCGGTACGAGTCCGTCACGCATGGCGCCGCTACTCGAACAGCTTCGCGAGCTGCTCGAAAAGGAGGGGCGAAGCGCCGCTGGGTTCGGGGTCGAGGCCGTCATCGACTTCAGTGCGGGCCCCGACGCGTGGCGGCGGGAGTTCGAGTTCTGGCAGGAGGTCGGAGGCACCCACGTCTCGCTTCGCGCCATGGATACCGCCGCCGAGTTGGTGGGCGCGAAGCGGGTCGGGTATCGGGGCCCCCAGGACTACATCGACGCGTTGGAGAAGTTCCGCCAGGTCGTCGACTAGCTAGCTCTCGGGCGGCTGGCGGGTCTCGAACTCGATCTCCATGCTGAGCGCCCGGTGCATCTCGATGTCGAGGTCGTCGAAGGCTTTCACCCGTTCCCAGGTCTCCGTCGGCGGAGCGCAACCCGGGTGGGCTTCGAGCCAGGAGCTGCGAATCGCCAGGCTGTCGTAGCCGAGGAAGCGCACGAACTTGTAGCCCTTGGGCGTCGGACAGCCGCGCAGGGCCCGGGTCAGCATGTTGTAGCGACTCGGGAAGAAGCCGGAATAGCCGTTCGCCAACGGACGGCCGTGGGCGCTGGCGAGCAGCATCCAGCGGGCAGTTTCTTCGAAGTCGGCGACGCCACCGCTGGGCGGGAACGGCAGGTGGAGCAAACCCGAATCGGGAACGTTTGCGGCGACCCAGCTCGTCCAGGGCTGCCAGTGTTCGAAGTCCGGGGCGGGAGCCAACTTCTGGAAAGACGGCCAGAGTTCGACCGCCGCCAGCACGCCGAGAATCGGGATGGCCATGGCGATCCTGCGTTTTCCGCCGGTCCGTGCCTGGCTGCGCGCCCGCATGAACTGGAGAGACAATGTGGCCAGCAGCACGACCGCGATCTGGGCCACGACGATGAAGCGCCAGAAGTTACGCATGCTGGAGAGGCCCGGGACGACGTCGCGCAATGCGCGGTACGCGCTCGTGTCGCCGAACTCCAGGCGCGGCAGGGTCGAGAACAGGCACGCCAGGACCGTGGCGCTCAGCAGGAACGCGGTCCAGCGACGCAGACGCGGGTCGCGCAGTCCGATGACGGCGCCGGTCAATGCCAGCAGCAGCTTCAACGTTCCGGGGAAGTGGGCCTGCATCCAGTTTTTTTTGGCCATCTCGATGCCCGGTGTGGGGATGAGCTGTGACCACGGAGTGAGTGTCCACGCCGTCGGATGGCTCGCGCTCTTCATCGCCGTCGACTCGCTGCGCGCGAAGCCATGCGTGTCGAGGGTCTCGATCTGCTTCAGGACCAACGGTGCAATCAGGAGCGCGCAGAGCAGACCGCCCGCCGCCAGGGATCCCACGGCCCGCGCTGCCCGCCAGCGGCGGTCGACCAGCCAGAGAGAGGCGGGTGCGATCACCAGCGCCAGGATGATCCCGTACTGACCGCACATCAGATAGGTTGCCGCTGCGGCGGTGCCCATGAGGAGCGCCGGTACGGGTCCTGGAGTCTTCGAAAACTGGACGAGCGCCCACAAGAAGCCGAGCAGGCCGCCAAGCGGGACCAGCATCAACACGCCCAGCTCGTGATGGACATACGGGAGCATCAGCAGCATCAGGCCGCCGAGCGCCGCCACGACACGTTGGACGTCCAGGCAACGCAGCAGACCGAACGTGAACAGTCCGTTCCCGGTCACGGCGAGCAGCAGCAAGAGGTTGTGTGCCAGCACCGGGGACGCGCCCAGCCACAGGATGGGCGCAGCCAGCATGCCAAGCAGGATCACCGGGTCCGAGAAGAGGAAGCTGTCGGGTGTGGGCGTGAAGATCGGGGCGGTCCAGAGACCGGTCAGGCCATCGGCCATGCGGTCCGCCGTCCAGCCTATGGACCACGCATGGAAGAGCGGAACGGTGGCCGCGCGGTCGGTTCCCTGGGGCAGCGAATTCCCCAGCTGTGTCGCCAGCGGCCAGGTCGAGGCGATGGCGAACAGGAGATAGAGGACCGCGACGATCCAGAGCACTGGCCCCCGTCGGGTGTTCCTTTTCGCCTCGAAATCGCTCACGCGATGATTGTAGACTGTCGGGCCGATCGATCGGTTGGCAACACGGGGGAATTGCGATGAAGCGCGCACTGGTACTGGGTGGCGGCGGCGTAATCGGCGTCGCCTGGGAAACGGGACTGTTGGCAGGCCTGGCCCAGGGCGGGATCGATGTCCGCAGGGCGGACGTCGTGATCGGCACCTCGGCCGGCAGCATGGTCGGAACGCGCGTCGCGGCCGGTCATGACATCGGCGAGCCGGCGCCGCGACTCGCCGGCGCCGGGGGAATCCCGCTTCCCGAGGGCGGACTCGACGTGGCGAGTCTTACCCAGGTCTTCGGCATCTGGTCCCAGGTGGACGTCATGACCGAGGAGACCTGCGCCAAGATCGGTGCGCTGGCGTCCGCTGCGCGGACGGCCGAGCAGGCGGAATGGATTGCCAGCACCGGCGGCAGCACGGGTGTCGAAGACTGGCCCGAGACGGAGCTGCGCGTGACCGCCGTCGATGTGAAGACGGGCAAATTCGTGGTCCACTCCCGGCTGACGGGCGCGCCGCTTGCGGCGGCTGTTGCTTCCTCTTGTGCCGTGCCGGGGATGTTCCCGCCGATCGAGATCGGCGGCTGTTGCTACATGGACGGCGGCGTACGCAGCGGCACCAGCGCGGATGTGGCTCTCGACTCCGAGCCCGACGTGGTTTTCGTGATCGCGCCCATCTGCGCTGCCATCGCGGGCATCGGTCCGTGGGCCCAGCGCTGCATGGACGACGAGGTCGCGCAGCTCCGCGCGGCCGGCAGTCGGGTGTGCGCCATCATCCCCGAGGAGAAGGAACTCGAGGCCTTTGGGAGTGACCTGATGGATCCGAGCCGGGTCGGCCCGACGCGGGCGGTCGGACTGGAGCGCGGACTCGCGCTAGCGGAGGGCGAGGCCCGGGTCTGGCTCGATTGAACCGTGACCTCAAGCCTTTGCAATATTGTCGAGCAACGCGAAGGCGTCGTGGTCGAGCAGGGCGGCCGAGGCCCGCTCGAGGGCGCGCCGCTTGACTTCAGCTGGCTGGAGGCGCGCCATTGTGGCCGTCACCGAGCTGGCGATCCAGACGTACAAGCTCTGGCTGCGATAACGGTCCCAGAGCAGGTCCGGGTCCAGGTCTGCATCGGGGACGTCGCGGCTTCGAAGCGTTTCGACATAGAGCTCGACGAGCTCGCGTTCGTGCCCGCGGCGCATCTCGATGTCGACGGAGTTCATCAGGAAGTATCCCACATCGCGGATTCCCTGACCGTGCTGTACGACCTGCCAATCCAGCAGCCCGACCTCGTCCTTGCGGAAGAACATGTTGCCGACGTGGCTATCTCCGTGGATCAGGGTGCGCGGTCCCGCCGACCAGTAGCGCTCCAGTGCATTCCGATGGACATGAATCAGACCGGAGCGTTCGCGAACCTCCTTCGGGAGGATGTCGGCGTAGCGCTTGATGCACGGTGCATTGGAACGAGCACTGATCCAGCGTTCCAAGGGAAGGTTCCGGTTGCGCTCGAAACTTCGAAGCCAGCGCCACTCGGTCTCCAAGCGCGGTGATTGCCACTGGCTGGCATGCAGCCGGCCGAGCAGGCGCATCACGTTTTTGACCTCGTCCAGCGAAATCGGTGCATCGATTGTCGCGAAGCGAGCGCCGGTGGTGGTGAGATCGTCGAGCAGCAAAACGAATCGAGAACCGTGGCGGGCCGCGCGGCCGCAGAACGGGTTGGGCGCGAGGATCGGAAGGTGGGGACGGATGTCGCGGTAGAAATCCACCTCGGTCCGGCCGAGCTGCATCAGACCGTTGAAGAGCCGCGTAGCCGCGTCGGGCGGTGTCAGCTTGACGAAGATCGTTTCCGGGGCCCCCGCAGGCGCCGTCGCGTAATCGACACGCAGGCGGGCACGGGTCGTGGTTCCCGAGTGACCTCCAAGGTGCTCGATCTCAGCAACCCGCACACCGGGGAACGCGTCTTCGAGGGCGCTTCCAAGCCAGTCTGGATGGATCGCCTCGATCGATTCCGGGATTCCTTCACGACGGGTGGATCCGAACGCGAGCAGACGGTCGAGGCCGACCCAACCCAACTCCCGGGTGACTCGAAATGTCGTCGAGAATGCGTCGATCAACGGAGTCGCCGGTGCCAGCCGCTCAGCGACCGACGCGAAACAGACGCGGCTCTGCACGCAGTTGGTGCAGGAGGTTCATGAAGTTCGTCTTGTCGACCTGTTCGAAGAGCGTGTGTCGGGCCAGATTGCGTCCATTGGCGACGTGGTAGTGGCGTCGGGCCGCCGTGGTGGCTTCGTAGGTCTTGATTTCCGGCGTGGCGCCATCCTCGGTCGGGAAGATCAGAACGAGACGCATGCTTCCCGCGAGGTCGTAGTGATAGCTGCTCAATCCTGGGGCAAAGGCCGCCTTGGCGAGATTTCCAGCAGCATGATCGTCTTCGGTGTAGTGACGCTCCATGCGGACCTTGACGTGGCTGCCTTTCGGACGAGTCGAAACGTCGACAGCATGGAAGCCATCGAAGATGTGTGCCTTTCGGAGCAGGCCGGCGTAGAAGAAGCTGGCGTTCTCGTCGTAGGTCGGGTCCTGGACGCCGATCGACGTGTAGGTCCCCGAGAAGGAAGCCGCGATTTTCGGTACGCCGCGGACCCTCTGCTCTTTCGGCACCGCCTCCGGCGCCACGGCGATGGTGGTCGTGTCGTGCAGCCCCCATCGAATGGTGGAGCAGCCGGTCATCAAGAGGGACGCTGCGAAAACCGTGATTGTCGAGATCTGAAGCGTTCTGGCTGCCGCGCGCATGGCGGGATCGTATCATGTGTGGCAGGGGCAGGGCCGAGCACCCACTCGCAAGAGCTACGTGGATCTGGTCAGCGCCAGAAGGAGGGGAAGCCATGTCGATCGTGATGAACGAGAAAGAGTGCCAGGAGTTTCTGTCCGAAGTTCACGTGGGTGTGATCAGCATTCCCGATGGCGATAGGGGTCCGCTGACTTGCCCGGTCTGGTACCAGTACGAGAAGGGCGGCGATGTCTCGATCGTAACGCCGGCCGATTCGCGCAAAGGCCGGCTGATGAAGCCCGGTGTGAGGATCAGCTTCTGTGTCCAGCGGGAGGAGATGCTTCCGAAGTACGTCAGCATCGAGGGGCCCGTGGTCTCGATTGAAAAGGCCGATGTCGACTCGGACGTGAAGCCACTCGCGGCTCGCTACCTCGGTCGAGAAATCGGCGACAGGTACGTCGAGACAACCCGTTCGGGGGACGGGGCGCCGGACGAGGTCGTGATCCGGATCCATCCCGAGCGTTGGCTGAGTGCCGACTTCGCCAAGCGCGTGCCTCAGGGCTGAAACATGCGGGCATGGCAGGTCGTAAAATGCGGCGAGCCGCAAGATGTGCTTCGCCTGGTGGAGACCGAGCTACCCGAGCCGCCGCCGGGTCTGCTGCGGGTCCGGGTCTCGGCGTGTGCGCTGGGTCTTCCCGATCTTCTGATGTGCCGGGGCAGCTACGCACTCACGCCGGAGCTGCCGTTCACACCGGGCCAGGAGCTCGTCGGGAAGGTCACCGCCGTGGGAGAGGGCACTCGCGTTCGGGTTGGGGACAGGGTCATGGCGGTGTCCGCCTTCTTCCTGAGGCGCGGCGGCTTCGCCCGTGAAGCGTTGGCCCTGGACGACTTTGCATTTCCCGTACCCGATGACATGGAAGACGCCGAAGCGGCCGGCTTCGTGATTCCGTACCACACCGCCTACGTCGGATTGGTGCGGCGTGCGGCCCTCCGGGCGGGCGAGACGCTGCTGGTGCTGGGCGGCGCGGGCGGAACGGGTTCCGCCGCGATTCAGCTGGGTCGTGCAATCGGAGCGAAGGTCCTGGCGACGGCGGGCGGGGAGGACAAGGCCGCATTTTGTCGTGAGCTCGGTGCGGATCGTGTCATCGACTACCGAAGCGACGACGTGGCCGCAGTCGTGCGCACTGCGACCGGGGGCCGCGGCGCCGACGTCGTCTACGACACGGTGGGCGGAGACGTTTTTCGCGCTGCGGCGGATTGCATCGCCCACGAGGGCCGGCTGCTGGTGGTGGGTTTCGCGAGCGGTGGCTGGGGACGACCGAGCGCGGCCCACATGGCGACTCACAACTACTCGGTGATGGGCGTGATGCCGAGCGGCTACGACTCTGAGTTCCGCAAGCGGGCGCAGCAAGAATTGCTGGAGCAGCGAGATCGTGGCGCGATTCGCGCGGTGGTCGACCGGGTGTTTCCCTTCGAGTCGCTACCCGAGGGACTGGAACAGCTGGCTGCGGGGCGTGTCCGGGGCAAGCTCGTTCTCGAGGGCGATCTCTAGGCTCCGCCGCTGTGCGCGTTCGGCGCTGCGGCGTGGGAGCCGCCGACTCTCCCACCTCTCAAGCCTCGTCCCCGACGGCCGAACCATTAGGAGAGGAACTCGCGTAGGGAGACGCAGAAGATGAGCAACAATCGGGCCAAGCCCGCGGGCGGAAGTGGGATGCCGCTGGAGGCGTTCATTGAGGACGCCCGGAATCTGGACGCGGACCAGTTCGCCGAGCGCTTCGGTAGCGGATTCCTGATGTTGATGGCGGCTTCCGCCGGAGGTCTGCGCGGCTCGACGTCGACCGTGCTGGTGCTCGACAGCGAAGATGGCTCCGGCGGTCGCACGGCTGGAATCTCGGTGGTGATCCACGCGCTCAAAACCCGGGATGGTTCCGGCGGACACCTCGTGACCATCGGACGCGAGCCGAATCACGACGTCGTCGTGCCGGATGTCAGCGTCTCCCGCTTCCACGCTTTCGCCAAGCAGGAAGCCAACGGCGACTTCCTGATCCAGGACGCCGGATCCACCAACGGAACCACCGTGAACGGCAACTCGGTGATGGCCCGTGGCGCAGGCGAACCGACACGCCTCAGGCCCGGCGACAACGTCAAGTTCGGACGGGTCGAGCTCACCTTCGCCGATGCCAAGGCCGTCCGGGAGTTCGCCCTCCAGGCCGCGGCTTAGCAGCCTGCCAGCGAGGTCCACCGTTTGCAGGAAGGACTGATCGCATTCGGCCTGGTTCTGTTGATGTTCATGGCGCCGCTCGCGATCAACGGCCCGCCCGACCTGTGGATGATTTCCGGCTTCTGGCTGGCCGTGGTTGGCCTGGGATTCGGGGTGCCGACCGGAGCCCTATATCACATCGCCCTCTACAGTGCGCTTCAATCAGTCGACGACCTGCCGCAGCGCTGGTGGGTCAAGCCGACCTCTCTCCACGATCGCGTGCCCGAAGAGCGCCGCTTCTGGGTGTTCGCGTGGTGCGGCATGGGTGCCCTCGGCTTCGCCGTCGTGATCATCGGATGCCTCGTCGTGGGTATCGGCGCCGTCCGCTCGTTCTAGGCTGCTAGGCTTGATCGCGAACGAGAGTTCGCGAACGGGAGTTCGGGTCTCGTCAGCGGAGCCAGTGATGTCTGCAACAGCGGTCGAGGCAGTGGAGCGCGGCTCCCGCGGTGAAGGACTGGTCGAGCGGCTCGCGTTTCCCGCGGTCGTAGTCGCCGCAATCGCCAGCGCGATCCATTTGATGAACAGCGGCATGCACCCCATGCTGGCGTTCGCGCTGACACAGGTCCCTGCGTTCCTGACCGTCATCGTGCTCGAGCGCATCTATCCCTATCACAGGGACTGGAACCGCTCCCACGATGACGTCTGGGTGGATGTCCGGCACATGTCCCTGATCACCCTCACGATGGCGGCCCTCGATCCATTGTTCCGCATGGTTGGACTGGCCATCGTTGCGTGGCTGGCGGCGACCTTCGGTCTCGGGCTATGGCCCAACCACTGGCCCCTGGCGGGTCAGCTCGTCCTCGCGCTCGTCGTCGGTGAGTTCGGCCAGTATTGGGTGCATCGGTTTCAGCACGAGAAGGACTGGTTATGGCGCTTCCATGCCCTCCATCACAGCGCGCCCCGGCTCTACTGGCTCAACGCGGCGCGGTTCCACCCGGTCGACATTGCGCTCAATGCCGTCGCCGCGAACTTCGTCTTCATTGCCCTCGGAGCGGGGATCGAAGTCATCGCCCTATGGCTGCTCTTCTCGGCGATCCACGGGATCTTTCAGCACGCCAACATGGTGATCCGGATCGGCCCCCTCAATTGGATCTTCAGCATGGCCGAGCTGCATCGCTGGCACCATTCTCGTCTCGTCGATGAATCCAACACGAATTATGGCCAGAACCTGATCATCTGGGACGTCGTGTTCGGATCTCGCTTTCTTCCCGCCGACCGCGAGCCGCCGCCCGACATCGGGCTGGCCGGCCTGTCGGCGTATCCGATGACGTGGGCGGCGCAGCTGATGGCGCCCGTTCACTGGCGCCAGATCCAGCGGGTCAGCTCGGAACGATAGGTTCCCACGGGTGTCGGTGGGTTCAAGTGTGTCCGCGCTCATGGCGGCGGCCGGGACGTTCATCAGCGAGCCGCCGCCGCAGCCGACGAAAGGCCGTTGGCTCGATCTGCTCAGCCGCGCATTCGAACGATCAGGTTCTGGTAGGCGCGGCTCAGAATCGGACTGATCGCGGCCAGTGCCGCCGCCGAGGTCTCGGCGAAGGGCGCACTGGCATTGTCGGCGTAGAGCAGGCTGACGACGCGACCGCGAAGCGTCACGGGCTGGACCAGAACCTCCTGGGCTTCACTCCGACCCAGGGTGTCGAGCAATCGGCCGTCGATTCCGTCGCTAGGCGGCGCGCCGCGGAAGGGTTTCAAGGTCAAGACGGGCCGAGCGAAGATGCTCTCGGTGGCTACGGGCAGCTGAATCGCGCTGAGCGGCCCGTTGAGTCCCTCGCCGGCGGCCCTGAAGCCGTGGACGATTCCCTTCGTCACCAGGAAGATGGCTGCGACCTGGCAGTGGATCCGCGCCAACTGCAGCGCGATCTCGACGGCTTCTCCCCGATCGGCCGCCATCTCGAGGCGGGACTCGAGCCTTGCCGTTTCGAGCGAGTCCATGGATGCAGGAGTCGGGACAGAAACTGCTGCTACGGCGCCAAACGGGGGTCGCGGCGCCTGCTCCGACGATTCGGTCACCACGTCTTCGAGCAGCAGTTCGAAGGCGTCTTCACTCTCCGCATCCGGGCTTTCGGACGAAACCGTGTAGGGTTTGGCGTCTCCGCTACCCCCGTCGGCCGGAAGCGTGTTCGACTCGGCATTCCTCGACCGAGCGACGGTCGTCGTCACGTTCACGAAGCGAGGATGTCGGTCGATTGCCAGGTGGAATTCAAGAAGATTCAGCAGCCGAATCTCTGGAAGCACGTACGGAACGACCTCGCGGTCCGAAGCCGTGGCGACGAAGTCGAGTTGCTTCGGATCCTGCGGGTCGAGCATCACCACGTGGATCTGTTTCTTCTCGAGCTTCAGGGGCAGTAGCTTGCAGCGCCGCACCAGGGGCATGGGGATCAGCTTCAGCGCTGCTGGGTCTGGATCGTCCAGCCATTCCGGCGGCGGCAACGGGACGTCCAGAGCGCGCGACAACAGGGGGGCCAGCTCCTCGAGGTGGAAGAAACCGAGCTGCACGAGGTTCGTCCCGAGACGGCCGCCGTAGACCGCCTGGGCGTTGCGAGCTTCGTCTAGATCCTGCTGGGTCAGGATCCCCTGCGCGAGCAGGTATGTCGCCAGGCCGTGCATGTCCCTGGATTCGGATGTCCGTCAGGGGGGTCTTGACGGGTTTTCCAGCCGGATCGGAGCTGTCCGTTGCGGCAGCAGCAGGCCGGGGCTATACCGCAGCGGGCCGGGTATGGTCTTCCGGCCCGTGAGCACTGGACCG
>Ga0114948_10001158_pt1 | contig 11210 bp, 7 predicted proteins | sample CR04metaG_FD_83877 | JGI IMG/M metagenome (GOLD analysis project Ga0114948, IMG submission 83877) | Deep subsurface microbial communities from Mariana Trench to uncover new lineages of life (NeLLi) - CR04 metaG | ecosystem: Environmental > Aquatic > Marine > Ocean trench > Sediment | place...
ATGGGCCGGCGACCGCGACTACCACGTGGCGGCGCGGGCTCTGGTGCCGGACGAAACCGGGGAGATCGTGCGCACCTTGGTACAGTGGGCCGATGGTGGCGACATCGACATCATTCTAACCACCGGAGGAACCGGGCTGACGTCGCGCGACGTGACGCCCGAAGCCACTCGCGCAGTGCTCGACCGGCATGCTCCCGGCATTGCCGAGGCCCTGCGAATGACCGCCTACCCCGGGTTGCCCGCAGCAGCGCTGTCGCGCGGGCTGGCGGGCGTGCGTGGCCGAACCTTGATCGTCAATCTTCCCGGCAGCCCGGGCGGCGTCGGCGACGGACTCGCCGTGCTCGCAGGGTTCGTCGATCACGCCGGCGACCTCCTGCGCGACCTTCAGCGGGGACATCCGTGACCACCGCCGCCACGATCCTGATCACCATGGACGACCTCGAAACCGCGGTGCCGCTCAACGCCGCGTTCGAGGAAGCCGGGTTCAACACGGACATGGTCTCGTCGCTCGACGACGTGCGCCGTACGGTGAAGCGGGTGAAGCCAGATCTGGTGATCCTGACCGGCGCCGTGCACGAGCCCCACGCCGCCCACCTCGCGGAATTGGCGCACGAGCAGGAAATCCCTTCGCTCGCCCTCCTCGAGGCCACTGACTCTGACCAAGGGCCGCGGGCGTCCCGGCTGGGCGTCGCCGAGGTGTTGGCCAAGCCCGTGGCGCCGGCCGATGTGGTATCGACCGCCCGCCGGCTGCTGCGGTGGCGGGACATGCAGGAGCGCACCGGCATCGTGGGTGAGAGCGCCGCCATCAAGGAGATGTTGTTCAAGATCGAACAGATGGCGCCGGCAAGCAGCACCGTTCTCATCGAAGGCGAGTCCGGCACCGGCAAGGAACTCGTGGCCAAGGCCATCCACGAATTCTCCCCGCGACGCGGCAAGGCGTTCATCACCGTCAACTGTGCCGCCCTCCCCGAAACCCTCCTCGAGTCCGAGTTGTTCGGGCACGAGAAGGGCGCCTTCACCGGAGCGGCCGAGCGACGCCTGGGGCGCTTCGAGCTGGCGGACGGCGGCACCATCTTCCTCGATGAGATCGGCGAGATCCCCCACAGCGTTCAGGTCAGGTTGCTGCGGGTGCTGGAGAGCCAGGCGTTCTTCCGCGTCGGCGGCACCGAGCCCATCCAGGTGAACGTCCGGGTAGTGGCCGCCACCAACCGGAGCCTCAAGGAGCGGGTGGCATTGGGCGAGTTCCGCGAGGACCTGTTCTACCGCCTCAACGTGTTGAACATCTACCTGGCACCGCTCAGGGAGCGGCGCAGTGACATCCCCCTTCTGGTGCACCGGTTCATCGGCGAGTTCACCAGAGGCACCGGGACACCGTTCCGCGGCATCACCCCCGCGGCCATGCAACGGCTGGTGGAGGCGCCCTGGCCCGGCAACGTCCGCCAGCTCAGGAACCTGATCGAATCGATGGTGGTGCTGGCCCCCGGGAGCGAAATTCGCGCATCCGATATCCCCGACGACGTGTTCGAGGGCCCGGCGCTGCTCCCGGTGCGCGTCAGCCACCTTCCCCAGGACATCCAGCCGGGGAACCGGGAATTCGAGTTCATCCTGCGGAGCCTGATGGACTTGCGCTACCAGGTCGAGGAACTGAAGCGGCGGGTGGATGAGGGACCCCACCGGGTCCAGGTGATCGAAGTGGCCGGACCGCCCGTGGCCGATGTCGTGTCCGACCGGATGGAATCGCTCCAGCCGGACGAGGTGGTCTACCGACCGGGCATGACCATGGCGCAGGTAGAAAAGGCGGCGATCGAAGCGGCCCTCAAGGAGACGGGCGGCAACCGGCGGGAGGCGGCCCAGGTGCTCGGTATCGGCGAGCGCACCCTCTACCGGAAGATCAACCGGTACCAGTTGGGCTAAGTCTTTCTCCCAAGGCAATTTGCGGAGCCCGGAAGGGTTGACAATTCCGGCCTACGGCTCCGATATTGCTAATCATCCATCCCGTTCAAACCGGTTGGGCCTTTGCAGTTCACTATCGACGCTCCTTCCTGTGTCGCCTGTCTCGCGTGCGTTCGCGTGTGCCCCACGGCGGCGGTGGCAGTTGACGGTGAGGACGTGCGGATCGTCGACGAGGCGTGTATCCGTTGCGGCCTGTGCGTCCCAGCCTGTCCCCACGACGCCGTCAAGGTGTCCGGCCAGATCGGGAGGGCCTTGGCGGTCGCGGCCAAGGGTGACGGAATCCTTACGCTGTGCCCCGAGGCGGCAGCCCATTTCTACCCGGCCACCCCGGAACAGGTGGTCAACGCCTGCTACGCGGCAGGGTATCGGGCCGTCTATCGCGGCATCATCGGCGACGAACTGGTGGCGGCTGAATATCAGCGGCTGTGGGATGAGGAAGACTGGGGCACCATGATCCGCTCCACCGATCCCGCGGTGGCCGAGACGATCCGTACCGAGTATCCCGAACTGGTGCCCTACCTGGCCCCGGTAGCCATCCCCGCCGTGGCTGAGGCCAGGTACCTCAGAGCCCGATACGGCCCGGAGAGGGGCATCGTCTACGTCGGGATCAGCCCGCCGATCAACGATCCGGAATTCGATGCGGCGATCACGTTCGAGGACCTCGAGTTGATCTTCCGGTTGCGCGGCGTCAACCCGTTGTCGCAGTCCGAGTACTTCGTGCGGGTGCCGGAGGAGCGGCGGCGCCATCTCAGCGCCGCCGGAGGATTGCCGCTCAGGATGTTGCAGGAAGCCCGGCACACCAGCAGCCGGTTCCTCAAGGCGCGCGGGCTCGACGCCATCCCGGCGCTGTCGCACGCCATCGCGGAGACCCGGATCGACCTGGGATTCGTCGACCTGCTGTCGTACGAGGGAATGCTCGATCATCCCCTGTCGGGGCCGCCGGAGGAGTTGTTCTGGCGCAGGCAACTGGTGGCCAGCACCGAGCCGCCTCGGAGCGCCACCCCCGTGGTGGACCCGACCGTGGTCATGCGCGTGGGCGCCACGTTCGACATCAAGCGCCGGCCGGCCCGGCCCGACGCCGGAGCCGTGGCCAGCCTGCTCGAGGCCATCGGCACCGGGCCCAACGGCCGGCCGTGGGATTGCGGGGCTTGTGGCTTCCCGACCTGCACCCGCTTCGCCGAAGCAGCGGCGCTCGGCCGGGCCACCCTGCGGCAGTGCGTCCCGTTCCAGGAGCGGCGGGCGGAGCGGGCCGCCGAGGAGGCAGCCACCGACGCGTTGACGCAGTTGGCCACGGTCAGGGTGTTGCGCGACCGCTTGTCGTACGAGGTGGAGCGGTCCAAGCGCAGCGCCGAGGGCTTCGCGGTGCTGTTCATCGACCTCGACCGGTTCAAGGAGGTCAACGACGCCCACGGCCACGAGGCCGGCAACCACGTGCTGCGGGCCGTGGCGGCGGAAATCCGCGGTGCCGTACGGGCCTCGGACCTGGCGGCCCGCTACGGGGGAGACGAATTTGTGGTGTTGCTGATTCGGACCGACATGGCCGGGGCCGGTCGGGTGGCGGAGGCCATCCGGGCGGGGATCGAGGGGGTGGGGCGCCGGTTGGGCTATCCGGCCGGATTTGTCACCGCGAGCATAGGACTTGCAGAATTCGACCCGGGATACCCCGATGCCGGCGATCTGTTGGTCACTGCCGACCGGGCGCTCTATTTGGCTAAGTCTAAGGGTCGCAACGTAGTAGCGGATAAACCCGGAGACCAAACAAACACCGAAACCGGCCACATCAAGGCGGGCCAGACCTGATGGCATTTAACTCGGCAGAGCAACCGGAGCTGGAACAGCGAGGCCACCAGCCGATCGGCGGGGCCGACGCGCCCGACCCTTGGGGGGTCCGGCGGGCCGAGAACCTGCTAGCCAGCCTGGAGGGCGTGCTGTCCGCCCGGGTGGTTACCACGCCGCTCGGCGAGGTAACCGAGGTCCACATCCTGGCGCAGTCGGGACTGAGTGCCAAGCAGGTGGTGCGGAATGTGGAGTCGGCGCTGCTGGCCCAGCTCGGCCTCAAGGTCGATCACCGCAAGATCAGCGTAGCCCAGACGGCTGACGTCAAGCCGATCGAGGTCCTGGAACAACACGCCGTGCGCGAGCAGGTTTTGCAGCGTAGCGTGTTGTTCGAGGACCTGCAGGTAATTCCTGGGTCGCGGCCGCATCGTATAGGGTTGACAGTCAGTCTGTCGTACAACGGCATCCGCGAGACGGCCGAGGCGGAGAGTTCAGACACGCCACGGAGCCGGGTGGAGGCGGCGGCACGGGCGACGATATCCGTGTTGGACCGGTTGTTGGACGATTCGTCGGTGGCGCTGGAGGGGGCCAAGATCGTGGAGGCGTTCGATCGGGACTTTGCCTTCGTGGCGGTGCAGGGGTTGGGGGGTCGCGAGACATTATTGTTGACCGGCACGGCGGAGATCCGAGAGAGTGCCGAGCGGGCGGCGGTGTTCGCCGTGCTCGACGCCACCAACCGGTGGACCGAACTGCGCCGACCGAACTAGCAGTGCTGGTAGTGGTTTTACTGGGGTGAGGGCAGGGTGGCGTGCCATGCGGCGCGCCCATGGGATGGGTTGGTCACCACCATGTAACAGAAAGGAGAGCGAGGGAGGGGACCCGAACAGTCTTTTGTAGTGCCGAGCGGAGCGCGTAGCGGCGTTGCTGAGCGAAGCGTCAGGTGGGTCATAGCGAGACTCGCCACTTCCGAGAGAGTTCATTCCCTCACAGGAGGTGACGCTCATGTCGCTGAGAAGTGTAGCTACGACGTCCAACGAAGATTCCTTGATCAGCAAGGTCATGGCGATCATCCTTGGACTGTTCTTGGCTGTCGACCAAACTTGGGAATAACAGCCAGCTAAGGTCGGATCCCCTTCTTCCTCTATCCCTCATGGCAAGAGCTCTAGGAATAGGACGGTATGTGGCATTCGTTGGTGTTGCGGCTGCTGCTGCCATCATCAGCCTCTGGCCGTTTAGAGAACCTTTCCCGGGCCTGTTCGAATTTGGGAGCTTTGTACTCGTCGGAGTACTCATCGAGCGGCTGAATACTCAACTTCGGGTTGGTGCACATGGGTCGATCGTCTTCTTGGTCTACCTCACAACAGCAATTCTATTCGGCGGCGTCTGGGGGGCGCTGATGGCGGGCTTGGCTACTGGAATTAGCCAGTTGACAAGGAGAATTGCGCCGATCAAGTTGGTCTTCAACGTTTCCCAGAGGGTTCTTTCAGTCACTATTGGTATTATCGTCTACCGTCTTCTTGGAGGCGGTATCCCACCTGAGTTCCTGAAGACAGTGGGTACGATCAGCAGTTCGGCAGTCCAGCGGGATCTTCTCCTCTTCTTTGTGTTCGCAGCTACCTACTTTGGAGCCAATTCTATCCTTGTGTCGGGGGCCGTATCTTTAAGTACTGGGAGGCCGCTGAGGGAAGTTTGGGATCTTAATACGCGGGGCATGATCGGCTATGATCTGGGGTCTAGTGCCGCCGCGTTGCTCCTTGCGTGGTTTTACGTTAGAGCCCAGACGGTAATCCCCTTCGGCTTGGGACCTTTAAGTCTAGTCTTAGTGATCTTCCCCGTCGTCGTTCTAAGACATATTTACGGGTTGTATTTTAGGTTGCAGGAGAGCGGCAGAGAGCTTCTTCAGGTTATGGTCAAAGCGATTGAGGCACGGGATCCGTATACTTCCGGCCACTCAATTCGCGTGTCCAGCTTGGCGAGATCGATCGCGGTTGACCTCGGCCTTTCAACCAAGGCGTTAGAAGAGATAAGCACTGCGGGTCTTCTCCACGATGTCGGGAAGATCCATGAAGAGTTCGCTCCGCTGCTTCGAAAGAATGACAAGCTCACGGATGAAGAGTTCACGCTGCTCCAGACACATTCTGTCAAGAGTGCTGATCTAGTTGGTATTATCTCTAGTTTCCGTGGTCCGATTCAATCGATGGTCCGCAGTCACCACGAGCGGTGGGATGGACACGGGTATCCTGATGGGTTAGGTGGGGAAGAAATACCCCTTGGTTCTCGGATCATCATGGTGTCAGATACCATCGATGCGATGACGACGGATCGACCTTACAGAGATGCGATGTCCCTAGACCGAGTGATTTCTGAGCTACAGCGTTGTAGTGGGACCCAATTCGACCCACATCTCGTCGAGGTTGTGCTGTCATCGCTGGCGGTCCGGCGGCTGATGGCCGAGCAATCTGGACAACAGCTCCCGCCCGCACTGCAAGACATGGACACGCCAGGAGGCTCCCAGCGAGTCGCCAAGTCTCCAGCACTCTTCCGGAAGTCAGGGGTGTAGTTATCCGACATCAGGTGCCGGTAGCGGAAGTGCAGCTTTCCGCGGTCCTGCTCAGACTACTCCTAATCGCACCAACTGGTCTTCTACGGAAGGGGGCATACTCCTCAGGTCATGTTCTAGGGTCGTGCCGATCCCGTTGGCAACGCTGCCCTCGTCCTTACCGAAGACGAGTAGCGTAGCCGCTTGAACCTCGATACGGTCCATCTTGTCCAGCTGAGCAGGGTGTTGGCCCAATGAGAACAGAATGTGCTTCCCAGTCTCAGCGTCTGCTTGAGACAAACTTCTTGTCAGATTCAGATGAGCTAGCCAACGGGCTAGTCCTCCAGCGTGTGCCATGGAAGTGGGTTCGAACTGAACCGAAACGGCGTTGGCGGCATACTCTAGTGCTGCTGCCCTTTCGCCACAAAGAAAGAGAATGTCCGCACTACGGATAGCCCACCATTGTTCGTCAATATCACATTGTGACCCACTCGCGGTCCCTTCGCGAAGGGCTTGAATCGCTTCCTGCTTGTTCCCGAGCATGGCTTGACTAAACGCCAGGTAATAGTGTGCCTTGAGTTGCTTATCGGGGCGGCCACCGTTGGCGAATAGAGTTATGGCTCGACGAGCCCACTGTGCCTGTTCTACATACCTACCAAGTCTCCCCAAACACAGCGCCACGTTTGTGACAAGGGATGGCGCTAGCCATTCACTGGAAAGTTTCGCCGCATTTGCACGAGCGGCCATAAAGTCGTTTAATGCCTCGGCGTAGTACCCGTCAGCACATTGAACAGCCCCTCGTCCGACTAACAGTGTTCCCAAGAGAGAGTTGGTAATCTTGTGCTTTCTTAGACTAGATATCGCCTCGGAAATGACTTCTCTAGCCTCATTGAGATCTCTAGATAGGTAAAGCAATCGTGCGTGCACCATGGCTAGATTGCCCAGCTCTTCAGGTGTGGAGACGCGATCCCTCAGTGAATTCAAGGCGACTGAGAGTGCACGAGTGGTTTCTTCAGGTGCGCTTGCTACCAGCAAGGTGCTAGCCAAACTCAAAGCCCGTGAGGAGGCTACCGATCGTTCACTTGAGGAGGCAATGTCAAGCAGCTCTTTGAGTTGTTCTTCCAAAGTGACTTGGTCAATGCTCTCTAGGACCGTTGAAGCGTGAGTTCGGAGTACGGTTCTCCGCATCGCGAGGTCCTTGGAGCATTCACAGTTCTCCTCCTCTAGCACCTGAAGCGATTCCCGTAGCTTCCCCTGTTCCTGTAACGACTCCGCCAGAAGGATCACCGCCTCGCTCCGGGCCGGTTCCTCAAGATGCTCCATGGCCGACGACAAGGCCCTTTCCGCCTCGTTGGGCGCCCCGTGACGCATGGCTACCTTCGCCCCGTTCAGGAGATACGGGGGCGCCTCGGGCCCGCGGCCGGCCCGGATCAGGTGCCAGGCGATCTCCAGCCCCGGCACGTCCCGACCCTCCCGGTCGTCGCCCAACAACCGATCCGCGATCCCAGCGTGCAACACCCGCCGCAGCGGTGACGGGATGGCCAGGTACGCTTCGCGCCGGATCAACTCGTTGATGAACTCGAGTTGCCGCCCGCCGTCCCGCAGCACGCGGAGCGAGGTGAGTTGGATCAGCCCGGTCATCATCTGGCCCAGGCTCAAGTCCGCCAGCCGGTACATCCGGGGATCGTGCAACCGGGTACCCAACACCGCCGCCAGATGCAACACGTTCTTGGTCAGCGGGTCGAGCCGACGGTAGATGCGCTCGAAGCTCTGCCGGTACGTGTGGCTGGGCATGTCGCCCACGGCGACGTCTTCGGTCATGGCGTCCAGCGAGAGGGCCAGGCACTGATTCCCGTGGTCCCGCCAGTCGTGCACCAACAGCTCGAGCGCCATGGGGAAACCGGCACCGGCCCGCAGCACCGCCTTGCGGGCGGTGCCGGTCGGGTGGGCCTCCCCCGGCGGAATCAGGGTGTCGATCAGGGATTCGCTCTCCGCCGCTGACAGCGGCCCCAACTCCAGCGACTGCAACCGGATCCGGTCTCCGGCTTCCATCAGCCGCCGGCCACTCGGCAACTCTGCGAGGTCGGCGATACGGGCGGCCGCCAGGATCATCACCGGCGTGGTGGTCAGCTTGCGCATCAACAGGTGCAGCACGGCGATGCTGGCGTCGTCCGCGTGGTGCAGGTCGTCCACCACCAAAATGACCGGTTGTTCCTCCGCCACGTTCACCAGCAAGCGCTCCACGCTCTCGGCCAGCCTGATACGGGTGGCCTCCCCCTGCATGGCCGGGACTCGTGGCAGGTCGGGGAACCGATCCCCAACCCGGGTGATGATCTGTGCCAGATCGGCCAGCGCCGCCGGCTCGGTGCACGATGCGCCAGGCCGGTCTATCAGGTCCTCCACCAGGGTGCCTATGGCCGCATACGGCACCTTCTGCTCCAGGGCATGGCCTTGTGCCCGGGCCGGCACCGCACCCTCCAGACCTGCCGCCGTGGCCAGCCGATGCAGCAACGTGCTCTTCCCCACTCCCGAATCGCCCAAGACCAGGTAGTGGCACGGTTGGCCAGCCCGGCTCGATTCCCACGCCTCATACAGCCTACGGTATTCCGGAGCCCGTCCCACGAACGGTCGATCCTTCCACTGATCCGTGGGCACCGGGGCGATTTCCGAGGTGTGCTGGCGCTCCAGGCCCCGATGCCTCAGGCGAACGGCGATCCCCTCGAGCAGCGGGGACGGGACGGCGTCCAGTTCTTCGGCAAGCTGGCTCCGCCAGGCTTCGTACACCTTGAGGGCCGACAGCCGATCGCCGGCGAAGGCCCTCGCCTCCATCTTGGCACGAATGCCTTGCTCGTTGAGTTCGTCGAGTTGGAGCATCCGATCCGCGTAGTGCTCGATTTGGTTGAAATCTCCGGTCCGGCGGCAGCGATCCATGAGGCTTGCCAGTGCGTCCCCGATGCGTGGCTGCCAGCGTGCCCGCTGGCCGTCGCACCAGTGGGCGAACTCCTGGGCGTCGGGAATGTCGAAGTCTTCCAGGAAGCCACTGACGTCGAGCGCCGGTATCAGGTCGGTCGCGAGTACATCGCCCCGGGCCAGGCGATCGAGATCCAGCTCGAGGTCCGGTGCATTGAGGCGCACCCAGTCGCGGCCGCGCTCCAGGCAGTCCCGGCCGAGTTTGGCGCGCAACACCGATAACGCGGTGGCCAGCGAGTGGCGCCCCTCGAACGGCGGTGCCTTCTCCCACAGCAGCGTCGCCAGGCGGTCCCGTCGCTGCGGTACCCTCGGCTCTACTGCCAGGTAGACCAAGAGCGCCAGGTGCTTTCGGGTCTTGAGGCGAACCGGCCGACCATCGGGCGCCACCAGGCGGGGCTGCCCCAGACAGTGCAAGGCAAACGGCTGTGACATGGAGAACCTCAGCAAGAGGATCCAACATGGCATGCCCGGCTCAACCTACAGTCAAACCGATGCCTCGCAAGAATTTGGACCGCCAGCCACGACGACGTCGAGTGACCCGGGAAGGCGTGACGGCCCTCACGGCGGTCGAACCCTTTCGGGCGCATTATCCACTTCCCGTGGGCATAGCCGTTGCCATATCCCTAGGCGAACACTACGGGATCAACTCGGCTACCATAGTCATAACACGTTGTATTACAACAAGATAGAGCAAGTCGACCCGAAGTCGCCGCCGGCGCCACCGTACCCACACGAGGACAGGGAATCCATGAGAACACTGCAATTTGCCAAGATAGTTGCCGGCCTGGGACTTACCTTCGGCGCCGCCGCCTGTAGCGACAACGGCCCCGAAACGGTCGAGCTCACGGCCGCCAATTCGCCCGCCGTGGCCGCGGCCGCCCTCGAGGCGATGAACCTGTCGCTCGACGGGCTCGACAGCGACGCCATCGATATTGCGGGCTTTGCCGGTGGCTTCGGCGCTCCGGTCCTGGCGGCCATCCACCCCAACGGCGTTCCGGCGGCGTTCAACGCGCCGGACGGCTGTCCCTCGTTCTCACCCGATCCGCCGGTCGACAGCGACGGCGACGGCGTGCCCGACAACGCGTTGTTCACCTTCGATCCGCAGTACTGCACCTTCCAGGGTCAGGGCGGGACGATGATCATCACCGGCAGCGTCCGCCTGTCCGATCCCGCCTCGGTGGCGATCGGTGCCGACGTGGCATTCAACCAGGTGACCTTCGCCCAGTTCGAAGACGGGACCACCGAGCCGGTCTTCGCCTTGGTGTTCGACGGCACCCGCTCGCTTCGGGGACAGCCCACGTCGCTCACCCTGGACGAGAACTTCAGTTTGTTCGTCCAGGCCGGCGGGGAGCAGGCTGGATTCACCAACCAGGCCAGCCTCAGCTTCACGCCCACCGGGGGCGCCACCATCGACTTCGACCAGGACCTCCCCAACGGTGACGTCGACTGGAACGGTACCTTCTCGGCGCAGAGCCCCGAGGGCTTCTTCGTGCTCACGGTGGAGACGGTGCAGACCCTGTCGTACGACGCGGCGTGCCTCAATCCCGAGAGCGGTGAGGGTAGCATCGTGGCCGGCGTGTTGCGCCTGACCGCCGCCAGCAGCGACGGTGCCGGCGTGGTGCAGATTACTTTCAATGGCTGCGGTGTTGAGCCGACGGTGGAGTTTGCGGGGAGCAACGCTTGATTGGAGGCGGTAGGGCGGTAGAGCCGTAAGATGGAAAGACGGACAGGCGGTTGGATACCGAGCGAGGGCTCGCGCTAGGCGCGGGCCTTTTGCTTTGGAGTGTGTGAGACCTAGACCCTGGCCACGGCTCCACATGCCAGGTAGTCTGGAGGTCATTCTTGTGGTGCTGTCGGGCCTCCGCACGCCGCACGCCGCACACCGCACACAGGACCATCGCCCGTCACCCTGGCGCCGGCACTGGGTTTCCTGATATTCTAGACTGTCCCCTCCCAAGGCGTCCGGTGCCCG